>WNEY01000280.1_pt1 | contig 29652 bp, 34 predicted proteins | sample 5400531 | NCBI WGS metagenome assembly WNEY01 (sample SAMN13153338, study PRJNA577476) | soil metagenome | isolation source: 200 cm saprolite under Douglas fir tree site 1 | place: USA:California | collected 2015-04-18
TTAGCCCTGGATGACGATCGAATTCGCGATCTTGTCGTGCCAGCCCTGTTTCTTCGGGTCGAACGCCGCCCAGATCAGGCCGATGTAGCAGGCGATGACGCTGATCACGTAGCCGAGGTAGCGCATCGCGGCGCGGCCGAAGCCGATGGGCTGGCCGGTCTGCGCGTCGACGACCGCAAGGCGGAAGAACCGCATGCCTCGCGTCGATCCCATACCCCAGTAGTAGACGAAGTAGCCGATCGAGATGGTGAACGAGACCAGGTAGCTCAGGTAAGTCAGGGGACCGCCTTGCGATACATCCAGCGTCGATCCCGTGACGTTTGCCAGCAGCCCGATGATTATGCCGAGCACGATCTCGACGACGACGGTGACGACCAAGACGATGACGCCGTCGATGATCACGGCCACGAAGCGAATCCAGAAGCCGGCGTAGAGGATCCCCGGGTTGTAGCCGAGGCCGCCGAGCGCCGGCGGGGGAGCGGATGCCGGGGGCGCGAGAACACCTGGGGGAGGCTGCGGCGGAGGGATGCTGCCCGGGGGCGGTGGGGGCGGGGGCAGGTCGTCCGGCGGGGGCGGCGGAGGGTTCTGCACCAGGACCCGCTAGGGGGTCAGGAGCACCACCGAGTTCGCCACCTTGTCGTGCCAGCCCTGCTTGCGGGCGTCGAATGCGACCCAGATCCAGCCGATGTAGCAGGCCCAGCTGTTGACGAGGCTCATCAGCCAGCGCACAACCGCACGGCCGATACCGATCGGGGCTCCGGTGTTGGCGTCAACCACCCGGAGGTGGAACATGCGCATGGCGATCGTCTGGCCGTTGGTGCCCCAGAAGTAGATCTGGTAGCCGGCGATCGCGACAAGGGCGATCACGTAAAAGAGCAGGAACGCCCCGCTGGCGACCCCGGCTGTGGCGTTCTGGGCGTTCTGGTCCGAGCTGGTAGCGGTGAAAGCAACGCCCGAGATCGCGATGAAAATGAACAGGATGATCGTCAGCGGAATCCCGAGGATGAGGCCGTCGACGAAGCGGGCGATGAACCGGATCCAGAACCCGGCGTAAGCCGTCTGCGGCTGGGGCGGGACCTGGTACTGCTGCATTGGGGCCGGGGGAGGACTCTGCATTGGTTGCGATATCATAGGCGTGCCTCCCCACCTGAGGCGCATCTATGGGTCGCCAGGCGACGTCAGGAAGGAATTAACTGATTGCAACTCAACGCATCCACCCGCCAGATCCTCGGCAAGCGCTCGCGCCGGCTTCATCGCGAGGGCAAGCTGACCGCCGTCGTGTACGGCCACGCAGCCGAGGCGACGCCGCTCGTGCTCGACCGGCTCGAGTTCCAGAAAGTGTTCGTCAAGTCGGGGCGGACCCACCTGGTCGACCTCGTTGTCGACGGCAGCCGGACCGAGAAGGTGCTCGTGCGCGAGATCCAGAGCCACCCCCGCCGCCTCGGACCGATCCACGTCGACTTCTACCAGGTCAACCTGGAGGAGAAGATCCGGGTCGAGGTGCCCATCCACCTCACCGGTGAGTCCGCCGCGGTCAAGCGGGGCGACGCCGACGTTCTGCAGCCGATCCACGCGCTCGAGGTCGAGTGCCTGCCGACCGAGATCCCCGAGGAGTTCGAGGTCGACCTGACTCCGCTGGCGGAGATCGACGACGGCCTGCGCGTCTCCGAGCTTGCCGTGCCCAAGGGCATCACGATCCTCGCCGACCCGGACGAGCTGGTGGTGAAGATCGTGCACAAGCGCGAGCTCAAGATCGAGGAGGAGGTGCCTGCGGCCGAGGCCGCTGTGCCCGCCGAGGGCGAGGAGGTCCCCGCCGAGGGCGCTGCGGCAGAAGGGGAGCAAGCCGAGACCGAAGAATGATCACCCCACGAAATCTGGCGATTTCGTGGGGACCCCGATGACGCAGCGTCTGGCGGGGTCGGCCCTGGGTTCCTGGTCCCTGACGTCCGAGGACATCCGGAACATCGCGTTCGTAACCGCGGGCCTGGTCGTCTTCATCGTCTTCCTGGTCGCGTCGCGTGTGGCCGCTCACCTGATCGGGGAGCAGCTGCGCCACCGCGGCGTCCGCCTCGACATCGTGGTGCTGAGCCGCCGCGCCGCCTACGTGGTCGTGATCGGCATCGGCGTGATGGCGGCTTTCAGCTTCGCCTTCCAGACAGCCAACGTGACGCTGGTCGGCATCCTCCTTGCCACGATCGTGGCCGCGCTCGGGGTGCAGGACCTGCTGCGCGATTACGTGTCGGGCTACTACGTCCTGCTGGAGCGGCACATCCGTGTCGGCGACCGGATCGTGCTCGACGGGCACACGGGCGACGTGGTCGAGGTCAAGCTGCGGGTCACGCTGGTGCGCACCGCGGAGGGCGACCTGCTGGTGGTGCCGAACTCGGAGCTCTTCACGAAGCCGGTGCTGGTGCGCGCCAAGGGGTCGCCGGAGGCGCACGCCGCCAAAGAGGCTGAGGCAGCTAAGCCGTCAGAGCCCCAAGGATGATCCGGTAGAGGGCCTCTCGCTGCACGCCGACGAGGTCCGTCTCTTCCGCGAGCAGCTCTTTCATCGCCTCGATCGCGAGGGCGGGATGGATGCCGTTCGCGACCTGGGTCGCAAGCGAGCGCAGGTGGTAAGTGTGGTCGGGCTTTTCCGCCTCGCGCTCGAGCTTGGCGTCGACCTTGTCCAGCGGCAGGAAATGGCGCCAGCGCTCGACCTCTGACTTGCCCGTTTCGGGCGCGTCGGAGAGATGGAAGCAATTGATCCCGCCGAAGATCCCGAACCGCTCTCGCAGAGAGCCCGGCCGCGACTGGGCGATGCGCGTCTCGCCCAGGTCGTAGCGCATGCCTTCGAGGGCTTCGGCCGACGCGGTGATGCGGCCGACCAGCAATGGGAGCGCGGTCATGAAATCGACAAGCCACGGAAAGAAGGGACGGCCCTGCAGGAAGTCGTAGTGGCTTTCGATCAGGTCCGTGGGTGGCTGGTACCACGTGAGCGCCTCGAGCTTCCACCTGTACTCGGTGCTGAGCCAGCGCCAGAGATTGGCGCGTACCGCGAGGCGATATGACGCGTCGGGCTTGAAGATGACGAGGGCGTCGGCCACCCCCGAATCCTACTGACCGGTCTTCTTATCCCGTGGGTTGGGCGTGTACACCTTCCGCTTCTTCAGCTTCTCCGGCATGTGCACCTGATCAGCGACGCCACCCTCGAAATCGTGCGCGTACTTGTAGTCGCGGCCATAACCCATCGTCCGCATGAGTCCCGTGACCGCGTTGCGCAGGTGCAGCGGCACCGGCTCGTTGCCTGTCTCCTGGATGAGCTCGCGCGCCGCGCCGTATGACGTGAGCGCCGAGTTTGACTTCGGTGCAAGCGCGAGGTAGAGCGCGGCCTCGGTGAGTGGCAGCACCGCTTCGGGCATGCCGACGAAGTGCGCGGCCTGCTGCGCGGCGATCGCGACCTGCAGCGCCTGCGGGTCCGCGAGCCCGACGTCCTCGGCGGCGGAGATGACGAGGCGTCGCGCCACGAACAGCGGATCCTCGCCTGCCTCGAGCATGCGCGCCATCCAGTAGACGGCCGCGTCGGGGTCGCTGCCACGCACGCTCTTGATGAGCGCGGAGACGATGTCGAAGTGCTGGTCGCCGGCGCGGTCGTAAAGGAGATGTCGCTCCTGGAGCGCGCGCTCGATGTGCTCGAGCGAGATCTCGTCGGACCCGGCGAGCGCGGCCGAAGCTTCGAGACCGTTGAGCGCGACACGCGCGTCGCCCCGCGACGCCTCCAGCAGCGCGTCCAGCGCGTCGCTGCCGATCGTTGCATTGAGCTCACCAAGACCACGCTCGACGACCTGCTTCAGCTCGTCGCGTTCGAGGGCTTCGAGCCTGAACACGCGACTGCGTGAGAGCAGCGGCGCGATGACCTCGAACGAAGGGTTCTCAGTGGTCGCGCCGATGAGCGTGACGGTCCCGTTCTCGACATGGGGCAGGATCGCGTCCTGCTGCGCCTTGTTGAAGCGATGGATCTCGTCGATGAATAGGACCGTGCGCAGGCCGGCCCGCTGATGCACGGCCGCCTCCGTCACCGCTTTGCGCAGGTCGGCGACGCCCGCGGTGACCGCGCTCATGGTCACCATGCGCGCCTTCGTCTCTGTGGAGAGCAGCCCGGCGAGCGTGGTCTTGCCGCTGCCAGGCGGTCCCCACAGAACGATGCTCGGCAGGTGGCCCGACTGCGTCAGCTTGCGCAGCACGTCGACCACGCGGCGCTGGCCGACCAGGTCGTCGAACTTCCTGGGGCGCATGCGGGTCGCGAGCGGCGGCGCCGGCCGCACGCCCGCCTCGGTTGGAAAGAGCTCGCCCTGGTCCATACCAGATCGAATTGTGAACTCGGCGGATACAATGCCGCCCAATGAAGACCTGCTGGTACTGCGGCTCGGAGATCGACGACAAGGAGCAGTACTGCCATGTCTGCGGGCACAGCCAGTCGGACACCTCGTCCAGCCCGCTCTTTGGCGTCGTCGACCCCGTGACCGGCATCTGGAACAAGAAGTTCTCCGAAGCGCTGATCGGCCAGGAGGCAAACCGCGCCGTCCGCTACCACCGCCCGCTATCCGTGCTGGTGGTCGAGCTCGACCACGCCGAGCACGTCCACAACGAGCTCGGGCAGGCGCACGTCAACGCACTGCTGGCGGAGCTCTCTGAAGCGCTCGGGCGCGGCATCCGCGACACCGACACCCTCGGCTTCCTGGAAGCCGACCAGTCACCGCACTTCGTGATCATCCTGCCCGAGACGGACGAGCAGGGCGCCACGCTGGCGGCGGACAAGATCCGCCGGGCGGTGGCGGCGCACGACTTCTCGACTGGCGGCCGCTGGCAGCGCATCACGGTGAGCTGCGGGGCGGCCACGATCGGCGCGGCGCCGCTGACGTACGACGAAGAAGGCGTCCTCAACCGCCGCGAGTACACGGGCAACCTGCTCCGGGAGGCTTACTACGCGCTCGATCACGGACGCTCCGCGGGCACGAACCGCACGTCCGTCGGCGCGTTCCGCAGCTGAGCTCGTTCCTAGGATCCTTTTTGACGTGCTGACGACCGTTCATCTGATCCGGCACGCCGACGTCGAGAACCCTCACCGAGTCCTCTACGGGCACCTGCCCGGCTTCGACCTCAGCGCGCTGGGCCGCGCGCAGGCCGAGGCGCTTGGCGACCGCCTGAACGACGCCGGCATCCGCCGCATCGTCCACAGCCCGCTCGATCGTGCGGCCGAGACCGCGCGCATCATCAACTCGCGATTGCGCGAGCCGGCGGTGATGGAGGTCGACCCGCAGCTGCGCGAGGCGGACTTCAGCCGATACCTGCAGGGCGTGCCTTACTGGCAGATTCCCGTGCGCCGGCCGCTCTGGTTCGTGCACAAGACGCGGCGCGGGATCGTCGCGGGCGACGAGTCGTATGACGCACTCGGCGGCCGGGTGCTCGACGTTGTGAGGCGGCTGGCGCGCGAGCATCCCGGCGAGCCCGCTGCCGTCGTGAGCCACGCCGATCCGATCCAGGCCGCGTGGGTCCTCCTGGACGGCCGCGCGCACAACGAGCGCGAGATGTACCGGAAGGCCGTCGATCGCGCGGGCACGCTGAGGATCGAGCTGGAGGGCGACAGGCCGGTGAGCTGGGAGTACATCAAGCCGCCTGACGTCGCGAAGCCGGCGGGCGCCGCAGCGTGACCAGCTTCCCGCGCGGGTTTCTGTGGGGCACCGCCAGCGCCGCCCACCAGGTCGAGGGCGACAACAAGAACTGCGACTGGTGGGAATGGGAGCAGCTGCCCGGCAAGATCGCCAACGGCGACAGCTCGCTTGTCGCTTGCGACCACTACCACCGCTACCGCGACGACTTCAAGCTCCTGCGCGAGATGAACCAGAGCGCGCACCGGCTGTCGATCGAGTGGTCGCGCATCGAGCCGTCGCAGGGAGAGTTCGACTCGCGGCAGATCCGCCACTACCGCGATGTGCTCGGCGAGCTGCGCGAGCAGGGCATCGAGCCGATGGTCACGCTTCACCACTTCACGAGCCCTGCGTGGTTCTCGCGCAAGGGCGGGTGGATGGATCGCGACTCGGTGCGCGCGTTCCTGTTGTTTGTGACTCGCGCCGCGGATGAGCTTGGCGATCTGGTCAACCTGTGGTGCACCATCAACGAGCCCAACATCTACGCCACCAACGGATGGCTGACGGGTGAGTTTCCTCCCGGGCACCAGGGCGACTTCCGCGGCTTCTACAGCGTCACCTCCAACATGCGGCGGGCGCACGAGCTTGCGTACGTCGCGATCAAGAAACGGCGACCTGATTCGATGGTCGGCCTGTCGCACCACAAGTTCCTGTTCCTGCCGGCGAGCGAAAGACGCCGCGACGTGTGGGCCGCGAGCGCAGCGCAGGCGACGGTCGACCGTTGGCCCATCGGCCCGGGACGGATGCAGCGCGTGGTCGAGGCGACAAGCGACTACGTCGGAATCGCGCACTACTGGGCGCAGAACGTGGCTTTCGATCCGCGCCGGCCGCGGGACCAGTTCTTGCGGCGGACCAACGTTCCCGGCTCCCAGCTCACCGACATGGGTTGGACGTCCGATCCCATGCATATGCGCCGCGTGCTCAACGAGGTGAAGGCACTGGGCAAGCCCGTTTTCGTCACCGAGAACGGCATCGGCACGGGCGACGACGAGAGGCGCAAGCGATACGTCGTCGACGTGCTGGCGAACGTGCGTGAAGCGATCGGGGACGGCGTCGACGTGCGCGGCTACTTCCACTGGACGAACATGGACAACTTCGAGTGGGCTCGGGGTTATGGAGTGAAGTTCGGTCTGATCGAGTGCGACCGGACATCGCTCGACAGGACGGTCAAGCCGAGCGGCGTCCTGTATGGGCGCATCGCGGCCGCGAACGCCCTGCCTGAGCAGTCTTCCGCAACGGCAGCGACTTAGACTCACTCGTGGGTTGAGCGTCAGGAAGGCGGTCTACTTCGGCGTGGGCGTCGGGGCGGGGGCGGTGCTGCTGCTCTCGCTGGCCTGGGGCCTGCAGCATGCGGCGCTTTCGAGCCCGCAGCTGCTCGGGCGGCTGGCTCCGCGCCTGGCGATCCAGACGCTCAACGGCGCGCACGTCGATGTGTCCGAGGAGCGGGGCCGCCCGGTGGTCTTGAACTTCTGGGCGTCGTGGTGCGGCCCCTGCGCCTCGGAGCTGCCGGTACTGGCAGCCGGCCACGACCGCAACCGGCAGGTCGAATTCATAGGCGCCGCGATGCAGGACTCGTATGGCGGGGTCTCGACGTTCGAGAAAGACCACCCGCACCCGTACCCGACGGGTCTCATCGTCGAGGGCACGTACCAGTCGTACGGGGTCGTCGGGCCGCCCGTCACGGTGTTCATCGATGCGCAGGGCCTGGTGGCGGCGACGTTCAGCGGACCGCTGGATGGCCAGACGCTCGACCACTACCTCGGACTCATCACCAAGTGAGCACGAGCATCAAGTGGGGAGCGGTGATGCTGGTTGTGGCCGCGTGTGTCGGCTACCTCATCTACTCCGCGTCGGGCGGCTCCTCGGAGTACTACCTGACCGTGTCCGAGCTGCGCGCGCATCCCGCATACGACCAGGACGTCCGGGTCGCGGGCGTGGTGCAGACGGACGTGATGTACGCGCCCCGAGGCACCGTCGAGTTCACGGAGAAGGACTCGACCGCGTCGATCCTCGTCGTCTACAGCGGGCCGCTGCCCGACATCTTCAAGCCGGGCATCACCGTTGTGGCCGAGGGACGGCTCGGCGCGGACGGCATCTTCCACGCTCGCAACATCCTGGCCAAGTGCCCGTCCCGGTTCTCTACCTCGCCTTACACGCAGTGATGTACCAATGATCCTGGCCGACGTGGGAGCAGGCGCCCTGCTCGCCGGGCTCGTGCTCGCGGCGTTCTCGACGCTGCTCTCGTTCTGGGCAGGGCGGCAGGAGAACGCGGTCATGGTCCAGGTCGGACGGCGCGCGTTCTATGCCGCCGCGGCGATGGTCTTGCTCGCTGCCGCGGTGCTGGAGGCAGCGCTGCTCACGCACGATTTCACGCTCGCCTACGTCGTCGAGCACAGCGATCTGTCGACGCCGACGCCGCTGATCGCTGCCGCGTTCTACGGCGGGCAGGAAGGCTCGCTTCTGTACTGGACGCTGGTGCTCGGTCTGCTCGGCAGCGCTTCGCTGGTGGCGAGCGCGTCGCTCGGAATACGCCTCGCGGCGTACGCGACCGGCGTTATGGCCGCGATCGTCACCTTCTTCCTGGTCGTGCTCGTTTTGATCGCGAGCCCGTTCGACGTCCTGGCGATCACCCCGGCTGACGGCCTCGGCCTGAACCCGGTCCTGCGCGACAGCGGCATGCTCATCCACCCGCCGGTCGTGCTCGCCGGATTCGCGTCGTTCGCGGTGCCGTTCAGCTTCGCCGCGGCCGCGCTTCTCGCCAACCGCATCGATTCTGCGTGGATCGCGCACACGCGGCGATTCGCCTTGCTGGCATGGAGCTTCCAGACCACCGGCCTCGTGCTCGGCATGTGGTGGGCGTACCACGTGCTCGGATGGGGCGGCTACTGGGGCTGGGATCCGGTCGAGAACGTCGCGCTGATGCCCTGGCTGGCGACCACCGCGTACCTGCACTCGGCTCAGGTGCAGGAGCGGCGCGGGCGGCTGCGCGCCTGGAACTTCGGCCTCGTCATCCTCGCGTTCCTGCTCGTGGTGTTCGGCACGTTCATCGTGCGCAGCGGGGTCGTGCCGTCGGTGCACACGTTCGCGGTCAGCGCGATAGGGCCGTGGTTCCTGGGATTCCTGGCGGCGTGCCTGGTGTTCTCGGGCGCGCTGCTGGCGTGGCGCGCGGGCGGACTGCGGAGCACCGCCGAGCCCGCGGCGACGGTTTCGCGCGAGGGTGCGTTCGCGCTGCAGAACCTTCTTCTCATCGGCGTGGTGGCCGTCGTTTTCTGGGGCACCGTCCTGCCGCTGGTTTCGGGGATGCTCGGACAGGAGCGCGTCGTCGACGCGACCTACTACGAGCGCGCGGCGGGACCGCTGCTGGCCGCGCTGCTCGCGCTGATGGCCACCGGGCCGCTGCTGCCGTGGCGCCGCGCCGGGGCTCCGTGGCTGCGCGCGCTGGCGTGGCCCGCAGGCGGCGCCGTCGCAACGCTGCTGGGCCTGCTGGCGTTTGGCGTCAGCTCGGCGGCGGCGCTCATCGCGCTCCCGATGGCCGTCGCGGCCGGGGTGACTTGCATGGTCGAGTACGGCCGGGCCGTCCGCAAGCGGCGCCTGGGCCTGTTCTTGAAGCGGCGGCGCAGGTACGGGGCGTACCTGGCGCACATTGGGCTGGTGGTGGTGGCCGTGGGAATCGCCGCGTCGCATTTCTGGCAGCAGGAGGCTGACGTGACCCTGCAGCCGGGCGAGCACGTGTCGGTGTTCGGATCCGCGTTCACGTACACAGGCGCCGAGCAACGGCAGCTGGGCGATCACACCGAGCTGGTGGCGGTGATGCGGTTCGGTGACAAGACGCTCGAGCCCTCACGGGCGACCTATGCCGGGCTCGGCGGGCAAGCGCTGACCCACGTGGCGATCACCACCACGCCGCTGGCCGACGTGTACGTGATCCTGGTCGGCTCCAGCCCTGACGGGTCCGCGTCATTCCGGATCCTGATAAATCCGCTCGTGAGCTGGATCTGGGCCGGCGGCGCCCTGCTGCTGCTAGGCGTCGCGTTCGGCAACCTGGGAGCCCGGCGGTCCGAGACGGTGGCGGTCATAACTCGCCCTGCGGTGGTGGCCTCATGGCGCTGATCGTCGCGACGCTGCTGCTGTTCATCGCGGGACCGTTCGTCATGTGGCCCCTGATACGCACGCCCGAGCAGGACGCATGAGCGCCATCCTCGCGGCCGGCATCACACACTGGTTCGGCTCCGAGCCGGCGCTCGAAGGCGTCGACCTGGTGGTGGAGCGCGGCGACCACGTCGCGGTGCTGGGCGACAACGGCGCGGGCAAGACCACGCTGCTGCGCATCCTCGCCACGGCGATGCAGCCCAGCGCGGGCGGGCTCGAGATCATGGGCCTGGACGCGCGTCGAGAGAGGCGCCGCCTGCGCGCGCGCATCGGCTACCTGTCGCACGCGCCTGGCCTGTATCCGGCGCTGACCGCGACCGAGAACCTCGCGTTCTTCTGCGACCTGCGCGGCGTAGACCGGGCGCGCGTGCCGGAAGCGCTGGAGGTCATGGGACTCACGCACGTCGCGCGGCGGCGCGCCGGAGAGCTCTCGCGCGGCCTGCAGCAGCGGCTCGCGATCGCCCGCGCGACGATCCACGATCCGCTGCTCCTCATCCTCGACGAGCCCGACGCCAGCCTCGATGCCGATGCGCCCGAGCTCCTCGCGCGCGTGATGCAGAAGCGGACGGTCGTCTTCGCGACGCACGACCAGGCGCTGGCCACCCGCCTTGGACACCGCACCGTCCAGCTGCGCAAGGGACACGTGATGGGCGCTGGATCGCGACTGCACGTGGTGCACTGAGATGAGATCGATCGCGATCGCGCTGGCCGTGGCGCGCAAGGACCTGGTTTCGGAGTGGCGCAGCCGCGAGCTCGTGCCCGCGCTCGCTCAGTTCGTGGTGCTGGCGCTCGTGATCGCGAACTTCGGCTTCCAGATCGACAGCCGCAGCGCGCCCGCGATCGCGCCTGGCGTGCTCTGGCTCGCGCTCGTATTCGCGGGGCTGGTCGCGTTCGGACGCGCATTCGCCGCCGAGAAAGAGCAGTCCAGCCTCGAGCAGGTGATCCTCACGTCCGCGCCGGCGGCGGCCATCTTCGCGGGCAAGGCGCTGGCCGCGGCGGCGCTGCTGGTCTTGTGCGAGGCCGTGCTGCTGCCTGCGCTCTCACTGTTCTTCGGCACGCCGCTTTCGATTGAGCTTGCGGCGGCGGTTTTTCTCGCGACCATCGGCATGGCGGCGCTGGGCTGTTTGTTCGCGGCCATGGTCGCGCAGCTGCGCGCGCGCGAGGTGATGCTGCCGCTGCTGACGCTGCCGTTGTGGATCCCGTTTATCGTCGCCGGAGGGCAGGCGGTGCAGGTGATGATGGGTGGCGGCGGCTCCTACGGGCAGGCGCTCTGGCTCCTGATCGACTTCGACATACTGTTCGTGGTGCTCACCTCGCTCGCAGCTCGTTTCGTGCTGGACGAATGAATCGGTACCTGGTAGCGGCGGCGGCGTCCGTGGCGCTGATGCTCGTGGCGGCGGCGTTCATCTTTCTCTTCGCGCCGACCGACGCGCTGCAGGGACCGGTGCAGCGGATCTTCTACCTGCACGTCAGCTCTGCCATCGCCGCGTTCGTGAGCTTCGCGGTCGTGGTGGTGGGCAGCGTCGCTTACCTGTGGCGCGAGAGCACCGTCGGCGATCGCGTGGCGCGGTCAGCGGCGCTGGTCGGAGTCGTCTTCACGACCGTGACGCTCGTGATGGGCATGATGTGGGCGAAGCCCATATGGGGCACGTTCTGGACGTGGGACGCTCGCCTCACGTCAACGCTCGTACTGTGGATCATCTACGCGGGCTACCTGCTGGTGAGGCGCCTCGCCGCGCCCGGTCGCCAGGCCGCGCGGTTCGCCGCGGTGGTGGGGATCTTTGGTTTCGTCGACGTGCCGGTCGTGTACTTCAGCGTCACGTGGTGGCGGACGGTGCATCCGGGGCCGGTGATCTCCACCGACGCGCTGCCGCCGGAGATGCTTTTCACATTCCTGTTCACGATGGCGTGCACCCTGGTGCTGGCGGCGGTGATGATTACGATCCGGTACCGCATCGAAGCTTTGAGCGACGCGCTGCCTGCAACCCAGTTCGTGCTCCAGGCAGCACAGGGTCCGACCTCGTGAGCTACCTCGTTGTCGCTTACGCGTTCGCGACGATCGTTCTCGGTGGCTACCTCGTCTGGTCGCTCATCCGGCTGCGCGACCTGAGCCGCTGAGCGCCTCGCGAAGGCGCGGCGCCAGGCCGTAGACGATCCGCTCGGTCAGGCCCCACACCATGCTCTCTTCATGGGCGAGGTAGCGGAAGCGCCAGGGCGCGCCTGAGACGAGCCAGGCGCTGTCGTCGAGCAGCCTCTCCAGAGGGATCTCGATGACGCCCTCGAGCTCGCGCTGGTCGTGGACGAACGTCGGGACGGGGTCGGGGAGGTGGGCCAGGAACGGCACCACTGAGAAGTTCGTCACCGCGGCGTAGATGGGCTCGCCGGCGCCCAGCGGGGCCAGCCGGCCCACGCGCACGCCGATCTCCTCCGCGACCTCGCGCTGGGCCCCGTCCCAGGCCGCTTCGCCTGCCCGCACGCCTCCGCCGGGCAGCGCGACCTGGCCCGGGTGATCGGGAAGGTCGGCCCGCCGGCGCACGAAAGGAACCTTCCAGGCGCCGTCTCGTTCGAACAAGACGAAGGCGACGGCGGCCGGCCGGGCGCCCCGCCTGAACTCGCCCCAGGCGTCGATCGGACTGAACAGGTGTTCGATATTGGCCAGAAAGTCAGTCATAGAAGGGGCTCGGGAGCCGGTAAGCTTGGAAACGTAGCTGGAGAAACTCACACATGATTGATCACACAAGCACCCGAATCGAGCAGCAGGAGACGGCTCTTCGCCGCCAGAACCGGCGACGGTACGCCTTCCAGCGCATGCTGGAGGCCACGGACCGGGTCCTCTGGCAGCTGGAGGAGATGAACCGAGACGGCGTCAAGAACGTTCCGCCCGTGCTTCGGGCCGAGTTGAAAGAGGCGGTCGGGCTCATGCCTGGCCACGTTCGCGAACCGCTGCGCACGGACGGTCCGGTGCAGGACATGCTGGACAGTCTCTTCGAGGTCCAGGAGCGGCTCTTCAAGTGGCGCTACCCGGACTGGGACGACACCGAGCCTGATGAGTTGGAGTTCGCCGACTAAGCGGAGACGGCGGTCAGGAACAGGTCGGTCGCGTACGCGGTCAGGAACCCGAGCAGCAACCCCCACGCGAACTGGGGCGGCGTGCAGAGGCGCCGGCCGAGGTGGAACAGCTCGTTGAGCACGTACAGCAGCGCGCCGGCAGCGATGGCAAGAAAGGCGACGCTCAGGTAGTCCGAGCTGGCCAGGTAGCCGATCCAGGTGCCGACGAAGGTCGGGCCGCCGCCGATAAGTCCGGCGAGGGCGAGAAAGCCCCACGAGGCGGGCTTGGGGTCTGTCGTCATCGGCGCGGCGATGCCGAACCCCTCGGTGATGTTGTGCAGCGCGAACCCGACCACGAGCACCCCGGCGAAGGCGATGGCGCCGACGTGGGCCGACTGGCCGATGGCCAGGCCCTCTGACAGGTTGTGCAGCCCGAGCCCGGTCGCGATGGCCAGGGCGAGGCTCCTTGGTGTCGGTGTATGGGCGCCATGACGGAGGCGGCCGAAGATTGCGCGGTTGAAGTACACGAGGCCGATCAAGCCGGCGGCGATGCCGACGCCGAATATGACCGCCATCAGCACAAACGGTCCGGGGCCGAGCTGCACCCGTGTGCCTTGGTTTCCGGTCCACTGCACGAGCGCCGTTTCCACCGGGCGGCTCGCGTGGGTGAGGATGTCCCACAGCAGGAACACCAGGATTCCCGTCGCGAAGGCGTTGAGGACGCCCTGCACGGCGGTCGGCAGGCCGCGCATGCGCGCCACGGGCAGGCCGAGGAAGATGGTGGCGCCGGCGATCGCGCCGAGCAGGACGGCCGTTGCCTGGCTCATGATTGCTCTGTACGGTTAGTACGTGCAAAAGACACGATTAGACAAGTCTAACGGGGCCCGACGAGAGCCTTCCGAGGTCATCTCCCGCTACCTCGAGGCGATCTACTACATGTGGTCGGAGGGCGAGCCGCTGCGAAGCGCGCGGCTGGCCGACTGGCTGGGCGTCAGCCGGCCGACCGTGACGATCGCCCTGCGCCGGATGGCGCGCGACGGGATGGCGCGCCTGACGCGGAGCAAGGAGATCGAGCTCACCGCCGCCGGCATGAAAACGGCTGAATCGATCGTGCGCCGGCACAGGATCATGGAGCGCTGGCTCACGGACGCTCTGGGCCTGGACTGGGTCACGGCTGACGAAGAGGCGGCGCGCCTGGAGCACGCGGTGTCGGAAGTGGTCGAGCGGCGTCTCTATGAAGCGTTGGGCCGGCCACAAACGTGTCCGCACGGCAACCCGATCCCGGGCCACTCGAAGGCCGCGGCACGAGAGGTTCGGCTGGCCAGCCTCGAGGCGGGCGACGGGGCGGCGGTCACCCGCGTGTCAGAGGTCGCCGAGCGTGAGGCCCCGAGGCTGCTCGCATACCTTTTCGATCGCGGCCTCGTGCCTGGTCGGAAGCTCAAGGTGGTCGAGGTGGACGACGTCGGGCGAACGCTCCGGGTGCGCGCGGGCGACGGCGACGTGACGCTGAGCCACGAGACCGCGGGCAAGCTGTGGGTGGTTCCAGTCTGACCCCCACCCTAGCCCTCCCCCTCGAGGGGGAGGGAACCCCCGTTTAGGCGGGTTGCGGCTGCGTGCAGAATGCGCAGCGCTTTGCGCCGATTGGGATCTCGCTCAGGCACTCGGTGCATTTCTTCGTCGTCGGGTCGGCCGGTGGCTCCCTGCGCGACCGCGCCACCAACGCGTTGATCGGCAGCACCACGAAGAAGTAGATGACCGCGGCGATCACCACGAACGCGAGCAGCGCGTTGAAGAACTCGCCGTATAGGAACTTGCTGTTGTTGATCGTGAAGGAGAGGCTCGCGAAGTCAGGCTTGCCGCCGATCGCCGCGATCAGCGGTGTCACCAGGTCCTTCACGAACGCTGTCACCACGACCCCGAACGCGGTGCCGATCACGACCGCGACCGCCAGGTCGACGACGTTGCCCCTCAGCAGGAAAGTGCGAAAGCCCTTCATAGTCCCTCCTCTGTGAAAGCTAACCAGGCTCCCATAATGGCGGCATCCATGGCGCTTGTGCGAGGCGCTGAGTTGCCGACACGGGCCGCAACTGTGCGTCGCGGTTGATCCTCGCGACCTCGTGCTTCCGCCCTAGCCCTCAGCTCGACTGGAGTCTCATCTCGTCAGCCGCCACCCTGTCGGGCTTTTCGGCAGTGCTCGCCGCCTTCATGTTCGCCGCGATGGTCCTCCTTCTGACCCGGGAGCCGCGGGAGTATGCCGGCGGCAAGGTTCGCTCCGCGATCGATCCTCGGATTGGCCGGCCAATCGCGTTCATGTTCACCGCCTTCTTCTCGCTGGTGATGGCGGCGTTCCTCTTCGCGGCGATGACAGGCGAAGAGGCCGACAAGGCGAATCCGAGGCAGTTCATCGAGGGCGCGATGCCGGCGCTCGTCCTGGCGCTTGGTGTGATGCAGATGGCTGTCGGCTTGACGTGGCTCATCGACGTGCGGGACCTCGCGGGTGTCCCTATCGAGCTGGCCCGGCTGATCGTCCATGCGACGGTCGTGCTCGCTGGATTCCTGCTCACCGGCGTGGTCGTCAGCCCGCTGCTGCAGAGCCTCGTCGACCTGAGCTTCGGGATGAGCCCTGGGATCGCCTGGCTGATCCTGATGGGCGTGATCGTGGCGGCGATCCCACTGGGGCTGCTCGGGCGCAAGCCCCTCACGCGCTTTCTCTGGCATGACCAACTGATCAGGACGGTCAACGTGAGCTCGATTGCGATGGCGGTCGTAGCCGCCAGCGCGTGGGCGGGACTGTCGAGCGTCAGTAGATGCGCGGTGGTGCCGCTCTACGACTCGCCTGGTGGCAACGTTGTCGTCCTGGCGGCTTTTGGGCTCGTGATGCTGATGCTGGCTGCGTTGGAGGCAGCCACCCCAGGGCGGCGACGCCCTCTGCACGGGCTCCGCTAGCTGGACACCGAGAGCACCACCTTGCCGAACTGCTCGGCCTCGTCAAGACGCGTCAAAGCCGCCTGCACCTCTGACAGCGGATAGACGCTGTCGACCACCGGCCGCATGCCGCGGTCGATGGCCTTGAGCACGGCCTCGAACTCGCTCGCATTGCCCATCGTCGATCCCAGCAGCGAGGCGTGCCGGAAGAAAAGGCGAGGCATGCCAATCTCCGCCTTCACTCCTGACGTGGAGCCGCACGTGACGATGCGGCCGCCGAGCGCGAGCGAGCGCATCGATTCCGCCATCGTCGCGGGACCGACGTGCTCGAACACGACGTCGACGCCGTCGCCGGTCGCCTGCCTCACCGCCGCGCTGAAACCAGTCGAGTCGAACACCGCATCGGCGCCGAGCTCCTGCGCGCGTTTGCGCTTGGCCTCGGAGCGGCTCGTCGCGAGTACGCGCGCGCCGAAATGGCGAGCGATCTGGATGGCGGCGACGGCCACGCCTGCGCCCGCGCCAATCACAAGCACTGTCTCGTCGGGCTGGAGATTGGCGCGCGTGGTGAGCATCCGCCACGCGGTGAGAAACGTGAGCGGGAACGCGGCCGCCTCGTGCCAGCTGAGCGCCTTAGGTTTTGGGAAAACACTGCGCGCATCCAGGTGGAAGAGCTCGCACGCGGTGCCGTCGGTGTGCTCGCCGATCACGCCGAATCGCTCGCAGTACACGTTGTCGCCCGCGCGGCACCGTTCGCACTCCCAGCAGCACAGCGTGGGGAAGATGACGACCTCGTCGCCGGGCTTCCAGCGCGGATCGCTCGAGGCCTGGACCACACCGGCGCCGTCGGCCGCGATGACGCGCGGCGGCGGCACGCGCTGCGCGCCGTGGGCGAGCCAGAGGTCGAGGTGATTTAGGGATGCGGCCTTGATGGCGACGGCCACATGGCCCTGTTTTGGCTCCGTCGTGGGTCGCTTTCGGATCCGAACCCCGGCAGGCCCGGTCGGTTCCTCGTACACGGCCACCTTCCCCTGGCTCAATACCTCGATGGGCGAAGGACGTGCAGAGCCCATTTGCGAAACTTAACCGGAACCGCGCGCGTTGATCGGAGGGCGGTCATAGACTGGCCTTTCGCTGTGCGGGTAATTCGAATCTCACTCGTCCTGGTTGCCCTTGGTCTACAGCTCATCGCTGCGGCTCCCGCACAGGCCGGCCAGGCCCTCGCTCCGGGTCAGCGCCAGGGACACTACAACCGCTGGTTCTACCCGAGCCAGATGCCTTACGGGGCCCTCGAGACCGGCACCGCCAACCTCCACGAGCCGGCCGCCGGCGGGGCGTTCCTCACATTGCCCTTCATGGGCGCGCACTACATCACCTCGCTGTTCGACCACTGCTATCCCAACTATCAGGCCAACGGGCGGCTGTGCCGGTGGGACGGCGAGGTTGTGTCGAAGTCGGTCGGCGGGCCCGATCCCGGTTTCGACTGGGGGTACGCGCAGACGCCGGGCCAGCAGGACTACCTCTACTACGACGGCCACGACGGCTACGACTACGGGCTCTACTACGAGCCGGTGGCGGCGGCGGCTCCGGGCCGCGTGTTGCTGGCGGGCTGGTACGTGCCGTCGTGCCACTCGTGCCTGAGCGGCTTGACGGTCGAGATCGTGCACGGTAATGGACTGCTGACTTACTACGGCCATCTTTCTCGGATTGACGTTGCCGTGGGTCAGTGGGTGGTGCGGGGACAGGTCATCGGTCGCTCAGGCATGACCGGCACCGCGACCGGGCCGCACCTGCACTTCGGCGTGTACTACGTCGATGGGCGCGGTCCTGTCGATCCATATGGTTGGACCGGCGCCAGTCCCGATCCATGGCCCAAGGACCTCGGCAACCTTTGGCTCGGCGGCGCGCCGCGATTCGCCAACGTGCCGCTGCCTCAGGTCGGCGTGGCGGTTGGTCGCGATCCGCACGACCCGACGGTCATCTCCGTTTCGTGGCACAGCCCCGGTGCGGGCAATGTCTACCAGGTGCAGTACGTGACGCAGGACGGAACGATGGGTGACCTGGTCACCTCGGGCATCGCAGGGACCGCGCGGTTCGTGGGCGAGCCGGGTCACACCTACTGGTTCTGGGTGACGGTCAGGACGAATCTCGGTTGGACCGACGCCAACTCATCGCCTTCGATCACGCTTCCGGGGTTCGAGCCGAAAGAAGCTCAATAACGCCCCCTCCTGACACCGCCGCCTTCAGCGGCGCCCCCGCGGCGGCGGGGAGGGACCGGTTCTGACGCGTCGATAGACTTATTCGTCTTGATTGCCGAAGCCCTGAAAGGCAAGACCATCCTGGTCACCGGCACGACCGGCTTTCTCGGCAAGTCGATCGTCGAGAAGACCCTCCGCGCGGTCCCGGAGGTTGGTCGCATCAACCTCGCCATCCGATCGAGCGCGCGGCGTCCTGCCGCGGAACGGCTCGAGCGCGAGGTGCTGTCGAGCCCGGCATTCAAGCGCCTGAAGGATGAGCTGGGCGAAGACGCATTCGCGCGCCTCGCGGGGGAGAAGCTTTCGGTCCTGGAGATCGACCTCGGCGCCGACGGGCTCGGCCTGACCGACGCGGGCCGCGCCGAGCTGGCGCGATGCGACATCGTCATCCACTCGGCCGCGGCGGTGGAGTTCGACAACCCGGCCGACCTGTCGGCGCAGACGAACCTTCTGGGCGCGGAGCGCATGGTGACCGCGGTGCGCGACACCGGCAAGCGGCCGCACCTGGTGCACATCTCGACCGCATTCGTGGGTGGGCTGATTCGCGGGCTGGTGCGCGAGGAGATGCCGCTCGACCCGGGTTTGAACTGGCGTCACGAGGCCGAGGTGCTGGCAGCACTGCGCGGGCCGGTCGAGGAAGAGTCACGGCGTCCTGAGGTGCTTGGCAAGCTGCGACGCGAGGCGCGGTCGCGCGTTGGGCCGGCGGGCACGCCCGCGATGGCGCGCGCCACCGAACGCTTGCGCGAGAAGTGGGTGAAGGACCGGCTCGTCGAGCGCGGACGCGTGCACGCGAACGCGATGGGCTTCAGCGACATCTACTCGTTCACGAAGGCGATGGCGGAGCACGCCGTGGTCGAGCTGCACGGCGACGTGCCGCTGTCGATCGTGCGGCCGTCGATCATCGAGAGCTCGCTGGACGAGCCGTTCCCCGGCTGGCTTGAGGGCTTCCGCATGGCCGAGCCGATCATCCTGGCGTTCGGGCGGGGCATCCTGCAGGACTTCTCCGGCCTGCCCGACTCGGTGCTCGACATCATCCCAGTGGACTTTGTGGTCAACGCGGTGCTGGCGGTGGCTGCGAGCCCGCCGCCCGATGCCAAGCCGCGTTTCTATCACGTCGCGTCGGGCAGCCGGAACCCGCTGCGGTACCGCCGGTTTCCTGACATCGGCCGCGAGTATTTCAGCGAGAAACCGCTTCGCGATAAGTACGGGCAGGCGATCGGGGCGCCCAACTGGACTTATCCGACCCGGTCGGAGCTCTCTGCTCGGGCACGGACCGCGCTGCGTTTCACCGAGGCGGCGCAGTGGCTGGTGGAGCGTCTGCCGCTTGGCGCCGGCGCCTCGCCGCTCTCCGACAACCTGAACGCGGAGCGCGAGCGGCTGGAGCGCGGGCTCACGCTCATCCAGCTGTACGGCGTGTACACCGAGGTGGACTGCATCTTCGACACGCGAAACCTCATGTCGGTGTGGGACAAGCTCTCGTCCGCCGAGCAGAAGACGTTTCCTTTCGATCCCGCGCTGTACACGTGGGATCACTACATGAAGGACGTGCACATCCCGACCGTGCTGCGCATGTCGCGGCAGGAGACGGCGGCGCGGCGGGGCAAGCAGCCCACCGGCTCGACTCTCGTGAAAGCCTCAGGTGATTCGGTGCGCTCGGCGATCGAGCGGCGCAGCGGGCGGTCCGATGTGCTGGCGGTGTTCGACGTCGACGGCACGCTGGTGGAGACGAACGTCGTCGAATATTTCTTGTGGATGCGCTTGCGCGCGCAGCCGCTCGAGGACTGGCCCGCGTTCATGGCCGAGATGCTGCGCGAGGCACCGCGATGGCTCTACCTGGAGCGCCGTTCGCGCGCTGAGTTTCAGCGGTCGTTCTATCGCCAGTACGACGGTCTCGATTACGAGGTCATGCGGCGCTTGGGACGCGAGGCGTTGAACGCGGTTACGTTGCGACGCGTGTATCCCGAGGGAATGCGCCGCATTCGCGAGCACAAGCGCGCGGGCCATCACGTGCTGCTGTTGACGGGCGCCCTCGATGTCGTGGTGGAGCCGCTGGCGGAGCTGCTCGAGGTCGAGGTCGATTGCGCCCATCTGCTGGAGAAGGACGGGCGCATGACGGGCGACCTGCAGTCGCCGCCGCCGGCGGGTGAGGCGCGCGCCACGTTGCTGGAGGAGTACGCATCCCGCCACGGCCTCGTTCTGTCGGAGAGCTTCGCGTACGCGGACTCGCTGTCCGACCTGGGGATGCTGGAGCTGGTGAGCACGCCGGTGGTGGTCAACCCCGACGCCCGCCTCTCGCAGGTGGCGGGGCAGCGAGGCTGGCGCGTCGAGCGCTGGCGCATGGCGCCGGGCAACTGGCGACCCCCGATGCCCGACCCGCGATCGCCCGAGTATCGCGAGGCGGTGAGGCGCTAGATGCTGGCGTTGACCTACCACCGGTCGGTGCCCGCGTTCGCGTTGGTGCGCGCGTCGGGCGGCAACCCGGAGGTGGCGACCTCGGCCCTGTCGATGCTGCACCTCGGCGATGTGCCGGAGCCGGAGCTGCCGGCCGCGGGTTGGATGCGAGTGATGCCGTCGTTGTCCGGCATCTGCGGCTCTGACCTGGCCGCCATCGGCGGTCACGCATCGCTGTACCTCGATCCGCTGACGTCATATCCGTTCGTGCCGGGGCATGAGGTGGTGGGCGTGCTCGAGGATGGGAGCCGGGTGGTGATCGAGCCCGCGCTCGGCTGCGTCGTGCGCGGCATCGAGCCGCCGTGTCCGCGATGCGCGGAGGGCCGGCCCGGGCTTTGCTACAACGCGACCGAGGGGCCGATCGAGGTCGGACTGCAGACGGGCTACTGCGCGAGCACCGGCGGGGGATGGGGGGAGGTGCTGGTCGCGCATCCGTCGCAGGTTCACGCGGTGCCGGCCACGCTTTCCGATGAGGCCGCGGTTTTGATCGAGCCGTTCGCGTGCTGCGTGCATGCGGCCCTGCGCGGCGGCGCGGCGAAGTCCGACGTGGTGGTGGTCGTTGGCGCGGGCACGATCGGGCTGCTGACCGTCGCGGCGGTGAAGATGTTCACGCCGCCGAAGCGCTTGATCGCGGTCGCCAAGCATCCGACGCAGCGCGACCTCGCTCTGGCCTTGGGCGCCGACGCGGTGATCACGCCGGGCGACGCGTTTCAGCGCATCCGCTTCGCCACCGCCGCGCGCCGGCTGGACGGCGTGGATCGGTCATTGCTTCTTGGCGGCGCGGACATCACGTTCGAATGCGTGGGTCGCGCGGACTCCTTGAGCGATGCGGTTCGGTTCACGCGCGAGGGCGGTGTCGTGGTCGCGGTCGGCATGCCGGGCGACGAGCGCGTCGACTGGGCCGCCATCTGGCAGCGCGAGCTGACGGTGATGGGCGCGTACGCGTACGGCTCAGAGCCGAAGCACAAGGGGCGGCGCACCTTCGAGCTTGCCCTGGAAGCTGCGCCTGAGTTGCGTTTGGAGCGCCTTGTCGGGCCGCTGTTTTCGCTGGGCGATTACCGCGACGCGGTCGCGTACGCGATGAGCGCCGGCCGGCTCGGCGCCGTGAAGGTCGCGTTTGATCTGCGAGGATTACGGGCTTAGTGGCGCGGCCAGGAGCAGTCATCGAAGTCGATCGCAACACGCCGCCCGTGCTGTTTCACTACGGCGAGGGCGTTCGGTTGGAGCGATTGCCGCTGGGCTCGCGCATCGTGTACCCGCCTGATCCGCTGGAGCCCATCGCGCATCCGGAGCGTGCGATCAAGCGTGCTCTTGGCAGGCCGCTTGACGACGACCCCCTCAAATCGCTGCTGCGGCGGGGTATGAAGCTGACGCTCGCCTTCGACGACCTGTCGCTGCCGCTGCCGCCGATGGCGGCGCCGGATGTGCGGCAGCTCGTGATGGAAGAGGTGATCGACCAGGCCGCGGAGGCGGGGGTCGAGGACATCCATGTGATCGCCGCGCTCGGCCTGCACCGCCGTATGACCGCGGACGAGGTGCGGCACATCGTCGGCGATCGCATCTTCTCGACCTTCTGGCCGGACCGGCTCTACCAGCACGACGGCGAAGACCCGGACGAGAACGTGTACATCGGCAAGACCGCGCAGGGCGAGGAGGTGACGCTGAACAAGCGCGCCGCCGAGTCGGACCTGGTGATCTACGTGAACCTGACGCTCGTGCCCATGGACGGCGGCCACAAGTCGATGGCCACGGGGCTCGCGACGTATCGCGGGATCCGCGCGCACCACAACGTCAAGACGCTGCTGGGCTCTCGGTCGTACATGAACCCGCCGGACTCGGCTCTGCACCATTCGTGCATCCGGCAGGGTCAGCTGATCGAGGACACAGTGCGCGTGTTTCACATCGAGACGACGGTGAACAATCATGCGTTTCCTTCGGTCGCATCCTTCATGCAGAAGCGCGAGACCGACTGGACGGCGCGGGACCAGGCGATGTTCCTTGCGATGAAACAGATGACGGACATCGCGCCGCCCGCGTTCAAACGGAACATCTTTCACGCAATGCGCGCCCCTTACGGGCTGACATCTGTCAACGCGGGACAGGTCGACGCGGTGCATGAGAGGACGCTTGATGCTGTGCGCAATCAGATCTCTGTGCCGGTCGAAGGTCAGACCGACATCGTGACGATGGGAGTGCCGTACCTCGGCCCGTACAACATCAACGCGCCGATGAACCCGGTGCTCGTGGTGTGTATGGGCGCTGGATATTTATTCAATCTGTACCGGGGCAAGCCAGTGCTGCGCCAGGGCGGGGTGCTGATCTTCGAGCACCCGTGCAGGTACGAATTCGACGCGGTGCAGCACCCGAGCTACATCGACTTCTACGACGAGGTCCTGGCGGACACGACGGATCCGACGGAGATCGAGTCGAAGTACGAGGTGCGGTTCGCGGAGGACCCGTGGTTCCGGCAGCTTTACCGGAAGTCGAATGCGTACCACGGCGCCCACCCGTTCTATGCGTGGTACTGGGCCGCGTTTGCAATGGAGTACGCCGGCGACATCATCGTCGTCGGCGGCGAGCGCGACGTGGTCCACCGGCTCGGCTTCAAAGCCGCCACCACCCTCGAAGACGCGCTCGAGATGGCGGAGCAGACGGTCGGACGCCACCCGAGCATCACCCACCTCCGCGTGCCCCCGATCATGCTCTGCGACGTCCAGTAAGTAACACCGGTCGGTAACGCCTCCAAGGGGCTGCGGGGCCCTCGCCGTCACAAATAGGAGGCATTGCCCATGAAGCTCATCCGACGGATCACGTTTGCCACCGCATGCGCGGCTGCGATCGCAGCGTTCACGACAGCGCCCGCGTTCGCCCTGGTCACGCCGACCACCGGCCAGCCCGGCGCGCCCAACAACACTTGCGGGCCCGACAACCCAACGACTCCCGGCAACGCGGTCAACGTGAAGGGTTCTCCGTTCAACCCCAACGGCCAGGCCGGAGTCGTTTACGCCGGCAACCCCAACACCGCATCGCTCGCACACTCGAACAGCACGGCGGCCGTATCCCAGTACGACGCCGCCTGCGTCCGCCTGAGCCACTGACCAACGCGAGGCGGCTCGTAAACGGGCCGACTCACCCAGGCGCTAACCTGACCGCGTGGCTGCCAAGCCCTGGTACTCCGGCGAACACGGCGTCACCCAGCTAGCTGGCGCTGTCGGCAGCCTGGTCGAAGATGTCAGGCGGGTCAGACGCGCCTGGCACTGGGACACACCCCGGCCTCACACCTGGCCGGAACGAGGCGCCGTCGTCCCTGCGCCGGCGTCTGACCTCGGCTGGGCGAGGCAGGAACCCGTGCGCACCATCCGCTACCTCATCCAGCACGGCCTCCTGCTGCCGTTCACCGAAGCCATGGCGCACCCCAAGGTCGAAGGTCGCGAATGGGTCAAGGAGCTCGACCGCCCCGTCATCTTCGCGGCCAACCACTCGAGCCATGCGGACACGTCGCTCATCCTTCACGCGCTCACCGACACGGCGCGCGATCGCACCGTGGTCGCCGCCGCCGCCGACTACTGGTTCAAGCGACCGCTGATGGGCAACATCGTCAGCCTGTTCCTGAACACGTTCCCGTTCTCACGTACCGGCGGCGCGCAGGGCCAGCTGCACGCGTCGAGCACGCTGCTCAAGTCAGGCTGGAACCTCGTCCTGTTCCCCGAAGGCTCGAGATCCCCGGACGGACGGATCCATGAGTTCAAGCCCGGCGTCGGCCACCTCGCGAACGAAACGGGAACGCCGGTCGTGCCGGTCCACATCCGAGGCGCGCAGCGGATCATGCCCAAGGGTCAGAAGCTGCCGCTGCCCGCCGCCGCAAGAGTCCGCATCGGCAAACCGATGACCTCGAAACCCGGCGAGGGCTCGCGCGAGTTCACGACCCGCGTCGAAAAGGCTGTCCGGACCCTGGCGGAAACCCCGAAGTCAGAGGACCTGCAGGGCACCTGGATCGAGCGCTGGCGCGCGTCCAAGCCGCGCGAGCTCGTCTACGGAGAGGACTGAGATCCCCTAATCAGGAACACCGGGTGATCCGGCGCGATCCTCTGTAGCTCCGACTCCGGTGAGTCGGCCTTGACACCACCGAAGAAGACACCGACCTCGAAGAACCACTTCTTGAGGTACGCCCGCAGTACCGGGACGCGGTCCGCGTCCGGAACCTCGGTCACACGAATCGGTTCGACCTTCGACCCGAGCCACAGCTCGGCTTCGTGCGACACACGAATGTTGCGGACCCAGTGTGTGTTGCCCCTGGGCGCGACCAGGTAACGCTTGCCCTCGAACGTCAGCAGGTTCACCGGCGACGAGCGCCACTCACCCGACTTGCGGCCCCGCACACGCAGCACGCGCGATCCCCACAGCGACACGCCCGCGCGGGTCATCAACGCCACGAATGGGTTGAACACCGTGCGCGTGAACCAGTCCGGCTTGATGTACCGGTCGCTCATGTCTGCACGGTAGCCGCTTTGAACTTGCGCTCGTCGTAACGCCAGAACGCCGGCAGCGTGACCGCGGCCAGAACGCAGCCGACGACGCACAGGACGCCGCCAGAAACCACCGACACCCGCACCGAGAACAGCGACGCCACCACGCCCGACTCGAAGTTCCCGAGCAGAGGGCCGCCGTGAAAGCTCAGCATCTCGATCGAGGCCAGCCGCCCGCGCAGCGAATCCGGAATCGTCTGGTTCCAGATGGTGTTGCGGAAGACGCCGCTCATCATGTCGGCCGCGCCCGCGGCAACCAGACACAGCAGCGCCACCACCAGCGACGGCGCGAACCCGAACGCGACGATCGCTAATCCCCACAGCGTGGCCGCGACGATCACCGCGGCGCCGTGGCGGTGCACGCGATTGGTCCACCCGCTGGTGGCCGTGAAGAGGAATGACCCGACCGCGATCGCGGCGTACAGAAGACCCAGCACCTTCGGTCCGCCGAACTGTGTCGCGATGGCGGGGAACAGAGCGATCGGCATGCCGAAGAACATCGCGATGACGTCGACGATGTACGTGCCCATCAGCTCCGGTCGCGAACGCGCGTAGCGCAGGCCCTCGACCACGCGGCGCATGCTCGGCCGCTCCGCGTCAATAGGCGGCGGCACCGCGCGCATGAGCCACAGGCACGCGAGGCCGACCACGAACGTCGCGATGTCAAGGACGTACGCCGCCGGCAGCCCGGCCACCGCGATGATCACCCCCGCCAGGGCCGGCCCTGCGATCATTCCCAGCGTCGACCGCACGCCGTTCAAGGCTGCCGCGGCGGTCAGCTCCTCTCGATCCACCAGCCGCGGCAGCAGCGCCGAAAGCGAAGGCCCTTGCAGTGAATCGAGCGCGCCCTGCAGGGAGACGATGACGAAAACGAGCCATATGACCGGATGTGCGAGCAGGGCGTTGCCGAAGAGGGTCACGCTGCCGACCATCAGCCCAGCTTCGGTGAGCAGCACCATCAGGCGCCGGTCGCGCGCGTCTGCGAGCGCGCCGCCGAGCAGCGCGAAGCCGAGCAAAGCGAACAGCTCGACCACACCCAGCAGTCCGACCGCGGCCGTGCTGCGCGTCAGCACGTACACCTGGTATGGCACCGCGACAAACGTGATCTGGTTGCCAAACAGCGAAACGAACCGCCCGAAATAAAGCAGTCGGTACTCGCGGTGGCGCCGCAGCGGAGTGATGTCGACGGTCGCGAGTCGCAGCAAGTCGCGGAAGCTCGCCGGAGAGGGGAAGGCCATTCGAACTCTGTAGACTGTGCCGGATTTGGGGAAGCAACGAGGACCGCGTCGCGGAACGCGCACGCCGAAAGCGCGGCGCACCGACCGCGACGACGGTGACCAGAAGGAGCAGGCGGTCGTCATGGACGCGACGGTCTCGCAAGCTCTACCCAATGCGATGTTCGAGGTGGAGCTCGAGAACGGCCACAAGCTCATCGCGTACGCGGCCGGCCGCATGCGTCGCTACTTCATCCGCATCACGCCCGGCGACCGCATCCGCGTCGAGCTCTCGCCGTACGACCTGACGCGCGGCCGGATCGTTTACCGCTACCGCGAGTAGCGGCGCAATGCCGCCAGACAGCCTCATCGAGGCGCTGGGCTCCGCCCGCATCTTCGACCTCGAGCAGCCCCGACATCAGCGCATGCCGGTGCATCCGGCGCACCAGCCTGGTTTCAACTACTTCCTGCACCGCCAGCACGGCCGCGGAGTACCCGAGCCGCCTCCGCGCACCAGCGCGTCAGGCGTGCTCGTGATGCCCGAGCACACGGGCACTCACATCGACGCGCTGTCGCACCAGGCCGAGAACCTGAAGCTCCACGGCGGAATCGACGTCAACAGCGGCGTGATGAGCGCGACCGGGTTCAGCGTGCTGGGCGTCGAGACGATGGCGCCGCTCGTGGCGCGCGGCGTGCTGCTCGATGTCGCGGGCAAGCAGACGATCGCTCCCGGACACCTCATCTCGGCTGAGGAGCTGGAAGCCGCCGCCAGGGTCGACGTCCGCGAAGGCGACGTTGTCCTGGTGCGGACGGGGTACGGGGCGCTCTGGGACAAGCCCAGGGACTACATGAAGTCCGCCGGCGTCAGCTCGGCCGGCTCGCAGTGGCTGGCCGATAAGAAGGTGAGGGCCGTCGGCGCCGACAACATGGCCTTCGACACCAACGACAGCTTCGACAAGGAGCTCGGCTTCACGCTCCCGGCGCACGTGCTGCTGCTCGTGCGCGCTGGCATCCCGATCATCGAGAACCTGAACCTCGAGGAGCTCGCCGCCGCGGGGGTGCGCGAGTTCGTGTTCATCTGCCTGCCCCTGAAGCTGCAGGGCGCGACCGGCTCACCGGTCCGCCCGATCGCGCTGGCCTAGCTCAGAAAGGAAAACCCGCCTGTGCATTCACTGGCGGGTTTTTCAGTCTTCTCATTCACGCGAGTGCATGCACTCGCGCTGAATCAGCGCCTACCTACCGTCTGGTAACAGTCCAGGCAGTACACCGGCCTCGTCCCGGTGGGTACGAACGGCACCTGCGTCGGCTTGCCGCAGTTCGAGCAGACGACGTCGTGCATCACTCGGCTCCGCCCGTTCCCGTCCGACGCCCGACGTGCCGCGCGGCACTCCGGGCAACGCCGGGGCTCGTTCTGGAGACCCCGAGACTGGTAGAACTCCTGCTCCCCCGCCGTGAAGAGGAACTCCCGACCGCAGTCACGGCACGTCAACGTCCGATCCACGAAGCTCACCGTCTGGCCTCCCTCGAATGGTTTTCCCGCTCAGAGGCCGCGGCTGTTTCGCCGACCTACCCCCTCCGAGTTGCGGATCGGGATTTTAACTCCCCGAACCGCACTTTGGAAAACTGGTCTTAACCGCCGCTTACGGTGCTTGACCTGAGCTAGGCGGGAACCTCTGTTCGCTCTTCGCGCTCGGCCTCGTCGACGGGCGCGGCCTCGCCGAATCCGCCCACCTGCGGCGCGTTCGTGAGCGGCACCTCCTTCATGAAGACCGTCGAGATAAGAGCCGCGATCAGGATCAGCCCGGCGAAGAAGTAGATGTCGTGCAGCGTGTTGGCCAGGGCAGTGCGAATCGCTTCGGCGAACTGCGGCGGCAGCTTGTGCAGCAGCACCGGGTCGAGGATCGCGTTGGCTGAACCGCCCTTGGGCAGGCTCTGTACCACCTGCGGGGGCAGATGCAGGGCCGCCACCTGCGTCTTGATGTAGTCCGGCAGACGGTTGGCCAGGACCGTTCCCAGGATCGCGGAGCCCACGGTGCCGCCAAGGTTGCGCCAGAACTGGATCTGCGACGACGCCACGCCCATGTACTGGCGCGGCAAAGCGGTCTGCACCGCGGTGAGGTACAGAGGGAACGTGATGCCGACGCCCAGGCCGACGACGATCAAGGCCGCCACCACGTGCCACTCCGGCACGCCCGGCACGACCTGCGCCAGCAGGTACATCCCGCCCATCATCACGATCACGCCCAGCGTTCCGAGGTAGCGGTAGTACTTGATGCGCCGCATCACGAAACCGGTGACCGTGGACGCTCCCAGCAGGCCGAACATCATCGGCGTGATCAGCGCGCCCGAGTTGGTCGCGGAGATCCCCAGCACGCCCTGGAACACGAGCGGGGTGAACAGGATCGAGCCGAACATCCCGAACGCCGTGAGGAAGCCGACGATCATCGAGACCGAGAAGGTCGCGTTCCTGAACAGGTGCAGCGGCACGATCGGCTGCGCCACGCGCGACTCGGTCACGACGAAGCCCACGAGCATCACCGCCGACAGAGCGAGCAGCCCCAGCACCTCAGGCGAGGTCCATGCGTGGTCGCGTGTGATGGTCAGGCCGATCAGCAAGGGCACAATGCCGCCCGCCAGCGTGAACGCACCGACGAAGTCGATGTCGCGCCACGAGGCCTTCGAGCGCACGTAGGGAAGTCCGATCAGCACGACGAACACCGCGATGATCCCGACCGGGATGTTCACCTCGAAGACCCAGCGCCAGCCCCAGTGGTCGGTGATCCAGCCGCCGGCCGTGGGGCCGACGATCGAGCTCAAACCGAACACGGCGCCGAACAGGCCGGCCAGCCGTCCGCGCTGCGCGGGCGGGAACAGGTCGCCGATGACGGTGAACACGGTGGCGAAAAGCACTCCACCGAATATGCCCTGAAGGCCGCGAGCCACGATCAGCTGGGTCATGTCCTGGGCCAGGCCGCACAGCGCGGACAGAACGACGAACCCGATCATGCCCGCGAGCATGAAAGGCTTGCGTCCGAACAGGTCGCCGAGCTTGCCGGCGATGGGCGTCATCGTGGTGGACGTCACCAGGTAGGCCGTCGTCACCCAGGCGAGACGGTCCAACCCGTTGAGGTCGGCCACGATGCGCGGGATGGCAGTGCCGACGATCGTCTGGTCGAGAGCGGCCAGCAGCAGCGCCAGCATGGTGCCGGCCGTGGCCAGAATCACTTTCGATCGTGAAAGTCCTTGCGTGATCACTTACCCAGCTCCTTCCTGGCGTTCTCCACCAGCTGCAGGCACAGGTGTCGAAGCTGCGCTAGATCTTCCTTGCTCATTCCCTGGACCACCTCGAACTGGTGCTCCAGGCCTTCCTTCCAGATCGACTCGATTCGCTCTCGGCCGG
>WNEY01001392.1_pt1 | contig 29650 bp, 22 predicted proteins | sample 5400531 | NCBI WGS metagenome assembly WNEY01 (sample SAMN13153338, study PRJNA577476) | soil metagenome | isolation source: 200 cm saprolite under Douglas fir tree site 1 | place: USA:California | collected 2015-04-18
TCTCCGGGGAATGCTGCTGGCCCAGCCAGAAAATCGCCTTTTCGCGTGCCTCGTCGGAGGCGCGCTCGTTGGTGGCGTAGTCGCGCAGGATCTGTGCGGCGCGGGCGTTGTTGATTTGCGACAGCGCGAAGATCGCCTTGTCTTGGAGCTCGGGATCCGTGGCGCTCCGCAGGATCGAGTCGAGGGCGGTCACGGCACGGTCGCTGCCCACTTGCGACAGCCAGAACACCGCCTGTTGACGCACCTCGGAATCGGGGTCGCGGCGGGCGACGTCGAGCAGGATGTCTTCGGTCTCGTCACCGCGCTTCTGCGAGACGATGAAGACGGCCTTGCGTCGCAATCCGGCGGAGCAGGCATCGCGCTTCGCCAAGACCTTCTTGAGGATAGGGAGCGCGTTCGTGGCATCCATCTGCAGCAGGCCGTTGAGCGCCGCGATGCGCAGGTCGTCGTCATCGTCTTCACCCGGGCAGCTCCCTCCGCGAGTCCCCCCGGTGTCGGCCGCAGGCTGGGCATGCCGTCTGATCCACTCGGCGGCTTCCCCGTCCCCGTGCTTTGCCAGGGCGGCCTGGACCCGCGCCAGAAGTGCGTCACCGTCTCGCAGCGTCGCCGCCTTGGGGTAGCGCTGCTGCTGGGTGACGAGCAGGCCGCGCGCGCGGTCGAGGTTGTCGTTCTTGTAGAGCGCGAAGGCCGCCCAATAGAGCGCATCGCCGGCGCGTGACGCGTTCGGGTATCGGTGGGCAAAGTCCCCGTAGAGAGTGGCGGCAGTCTGATAGTCCGCGCGGTTGAGCGCGTTGCGTGCGGCCCGCCACAGCGAGTCGGTGGGATCCTGCTCGTCTTGGAGCGCGCCGGCGTCCCAGGTGTCGACCACATCGAGGGCAGCGAGCGCGTCCAGCGCATCGAGCGCGTCTAGAGCAGCGGGCGCCACGACTCCTTGGAGCGCTGCGTGCACGTGAGCCAGGGGGGGTACGACCACACGCGGCACGATGGGTTGCTGCATTCCGACGACGGCCGCTATCATCAGGTACATCGCCTGCATCACAATGCTCCTTGCGTGCGCACGGGGCCGGGGCCGGCGGGGTTCGCCGTCCGCAGGCGCAGCAACACGCTGCGTTGGTCCAATCCCTGGTTGATCGATTGTACGTCTTCCCGATCGCCGCTCGAGCGCAGCTGAGCGATCTGCGCCAGCACGAGCTCCAGGTCTTCGAGCAGGTTCTTCAGCCTGACGTCTCGAGCCGCTGGCGAGTCGAGCATGAGTCGCGTCGTGCAGAGCAGGTCGCGGGCCTGAACTGAAAACTGCGCTGTCGGCGCGCCCCCATGGATTTCCGCGCGGAAGCCCGTGAGCAGAGCCTCGGTGCGACTGAGGTATTGAGCGGCGGCTAGCTGATAGACGAACGTGGAGGTGCGCTCGCCCGTCCCTGCACTTCCGGAGCTCGTCGGGGAGCCCATCGCGCTCCAACGCCCGATGGCGACGCCCAGCGCGAGCACGGCGGCGATGCCCACACCCCAGCGCAGCACGGGACGGATCACGACGATCTGCTGCCGCCGCGCCGCGCGCGCCGCCGCGATGCGGCTCCACAGCTCCTCGCGCGGAGTGGCGGGTGGGCGGTGATAATCTCGCGCCGCGTCCCGCAGCCACTGGTCGAATCGATCGTCGGTCATGACACCCATTCCCCCGCGAAATCCGCGAGCGCATCACGCAGCTTGGCGCGCGCTCGCGACAGTTGCGCCTTCGACGTCCCGGATTCGATGCCGAGGGTGGCGCCGATCTCCTCGTGCGTGTACCCCTCGACGTCGTGCATCACGAACACCGTGCGATAGCCGTCCGGGAGACCGTCGATCGCCTGAGCCAACCGCTGCTTCAGGTCCGGCTCTGCGGCGCGTCCACGGGCGGACGTCCCCGCGGCCTCGTCCAGGTCCGTTTCGCGCTGGCGGAAGCGCTTCACCTTGCGCAGCCCGTTCAACACCACCGAGGTGGCGATGGCGTGCAGCCAGGTGGAGAGTTTTGCCTCACCCCGAAACGCGCCCAACCGATCGAACGCGCGGACGAACGTGTCTTGGGTGAACTCGCGTGCCAGCTCATCGTCTCCCGCCAGCCGGTAGGCGAGGCGGTAGACACGATCCACGTGGGCGTCGTATAGCGCCCGCTCCGCGGCGCCGTCCCCGGCCCGGACTTTGGCTATCAGTTCGCGTTCGTCCACCAGGCTCCGAGCGGGAGGCAGGGGGCAGCATCGGTTAACTCTGTGACACGGCGCAGCGTGGAAGGGTTGCGCGGGGGTTACGCCTGCTTCAGGAGGATCCTTATCCCCACGCCGACGAGCACGGCGAGTAGGAACGAGGCGAGGGTGCCGACCAGAAAGTACTCTGCGAACTCGCGGTCCTCGAGCTGCTTGAAGCGGGCGAGGGACTTGGCGGCGATGATCCAGCCCACCGCGGCGTAGTCGCCCAGCAACACCATGGTGAGTGCGAGGGCGCGCTCCAGAGAGCCGACCGCGCGTCCGCGGGCGACGTCGATCGCGCCGGCGGCGCGGTCCTCGTCGCGCCGCATCTGCAGCGTGGGGAGCTCGAGCACGCTGCGGACCAGGACGATGCCCCGACCCGACACGTACAGGTAGGCGGTGGCCAAGAGGCCCACCCGGCCCCACCACAGCCCATCGACGCTGGGTCGCGCGAGCGGAACGAGGAGCATGCCCAGGACGAGTGCCGCGATCACGAACAGGACTTCCCCGATGAGCAGCGCCCGGCCGCGGCGGCGTCCGTCCACCTGCCCGGGCCAGAGCGTGGCGGCCAGCGTATAGGCGAGCAGGGGAACGACGAACAGCGGGTTCACGCGGGTTCCCTCTCCAGGAGTGCCCGAAACATCTTATCCCCGGCGGCCGCGAGGGGCCAGGCCATGCGGCGGGCGAGGTGGGAGATCGCGCTGCGATCGACGTCGAGCCGGGCCGCGGCGGCCGCCGGGTCTCCCAGCCGGAGCAGGGTAGCGGTGCGCCGCTGGCGGGGCGTCCAGCTCCAGTACAGCGCCGAGTAGTAGCTGGCGAGCGGCTCGAGCGCCGGAGCGAAGCCGCCGAACGCAAACACCTGGCGCTGCCGCTTGGCACGGTCCATGGCGGCCCGGGCCTCGTGAAAGCAGGGGCCGTCCATCTCGGGGGCCGTGGGTGCCAGCGGCGTGGTGATCGGCCCCCGGCCGCAGGCCACGACCCAATCGACGGTAGGAAGGCGGGCCCGCAGGTCGTGCGCGAGCTCCCACACCGGCTGGGGCGTGGGGAGCAGGCACTGCAGCTCGTCGCCCAAGGTGACGGCGAAACGAGCGGCGAGGACGCGGCGGTAGCGCCGGTTCAGGTCCTTCACGGCGGCGCGGGCATCGGCCTGCAGGCGGGCGCGGGTGGCCGCGGGGAGCTCGCGGGAGGCGATCGCGTCGGCGATGAGGGCGATATAGGACTTGGACATGTTATGTCACATTGACCAGATATGACGAATTACGTCATAATCTAGCAATGTGACGTAAACTGTCAAGTGGTCGGCCGGTGCTACCGGGTGCCGAACAGCCGATCGCCGGCGTCTCCCAGCCCCGGCAGGATATAGCCGTGGTCGTTGAGCTCGCGGTCCAGCGCGGCGGCGAAGACGGGGACGTCGGGGTGGGTCTCGAGCATGCGACGCACGCCTTCGGGCGCCGCGACCAGGCAGAGGAAGCGGATGCGCTGGGCGCCCGCGTGCTTGAGCGCGCTCACGGCGTCCGCCGCCGAGCCGCCCGTCGCGAGCATAGGATCGAGCACGAAGAAATCGCGCGCGTCCTCGCCGGAGGGAATCTTGAAGTAGTAGTCCACCGGCTCGAGGGTGTCGTGCTCGCGGTAGATGCCGATGTGGCCGACCCGCGCCGAGGGGATGAGCTGCGCGATGCCCTCGACCATGCCGAGTCCGGCGCGCAGGATCGGCACGAGCGCGAGCTTCTTCCCCGCCACCCGGACGCCCCGCATCCGCTCGAGCGGGGTTTCCACCTCTGCGGTCTCGAGCGGCAGGTCCTTCGTCACCTCGTACGCCATGAGCATGGCGATTTCGTTCACCAGCTGCTTGAAATCCTTAGTGGTGGTGTTCTTGTCCCGCAGGATCGAGAGCTTATGCTGGATCAGCGGGTGATCGAGCACGGTGAGGTTGGGGAACTTGGGGTGCGGCATGGGGGGAGAAAGTACGCCGCGCCTCGCCACGACGCCACGTTGCAGGAGTGTCCGCCTACGAATAAGCTCCGTATGCCATGAGCGAGGAACGATGAGCAAGAACCCCAGGTATCCCGCGGCCGCTGTCCCCTATCTCATGATTCGCGGGGCCGCGCAGGGCATCGACTTCTACAAGAAGGCGTTCGGCGCGGAGGAGACGATGCGGTTTCCGGCCCCGGGCGGAACGATCGGGCACGCGGAGATCCGGGTCGAAGGCGCCCCGGTCTTTTTGGCCGACGAGGGACCGGGGGTCGGCCTGCAGAGCCCGCAACAGCTCGGCGGGACGCCGGTGAGTGTGTGCGTCTACGTCGAGGACGTGGATGCGTTCGCCCGGCGGGCCGAGGCCGCCGGCGCCAAAGTGCTGCGGCCGGTAGCCGACCAGTTCTACGGCGAGCGGACCGTGAGCGTGCAGGATCCGTTCGGTCACATCTGGCACTTCAGCACCGTCAAGGAGACGCTCACCGTCGAAGAGATGATGAAGCGCATGCCGAAGTAGATGGATATTTGTTGGGCGTGATGCCTGTGCGGATTCGCGACTGATTCAGGGCCCGCGCCGGATCGCCCTCCCCGGATAGACCGCTACCGACGCGCCGTTCCGCACCACGAATACGCCGTTCACGAGGACGTGGACGATCCCGTCTGAGAACTGCGCCGGGCGCTCGTACGTCGCCCGATCTATAACGCGCGCGGGGTCAAACACGGTGAGGTCGGCATCCGCCCCGACCTGGATGCGGCCCTTGGCGCGCATTCCGGGCACCACGCGCTCGAGTCGCTGGGCCGGCAGGAGGGTCATCTTGCGCACCGCATCGGGGAGGCTCAGCGTGCCGGAGTCGCGCGCGTAGCGCCCCAAGACCCGGGCGTGCGTGCCCGCGAGCCGTGGATGACCGTGGGGAGAGATGCCATCGCTCGCGACCATCACGAGCGAGTCGGCCAGCGTCTGTCGGACGGTGCTATCCGGAATCTGGAAGATCACGACGGTAGCCCCCTGCCGGCGCAGTCGCGCGAAGCTGGCGCGGGTGAGACGTTCGCCGGTGGGGGGATACAGGATATCGTGATAAGTGATACCCATGCGCTTCTGCCACCCCGGATCGAACACGGCCGACTGCAGCGCGGTGGATCCCGCGGTGTAGGGGTAGGCCTCGGTGGTGACATCGAGGCCGCGCTCGCGCGCGCCGCGTATGAGCTGGAGGAGGAGCGGGGTGTCTCGCTGGCCCATGCTCGTCACGTGGACCACGTGCAGAGGAGCACCGGTCGCCGCCGCGTCGGCGATCACCTCTTGCAGCGCCGCCACGCTGCCGCCGGTCACCGGGTCTCGACCGCCCTGGCGTAGGTGTACGAAGCAGGGCACGGCGTGGCGTGCCGCGACCCGAAACACGCGGAGAATCTCCTCGCGGGTCGCGCCAGGCGTGTACGCGATGCCGAACCCGACGCCAAGCGCGCCGTCGGCGAGCCCGCGTTCCACCAGGGAATCGAGCCGGGGCAGGTCGGCGTCGGGCAGCGCACCATGGGTCCAGCGGCGGCTCGTGTCCCGCGCGATCACGGCAACGCCCGGGAGCGACGCGTCGTGCGCGATGAGTGCCCGGCGCGCGCCCACATGGCCGGCGCTGACGCCGTAATTAATGAGGGCGCGGCCATCGCGCTCCGCGTACCACGGCGCGACCGGGTAGGTCCCGATCTCCAGCTCGAGCGCGGTGGTCACACCGTCGTGCGCGTAGTAGCGGTAGCTCTCGGAATCCTGCCCGTGGGCGTGGAGATCGATGAACCCGGGCGCGACGACGAAACCCGAGACGTCGAGGGTCTCACGCGCCGCGAGCGGCTCCGCGGTCAGTGCCGCAATCCGGCCGCCCCGGATGCCCACGTTGCGCTTGGCGTCCAAAGCGGTCTCGGGGTCGAGCACGCGCCCGCCTACGAGAGCGAGATCGAATTGGTCGCCCTGGGCCCTCGTCCCGCGAGCCGCGAGCGCGGCCGCGCCGAGGAGGATCACTAAGGGGGGTAGAGCCCACAGTCGGCGCCGGGTCGTGGTCATATTGCCCGAGAAACTCGCCCAGGGCGTGGTGCAGCGCCACTCCCACCGCCCCAATCAGCCCGCTAAGTTCTTCTGCTGCATAGCTCGGCCAGGTAGCTCAGTTGGTAGAGCAGCGGACTGAAAATCCGCGTGTCGGCAGTTCGATTCTGCCCCTGGCCACTTGATCTATGAGCCTGAGATAGCGCCAGTCGCGCGAACGCCCCAGCGGCTCGCTGGGGCGTTTGTGCGGCCCACTGTGGGACGGACTGTGAAGCTACGCGCTTCGCAGCAGCACGTCGGCCATAATCTTGGCGTACTCATCTTTGGCTGTTCGTGGACAGGAACCTCTGACAGACCCGCGGATCTGTTATGCCCGCGCGAGCGCGCATGACCTGCCGCCGGAGAGGCGCGATGAGTCCTTCCCGGTTTGTTCTGGGGGGGCTGGTGCTGGGCTGATGCAACATCAATCGGCGAGGCCGCGGGGCCGACGCTCATACACCGCCCGCTGCGCCACTTGTGCCAGCCTGTTCGATAAGGAAGATTACCGCGCTCAGTCGCCCTGCCGGATCCGGAACTCGGGGCATCGAGCCGACACACCCACGATCACCCGTAGGCGATCCATGAGAAACCCGGCCCTGGCGTTGGCCTCTCTACTCATCGGCGGAAGCCTGCCGGGCCTACTCCACGGGCAGGCGCCCGATTCATCGAAAGACGGAAGCGTACTCACTCCAGGCGACTCGGTGTGGATCATGGTCTGGCGCAAACCCGAGTTCACGGGGGAGTTCGCGGTAGCTGCGGACGGCTCCATTTCGCACCCGCTCTATCGAGCCGTCATGGTGGGCGGCGTTCCCTTGGCCACGGCCGAGGCCAACCTGCGCTCCCTCTTGGAGAAGTTCGATCGGGAGCCCCAGTTCGTGATGGTGCCCCTGTTCCGGGTGGCGGTCGAGGGCGAAGTAAACCGGCCGAGCATGTACGCGTTGAGTCCGAAGACGACCATCTCTGAAGCGGTCGCGCGCGCCGGCGGTCCCACCCAGTTCGGCCGCCTGGACCGAGTCCGGCTCCTGCGCAGCGGCGCCAAGGGAGGACACACGCAGGTGCTGCTGAACCTCACCCATCTAGAGAGCGGGGCCGCGCAGATGCCGATCCGGTCCGGCGATCAGATCCTGGTGGAGCGCAGGCGGTCCATCTTCTCCCAGGTGATTCTTCCCGCCGTGACCCTGATCGGGGCGTTGGCTTCCGTCGGGATCTTCATCCACCAGTACAGGTAGGCTAGAGACCACAACCGCGACGAGCCCGGAAGGCAGATCAGCTCGCGGGCCTCCCAGTCTCGCTCGCGCGCTCGACCAGGCCGGCCGCGGTGGGTCGGGGTGCTGGGGGTCCCAAGTACTCCTCGAACGCAGCAGCGAGACTATTGGCGAGAGCGTCCAGGTCCTCGCGTCCCCGGTTTCGCACGGCAACCACTTGGATATCCGCCCCTTCATTAGTCAGCATTTGCAGCGTCGCCTTGACCTGCTGCAACGCCCGCCGAGCCCGTTTCCACGCATCGTCCGTTGGCCCGGTCCGCTCGAGACGACTCTGGCCATTCTTGCGGAGATCGAGCCGTGCCCTGACCGCCGCGATGTCGGCCTCGATCAGGGCGACGACGACGGGCGTGGACCGCTGCCGGGCGAGCTCCGCGAGGATCCCGGCGGTGCCGGCGGACCTCGCACTGAACCCGATCGACCAGAGCGCGTTGAGCTGGCCTTCGTCGAAGATGTGCACTCCCGTCCGGCAGTCGGTCTTCCGTAGCAGGGAGGACATGAACAGCCAGTTGACTGTGAGGCGGATGACATCTGCCGCGGAGGCCTGGCGTGTGGCCAGGATCGCTTTCAGAGCGCGGACGGCGCCCGCAGGGTGGAAGATCGCCTCCGCCGTCACCAGCCGGAGTTTGAGCAGCAGCCGTCGCCAGGCGGGCATCTCGTGATCCACCGAATAGGTGGGCTGCTCGACGTGCCATCCCCGCTGTTGCAGGATCTCGGCGACCCGGTGAGAGAGCGTCGACTTCCCCACGCCGGCCAACCCAACAAACTCTATGACGGCCGACCCGCGTTTCATATTCATATCTTCCGCCAGATGCACCGTCTGATCCGGCGCACGACCTGCTCCAGGGGCTCCTCCGCGTCGATGTCGACCGTTTCTGTCACGTCGGGAAACCGCAGGCTGCGGATGGCTTCCGCCCGTTTCTCGAGATCCTGCAGCTGCATGTCCGGCTTCCGCTGCTGCGCCACGTCCGGCCGGACATGGAGCTTCAGGACCAGATCCGGCACGACGTGCTCGGCCCAGCGATACGGCGTGCCCTCCCACTCCGCCACGGCGCGAAGCAGCCGCCACGGATGGTCCCGCCAGCTCCTCAGCATCGGCCCGTCGTTGAAGTCCTGAAACTGGTTCTGTGGGTAGCGGTCGCAGACCACTACGAGACCACGGTTGCGAGCGCGCGTCAGGGCGTGGAGCTTGCCGCGCTTCTCGTACGCTAGAGCCACCGCCCAGACGAGCCTGGCCGCTGCCCATAGCACCCGCGACAGACGACCACGGAGCGATGAGGTCAGCCCAGTGGAGCGCCGCCAGGGCCGCTCTCGTACGGACGGCATGCGCTTCCGCAGGAGGCGCTCTGCCTGCAGCAGCGGCCATCGGAGCAGCGAGCTCGGCCCAACGCCGCTACCGAAGTAAATGGGCACCGTGCGGAGCGATCCAGACAGCCACGCCGTGGTCTCCACAAGGAGTGTGGATTTCCCGGATCCGTCACATCCCAGGAATGCGATCGCCACCCCGCCGCTCGGCACCATCCGGCCTTCAGCGCGAGGCGAGCGGGCGAGGCCCCGGGAGAAGGCCCTCGCCACCACGAACAGTTCCCACCACCATCTGCGCCACCTGGCCCCCCCGCGCCGGTACAGTCGATAGTTGTGGAGTACTGGGGCCGCACGACGTCGAAACTCGCCGACTTTGGTAAACGACGGCTCACCAGCGACGATGTCGGACACCACGTCCGCCGTAATGGCGCCCAACAATCGACGAGACAAGTCGGATACCGGCCCAGCATCTCCCCGCAGCCGCCGATGCGCCTCGCGGAGCCGCCTGGGGCAGCACCACTGGGTGCCGAGCCGATGCCGAACCTGGGAGCCGAGTCGGAGGTCGAGTGCGACCCGAACGAGAAGGAACAGGAACTCGACCGACGGATCAGCTACGTACATCCCTGCTTGCCGATCGAGGCGCCGGGTGGAGAGGACCAGCGGTTCCCACGGCAGGCGGTACTCGCTCAGGCGCTCGTCGCCGATCGCCAGAGTGTAACGCAGATCCAGATGCACGATTCGGCCGGAGTCCTCCTCCAGGGCCAGGTAGTGGTGTTCGCCACCGGGGTCGGGGGGGAGGGCTGCCGCTACCACGCGCTTAAAGCCGGCTTCGGCCAGGATCGCGGCCATTCGCAGAGCGTCTTTTCGGTCCACCAGAATGTCCAGGCCTTGTGGCAGGGCCCTCTCGGCCTGCAAGTGCTCGTTGCCCCGCCACCGGCAATATGCGATCTCCTGCCGGTGGAGCCGGTCGAGCAGTCTGGTCACGATGCCGGGGGCCCGGGCGACGGGGCTACCCACGCTCGCTCGATCGGCCGCCAGCGGCTCCACGCTCGAGTCGGAGGCGGCCGGAGATTCTTTCGTGAGCGGGCGCTTGAGCTCGGCCATGTTAACCCACAGCGCGGGCCGCGACCCTCGGCGACGTCTCGCGCAGGACGTGCTCGTAGATCTCCGCGTAGGCTCGGGCGACGTAATCGAGGGAGAAGTTCTCCGTTACATGCGTTCGGCTGCGGCTCCCCATGAGCTTGCGCTCGTCCGGCGAGGCGCACAATCGCAGCACCGCCGCGGCCAGGCGGCGCGGGTCTCGTGGAGGAACGAGAAGCCCATTCCAGCCGTCTCGGACGACCTCCTTGCATCCTGGTGTATCGGTGGTAATGAGCGGAAGCCCCAAAGCCGCCGCTTCCAGGAGCACGCGCGGTATTCCCTCACGGAGGTAGGTCGGGAGCACGAACAGGTCGGATAGCGCGAGCAGGTTGGAAACATCACTACGGGGACCGAGGTAGCGCACGTCGCGCGCGCTGCGCTCGACCTCGCGTAACGACATAGCCCCCCGGCCCTCGGACGAGACGGGGCCGATGAGGAGAAAGACGGAGTCCGGTAGCTGCTGGCGCACGAGGGCGGCTGCGTGGAGGAAATCCCGCACGCCCTTTTGCACCACGAGGCGGGAGATCATCGTCACCACGAGCCGACCTTCAAGATTCAACTCGCGCCTGAGCCGTCCCACCGCCGCTCCGTCCGTCTGCAAGGGTGTGAAGTCGACCCCCGAGCCCAGGACCAGCGCGTCGCGACCCGGTCGAACTAGGCGGTGACGGCGAAAGTATGCGCGGTCGTCGGGGTTCTGAAAAATCGTCACCCCGGTCGCGGCGGCGGCCCGGCGTTGCAGGAACCGAAAGACCGGTCGCAGTGAGAGCGCCAGCAGCGACCGCGAGGAGAAGAGGTACCCGAGGCCCGTTATCGTGGCGACCGTAGCGGGGACCCCCGCGTCCCGGGCGGCTAGGGGCGCCAGGATCGCCGGCTTGGTGTCGAACGCGTGGACAATGTCGGGCCGGTGCGCCCGAAAGAGCTCATACAGTTGCCGCCGCGACCGCAGGTCGCTCCAGGGGCTGACCCAGCGGTTCAGCGAAAATCGCCAATAAGGAATTCCCGCGTCCTTGAACGCCGTCTCGCTTTCCGACCCGACGGCGCCCGCGTCGAAGCCGCGCTCCCGCAGTGCGTTCAGCAACGGGAGCCGGAACCGAACATCGTCCGAACCGACCAGCCAAAGCTTCACCATGCTCACCGGCGCGTTCGCAGGAGCGCGAGTGCCTCGGCCGCCGGCATGTTGGCGACGCTCCCCCAGTATGCGGCGCGCTGCTGCAACGACCGAAGGGACCGGGGATGCGGGGGTGGGCGGAGTTCGCTCTCGTAGCATCGCATCGCGTCCAACTTGCGATCCAGCTCCTCCGAGATATCCACGAAAACATTGGGAGCAAACGCTCCCGCCCGAGCACTCGCGGTCCATTCAGTGCTGGAGGGGGTCTCGAATGCGTAGATCGATTGGAGGCCCGGGGCCGAATAGGGGCGGGCCGCCACATCGACCGCCTCCGCGATGCGTGCATGGTCCGCGTTCACGTCTCCCCACCAATGGGTGTAGATGACCTGCGGTTGGAACTCCCGAATCTGCCTCTCGAGTGCTTGAATCAACTCCAGGTTGCTGCCCTGATCCAAGCGCTGATCGGCGAACCCCAGTCCGGTCGACCGCGCTCCCAGGTAGTGGGATGCGCGCTGGGTGTCACCCGGCTGGTCGTGTTCGCCTTCGCGATAGCGAATCGAGTGCGCCGTACAGACGATGACTGCGCGGACCTCGTCCCCGCTCTTGAAATGACGGATCAAGGTGCCTCCAACCCCGAGCACCTCGTCATCGGGATGCGCGGCCACCACCAGAACTCTCTGCCCGGTGTGCAGGGACGACAATCGATCACCGACGCGCTCCGCCAGCGCGGCCAAGAGGTGACCGGGTATCTCTGAACCGTCATCGAGACACAGGTCGGAGATCCGTACCCTGCCGTCCGGGAAGTCGAGCGTCAGGCACCGAGCCGAAACCGACGTCAATGTGGGTGCGTCGATGCCGGCGTTCTGCCGGATGTCGCACTCGACCCCATGCACCCAAATGTGCCGGCTGCCAAACCAGAAGAACGCTCCCGGGTAGGGCCGCGCCAGCGCCCGGATCCAGCAGTCCAAGGAGGCCGCTGAGTGCTCTGCCCAGCGAATCGCGCCGTCGTCTGGTCTTCTGCGGAGACCGCGGATCAACTTTCCGGCGGGGCGCAGCGCTACGTCGTCTCGCGCGATCGCGGGCCAGTGCTGAGCCCACAATTCCGCAGAGGCGGCCGAAAGCTTCGTGCAGAGGGTGCCTGCGGTCTCCCTATCCTCGATGCAGCACGGCTGCTGGGAAACGAGCAACCACCCGTCGCCCTCAGGCGTGTACCGCAGCAAGGTGGTGCCCGTGTTGGTTAGCCCCCGAATGAGGGCCCAGTTCAAGGCGGCCGGACCGACGGCGCCGGGGAGCAATCCCGCGTGGAAACCATAGAACGATTCCTCGGGGAGATTGGGGGGGACCCCCACGGCCAGCACGCCTTTGATCCCATTGGCGGCCATGGCCCACCAAGCGGCCGGGCTGTACACGCTCGGAACCGTGACGACGGGTATGCCATCGTACTCGGTAGCCGTGCCGAGCGGGGCTGCTCGAGGAGCATCCGAGACCACGGCGATCAAGCCGGGTCTCCAGGCGCCGCGGGCAAGGATGTGCCGGAGCACGTCCTGCCCCCTGTGGCCGCCGCTCAGGTAGACGAAGGATTGACCCGAGCGTTCGTCGAGGGACGCTTGCGCGGTCGACATGCCGGTGGCGATCAGAGACTCACACCTCCTGCCAGAGTGCGCGCTGTACCACCTGCAGCACTTGTTCTGGAGAATGATCCGGGTCGATGTCGACGTGGTGCCGGGTCGGTCGCCCCCCCGCCGTCAAGGCATCCTCGGGCCCGGGTCTCGCCGCGCGTCGCAGATTGATGACCAGATCCGGGAGATCCGGATCCCACGCTCGTTCGGGCCCGGTGCCGGTGTCGAGGCTCTGACCACCCTCGGGAGATCCATCGTACAGGACGATCATGCCGCGGCTACGGGCGCGGAACGCCTTGCGACGCTGGGCGCCGCCCCCGCGCAGGACCAGGACATCCAGCTTCCAGGTCAGCCAGGCCGCGATCCGATCCACCAGGGTCGCGCGTTCGTTCTCGTCTTCGCCCTCGAACACGATCACCAGGCCGCCGCTCGGGAGTGTCCGCCCGGGAATGACCAGCGAACGCAGGATTCTCCGGTTGAGAGCCACCGCCAGCCCGACGACAAAGCGGATGCCTCGTCTCACGACAGCGCCGGCCGGGGTATACGTGCGATACGCGCTGAGCGGCGGTGTCGCCCGTCGCTTCAGAGCACGGAGCAGGCGGTACGACGGCTCGCCGTTCACCATGCCCAGAAGGACGCGAGTGGCTTCCTTCCCGAGCAGACCCTCCGACAGGTCGGCCAGCCGGTGCGGATCCGTGCGGGACGCGAGCCAGCGAACGTCGGAACGCGCCAGGGCGCCCATGCACGGCCGGCCCAGCCACCCCGCTATCCGATCGATCGGGCCAAGGCTGATGGCCTTACGCGCGATGAGGAGCAGCAACTCCATGTGGGGATCGGCCACGTACATGGCCATCGTGGTGTCGAAATGTCGGGTCGAGAGCACCAACGCCTCCCAGGGCAGTCGGTAGCCGCCCAGAACGCTGTCCCCCACAGTCAGCCGATAGTGGAGATGCAGGTGCACGAGTCTACCGGTATCCGAATCCAGGGCGAGATAGTCTTCCAGTGCCGGAACCGCTTCCCACGGACTCGATGCGAGCCGCTTGAAGCCAACGGTGGCCAGGATCTCGCTCAGCGCGAGGGCTGCGTCCCGGTCCACGAGTATATCGAGGTCTCTCAGCCCGACTACGGCCTCGGAAAGACGCGCATTGCCCTTCCAGTGGCAGTAGCTGAGGCGCGCGGCATGCAATGCGTTCGTCAGCTCGCGCACGATGCGGGGAACTCCACGGAAGGATGTTTCCCCAGTTCCTAACCCGGCCGTTGACCGCATGGTCGAGCCGCTCATGTGTCTTGCGGCCTGCCGAGCTGCCAGACGGGGCCCCGAGCCCGGATCGGAGGCGTGTCCCGCGAGACGGAGCCGGCGCGCCCCTCCGCTGCTTGCACGGCGATCACGCCGATGATCATCCACAGGGCGCGTGAGTGCTGGACGTTGGTGAAAAGGCCTTGCGTGATGATGGCGATCACAAATCCACGGCACGCTCGCGCCACCTCGGGATAGCGCGGGGACCGCGCCGGCATGGTGTCGCGCACTACGGTGAACAGCAACCAGAGAAACACCAGCAGTCCAACGACACCCAGCTCGGCGCCCATCGAGATAAAGGTCTGGTGGACGGGTTTGTTGTTTCCTGTGGCCAGCTCGACGTAGTTGCGAAGTTGGCCATAACCGACCCCGAGGATGGGGTGGGTGGCCAACGCCTCGCGGCCCGCGTGCCACAGCTCCAGGCGATTTTCGATGTTAGGGCCGGATCCCTCGGCGGTGCTCTGGAGGCGCCGCAGCACGAGGGGCTCTTGCCGGACGTACCACGCCCCGGTCATGCCGAGGATTGCTAGGCCGCCGACCAGGGTGGCGAGCTGGCGCGGCGGCATCCGCCGTAGCTGCAGACTCCCCGAGAGCACAAGCCCGGCGACGCACCCAACCATCGCACCGCGCGAAGCGGTCGCCAATATGCCCAACACGAGCAGCGGTAACATCACTGGGCCGAGCAGGGGCCCGGGCCAGCGCAGAAGCGCCGGCAGCCGGCGGCGGGTCCGACGCAGCTCTTCGCGTGCCTCGCGCGCGCCGAGCACGAGGAACACGTTGAGGCAGAGATAGCTGGCGTACAGGTTTGTGTTGCCGAACGGCCCCGTGGGCCGATAGTCGCTCGTTTCCCGAACGGTCACCCAGAGGGATGAGACCGCGAATCCCGTCGCCAATAGGGCGGAGGCACAGGCCAGTTGATAGAAGCCGCGTGAGAAGTCATCGGAGAGCAACCAGAACATGACGCACATCCACAGCCCTGCGGAAAACAGCTTCGCGGTCTCGCCCAGGGCGCTGGAGGCCGAGAAATAGATCGCCGGAGAAAAGGCGTTCGCCAAGCTGGAGGCGATGGCGACCACGACCAACGCCAGCAGTTGCACCGTGTAGCGGGGCCAACCAACGAGGCGACCCACCAGCGACCGGAGGACGACGAAAAGCGCCACAGGACCGACGACGGCGTCTCCTAGGCTGTAGTTGGTCAGGCCGGTGTCGTACTCGAATGGATAGAGCACCGCGATGATGGTGATCAGGAGCAATGGCCAGGCGCGCCCGCCCGGCCACCCGCGCTCCTCGCGAGCCTCGCGCTGGCACGCGAGATCGCTCAATGGACCTCGCTCGCGGAAGTTTGCATCCGACGCAGCGGCTTGTGAGAGAACTCCAGTATCTGCGCCACGAGCCAGGTGCCATCCTGCCCCAGGAAACGCCGGCGCCAGAACGCGAGGACCGCAGCCAGGAGACCCAAGACCAAGGCGAGCGTCCCCCCCAAGACTACGAGCGGCGCCAGATGGAGGACGTCCCGCAACAGCAGCGCCGTGGCGAATGCCGGCAATCCCACGAAGGTGGCGGTCAAGAGGGCGGGCCCGTGCGCGGCCAGCAAGTCCGACCAGGTGAACGGCACTAGCTTCATGACGAGGTGCGCCTGCAGGAGAACGTTGACCGCGAGCGCGAGGAGCACGGCCCAGGCCACTCCCGCCAAGCCCCAATGCTGGCCGATGATGGCGCCGCCGATCACGAAGCCCGCGTAGACCCACTGGCGCCACGCCCGGCGGTACATCGCGCCGAGCGCCCGTGTCAACGAATCGCTGATCTTGTAGCTGGTGCGGAACAGAGTGCCCAGGGCGAGAATCCGAAATGGCGTCGTGACCCCAGACCAAGCTGGCCCGAGCACCACGTACACGATCTCCGGGGCCAACGTCCAAGCGACAGCGGTCAGCGGGAGCATGACCAACGCGACGCCGACGATGCACTGGCGGTACGCCGCCGACACCAGCGAGCGGTCGTCTTGGATCCGCGCCAATGACGCGAAGAGAATCTCGTCCATCACCTGCCCCAGAAGCATCGCGGGGGCCACCATGAGCTGGTAGGCACGGTCGTACAATCCCAGCGCGGACAGGCCGAGCCACTTCGCGACCACCGCGTTATCGCCGTCGCCCGCCGCGTAGTTACCGATTCGTGCCAGGACGAAACCGCCACCGAACGAGAGAAGCTCTCGAGCTGCGGGCCAGTCCATCCCCAAGCGCTTTGAGTGCGGCCGCGCCCGAAGCAGCAACGCCGTGGTCAGGATGGCTTGGGTCGCATTCGCGGCCACCAGAGCCCATTCCCGGGCTCCCGCGAGAGCCGCCACGATGCCGACTCCTCCATAGCCCACCCCGTAGGACACGATGCGCACATTCGCGATGGTTCGGAAACGCAGCTCCCGCCGGAGCAGGGAATCCGCAATCACCCCGAGCCCCGCGATCGGTTGCAGGCAGGCCAGCACTCGCAACACGGGAACGAGGTGGGGCGCCTTGAGGAGCGCCGCGATGGTCGGTGCACCAAGCCACAACAGCATGAAGAGGAGTACGGACGCACCCAGTGAGAGGGTGAACGCGGTCTGGATGTGTTCGTCTCGCAGTTTGGGATGCTGCACAACCGCGGGTGCGATTGCTCCCTCCGAAAAGACCCGCGAGAAGTTGATGGCCAGCATCGCGGCCGACACCAGCCCGAACTCGTCGGGACTCAGGACCCGGGCCAGCACCGCCACGCTGCCGACGGTCATCAATCCTTGCAGACCGTATCCGGCAGCCGTCCACACCCCGCTCGTGAAAGCGTGCTCGGTGCGGTTGACCGGCCCCCTCTGGTCGCTAGAGGATGTCATGACGGTGTGGCGTAGACGAACGGACGACGAGCGCGGGGCGCCCACCGACGCGAGATCCGTCTGAGACCACCCAGCACGCCGTCAAGGGGACGGTGTGAGGTAGGCGTAGGGGTAGTAGTACTTGCCGTACCGAGCCAGTTCGCCGGCCGGGTCATTCAGGACGGCGCCTAAGAAGTGCGCGCCGGCGGCGATCAGATACTGACAGGCTCGCTCGGCACTGGCCCGGTCGGTTTGTCCCGCCCGCACGACCAGGATGGCACCATCCGCCAGGGGCGCGAGCAGCGCGGCATCCGCTGAGACCAAGACCGGCGGTGTATCGAGGATGGTGACGTCGAAATGGCCAGAGAGGTCGTTGAGCAGACGTCGGAGTTGCTGAGGCTTGAGCAGTTCGTGAGCGCGCGACGTAAGAGCGCCGCACGGCAGTAACGAGAGCCCTGCGAACTTCGTGTGCCGGATGCCCGGGATGGATTGCGCAACCCTGGCTTCCGCAACACGGAGCGGCGCGTCAGGCGCTTGGGCGAGCGTTGCCCCGTCAGACTTCAGCAGCTCGATCAGACCCGGAGCGGCGGGAACACCAAATACCCGGTGCAGGCGCGGGCGCCGCAGGTCGCAGTCGACCAGGAGAACCCGGACTCCCTCGCCCGCGAAGGTGACCGCGAGGTTCGCCGCGATCAAGGTCTTCCCCTCCCGCGGAGCTGCGCTGGTCACAAGGATCGTCCGCCGGCCCTCGCCCCATCCGAACGTCAAGCCGGAATACACAAGGCGAAAGGCCTCGGCACCGAGCCGGTTGTCGGCCTCGGGCTGACGGCGCGCTGGTGTGAGGAACGGGTGCCTGCGCCGCGCCTGACCGTTCGCGCTGGGCTCGAGGAGAGGCGGGATCACGCCGAGATCGCGGAGATTGAGTGCGCGCTCCAGCTCTTCCGGCCGCATGATCGACGTATTCCCGCTCTCGGCGAGCGCGGCGGCTCCACATCCCAGGAGAAGCCCCAGCAAGAGCCCCAGCCCGAGTTTCGCCCAGGGCGGGATGCCGGCGGCTTTGTACGGTAGTGGGGCCCAATCAATGACCTGTGCGTTCCCGGCCGAGATCGCCTCGGCCATCCGCGCGTTTTCGTGCTCCTGCCGGACACGGTCCCCGGTGCTTCTCAAGTTTTCGACCAACCGCTCCAGCAGCATCGCCGCCGCCTCAGTCGCGGGCAGCGGCTGGAACGAGGCCCCGATGCGCGAACGAAGCGCGGCCAACGCCTGGCTCTGCGCACCGATGGACGTCAAGTGGGCGCGCACCGCCCGAACCAGCTCTTCCTGCGTGGACCGGATGAGTGCCTTCAAGCCGAGGACATCGGGGTTGGTGGGCGCGGCGGGCAAGGGTCCCGTGGTAAGGGAGTCGAGTCGTGTCTGGTACACGAGCACCTGCTGAGACATCCTGCTAACGACCGGGTCGGCGGCCAGCTCAGGCGTGTACGACAGATCGCGTAAGGCCTCCAGGCGGAGGCTATCGTTCGCGGTGTTGACCCTGGCCAAGAAGGATTCATACACACTCCGCTCTGCCTCGAGCTCTCCGCGGCGTGCGTCGAGCGTCGTCAGACGCGCTTGCTCCGCGGCGAGACGGTCCCCGGAGCTCCCGAGCAACCGCTGCCTCCGGAAGGCGCTGAGCTGGGCCTGCGCGACCGTCATCGCGCTGTCATTGGCGCGCAGCTGCGCCGCCAAAAACTCGGCGCGGCTTCGAGCCTGCTCTTGAGCCGAGCCGGCATCGCGCGCCTGGAAGACTCGCACGAGCAGATTGGCGACGCGCTGCGCGAGGAATGGATCGGGGTCCGAGTAGGTGACGTCCACGATGTCCGTACTCTTGCGCCGCGCCACCGCCAGAACCTTCAGCACGTCGTCGATGACTTCCTCCCGCGCACGCACCACTAGCGCGCCAGCCGCGACGCCGGGAGGCGAGGGGATGGTGAATTGCACGGCGCCGACCGCCAGCGGTCTTCCGTACGGCGCCGCAGCTTCTCCCTGGATGCCCCGTGCAATCACTCGATCCGCGTTGAAGCGGAGGCGCAGCGTGTCCTCTTGGGCGTTCGCACCCACCCGAATGTCCCGCAGCGCTCCTCTCACGGCCCGGGAGGAGGCACCGAACCATGAGCCCCGCGGCTGGAGTCGAAGACCGAGCGAATCCACGACTGCGCCGACAATCGCGCGGCCGCGCAGCAGCTCGATCAGTGAAAGCAGGGGATCAGACCCTTGCTCCTTTGCCGCCGGAAGGTCCTCCACACCAACCGTGAGCGCGCGCCGGGGGTAGGCCAGGCGCACCGTGGCCGTGGCGCGATACAGAGGACGTTCCAGGAGGACGAACAGGGCGACGACGAACAGCGTGAGCGCGACAACCCCCGCCGCCAAGCCGATCCGGCGACGCAGCAGCATGAGCAGCTGTTTGAAGTCGGTCCCCCCCTCAGAACCATCGGCGCTTCGGCCACCGCCGTCGCGGTAGGGCGGAGAGCCGGGCGCTCCCGTGAAGCGAAGCGGAGTGGACTCAGGTAGGCGTTCGGACATGAGCTGGACGCGCACACTGTGAACAGTGCCCTGCCATGTGCTCCGTCAGGGCGGCGTCCGAGAGTGCGGGATGGGTTGGATAGGCGTTCACTAGTTCGCACCACCGGCGTCGAGCGGGCTTGCGCAGACCAAGGGCACACCAACTTGAGCATCAGGCACGCAATTTTCGTGCTCGCATCATCTACAACACGCGGCCTGCCGCTCAATTCCGAGTTGTGGACCAGATTGAGCGGTTCGTCGGGCGAGGCGGACCACCGTGCTCGGGGGGCAACTGTCGCTGCTTCGTGACAGCAGCGACGCCAACCCTACGCCAACGCTTCACCGTGCGTCAACGACGTATGCCTGAATCACCAATTTCGACCCGGTCCCAGCGCCGTTCGCCATCCAATTGCTAGCCCATAGCACACGTTTGCCGTCCCGAGCCGGGACCGCGTGCGCCTCGCACCGGTAGCATCCGGATGTTTCGGTGCGCGTGTGAGCGTAGCGTTCCACGGCCCCGCTTCCGTCCAGCTTGACCGCAACGATCTCGTCGTTGAAGCGGCGGCCCGGCGCTGGCCAATAAGAGACGTACGCCCATCCCGGCCGGTCATAGTTGCGCGTCGAGATGTGATACGGATACGCCTCGTTTATCGGGTCCGTCAGTGCGGTGATCTTGCCGTCCCGCAGCCGCACCATCACGACGCCGCCGATCAGGACCCCCGCCACCAGCTTGCCCCGATTCCCGCAGTGCTCTTGCCCGACAATGACGTCCTCGTTGTTGTCAAACGGATTCAGCACCATGTCCTGATGCCCGAGGTCATAGACGAACCCGTTGAGTGCCGTTCCGCTACAGTTCGCGTAGACGGTTGGCATGGGCCGCGGCCTCGCCGCCAGCGTGCCGGGATCGACATCGTAGACTCGCAGACGATCGCCGTGGTAGTTCACCACCACATGCTTGCCGGAAGGCGAGATCGATACCCAGTTCTCTGTGCAGCCACCCGGCAGGCCGCAGTCGGAAATGAAATCCACTGCCGGACCGATGCGCCGGTTGGGATATCGAGCGAACGGCGGCTGCGGATCCATGTCCACCACAGTGAAGCGTTTACCGTCCGACAGCGCAATGAACCGGCCGTCATCGGACGGAGTGCCACCGATCCCGATCACCGGAAATGGCAGCGTCCACCTGCGGGTTTGGGTGCAGGTGACCACGTCGAACCAGCTGAGTGTGCTGGTACGGTTGACCGCGATGCGTTCGTGCGCGTGGGCGTGGCTCGGGTGCCAGCGGTCGTCGTAAGCGTCGTCGTTGGGGCACGGCCCGCGCACGGGCTGATATGTCTCGCCGTCGAGATAGACGGAGTGGGGGGAGCCGGTATTCTGGAGGGTCAGGAGCGCGCCGTCGGCGCTCCAGGGCTGGTCGTTGGAATAATGGTGCCGGGCGTCTGCGCCCCATGTTGGCGAACCACCCCCGCGCCAATCGATGCGACTCCCCGGATCGCCGCTGATGCGGGTCACCTTGAGGCGGAACGGCCCTGGGAAGATGGGCATGAGGTACGCCGGTTTAGGAGCATCGGCTGCCGTGAACACGGCCCACGGGTCGACGACAGGAACAACTTTTAAGCGAGACTCATCCGACGGGGTGGCACCGAGCACGCGGCCGGAATCCGCTCCGGACTGTCCCGGGGAGGAGGAGGGCCTCCCGTGGCAGACGCCCCCGCCAGAATCGCGGAACGTGAGCCCCGCAGTCGGGATGAACTCCCACGCATAGCGACCCGCGACCAGCGTGAGCTTCAAAACACCAAAGGTATCTCCGTTCCGGACCTCACTATGCGCTCGTATGCTGGTGGGAGCGCTGAGGTCGGCGCCGCCGGTGCCCACCACGAATTCTCGAATACCTGTGGCGAAATCGAGCAGCCCGTCGGGGGTCTGGGGCGCGAACCGTTCGTAGTGATGCTCGTCGCCGTTGAGCACGATCGTCGCTCCGGCCTGGTAGAGCACGTCCCAGAACGCACGCTCGTAGTCGTTGACGCCCCCGCCCGGCGCCGTCGAGGTCGTGGAGAAAAACCGGGGGTGATGGAAATAAGCCAGTATGCAGCGCTTCCTGCTGGCTGCGAGGTCTGCGCGCAGCCACCGTAATTGCTCGGAGGTCGGCCCATTCGCGATGACGGAGTTGAGCGCAACGATATGCCATTCACCCAGTTCATAGCTGTAGTAGCCCTTGCCCCGATCCCCTGCCGCGGCACCGAAATAGTCGAAGTACCCGGAAGCGCCCGGCGTGTCATAATCATGGTCGCCCGGCGTCGGACGGGTACGCGCCTTATGTCTTCCCCACGAGGGATCGTAGCACCGAGTGAAGTCGGCTGGTGAGCCATCGGGATAGGCGTTATCTCCGATCGTGATCACAAGGCCTGGGATTCGGTCAAGCAAGGCCGCAGTGGCCTCTTTCCCCGTCGAGGAGCAAGAGGCAATGTCGCCCGCGCCCACCAGTACCGCGGTCCGGGGGATGGCCTGGCTCGCACCCCGAGAGACTATAGCAACCGGAGCGGTCCACAACACGCCCACAATGAGTGCCCGGCCCGTCACGGCGAAGCGTCGACTCCCGCCCGGAATTGTACGGGGCTAGATGCTGCTGAGGGTGATGTTGTGCCACGTCGCCAGGTCATGACTGCGTGGGCCGTGATCGAAGCAGTTGCAGAAGCCATTTGCGGTGCGGAGATTGCACTCGTGTCCCGTTCGCCAGTACGCCACCGCCACGCATGAGTGCGATGAACAAGCGTCTCTTCGACATCGTTGTCGCCACGTGCGTCATTCTCGTAACTTGGCCACTCATGTTGCTTGGTGCCATCGCTGCGAAGCTCGCGTCGCCGGGGCCCGCGCTCCATCGGTCGAAGCGGGCCGGCTTGGGTGGGCGCCCCTTCGATATGTTCAAGCTTCGAACCATGCGGCTTGGCGCCGCCACTCCCGACCGCAAGATTACCGCAGCTGCGGACGATCGCGTGACGTCTGTCGGGCGACTGCTGCGAAAGTTCAAGATCGACGAATTACCGCAGTTCTGGAATGTGCTCCGTGGAGACATGTCAGTGGTCGGGCCGAGGCCCGAAGATTGGGATCTCGTTCAGGAGTACTACACTCCGGACCAGCGCCGCATCCTCGACGTCCGTCCCGGCATCGCCTCACCGGTCGATGTGCGTTGGTATCCGGACCTGACATATCATGACCCGCCACCCGAAGGTGTCTCGACGCAGGACTGGTACTTGGCGCGGCACCTGCCGATTCAGGTGGCCGAAGGGTTGCGGTACGCGCGGGAGCAGACCCCGTGGCTTGACCTCAGGGTGATCGCCCAGACGATCTTCTGCGTACTGGCGCGCTCAGGGGCGCCTCCCAAGAAGCGATTTCCGTCGGCCGAGGGACGGGAGACTTCATAATGCCGACCTGCGTGATCAGCCAGCCGCGGTTCTTCCCGGGCCTCCACTACTTGCACCGCATGATGGTGACCGACGTCTTCGTGGTCCTCGATACCGTTCAGTTCACTCCCCGGCACGAAGAAAACCGGGCCAAAGTCAAGGGTCCCACGGGACCGCAGTGGCTCACGGTCCCGGTGCGGCAATCACGCCGCGACCAACCCATTAGTGAGATTCGCCTCGACGACACGCAATCCTGGCGACGCAAGTTGATCGGCACACTCAAAAGCCTGTACGCTCCGGCGCCAGGCTTCGAGGCACACGCGCCCGAGATCATCAGCATCCTGGAAAGTCCTCACGAGACGCTGAGCGCGCTAGACCGCGCCTCGTGGGAGCCCGCCCTGCGGCTCCTCGGCATCACCTGCCGGTTCGTCTGCTCCTCTGAGTTGCCGCAGTCAGGCAAGGGGTCGGAACTGCTGCTCCAGATCTGCCAGTACCTCGGCTCGACAGTCTACATATCTGGGGCGGCCGCCAAAGGCTATCTCGATGTCGCGGCGTTTGCGGCTGCACGAGTCGAAGTCGTATTCCATGAGTACCACTACCCGGTTTACCCCCAGCGGCACGGCGACTTCGCACCGTTCCTCAGCTATCTCGACATGCTCTTCAATGTCGGGCTGGACCGCGAAACAGTTCTGGCTGGCGGCCGCAGCGGCCCGACAGACTGACACGTGCGTGACACCTCCGCGCGCGCGCCGCATCCCGAGGGTAACGTGCCGTATGGGATGGTCTTTGTTGCTACAGCCGCTAGCGGGTACGATGGACGAGCGCTGTGCCGGGCGTGTCGCCGTGCTCATTGCTTCACATGGAGGGCCGCTACCGTGCGTCGACGACGTAGTCCTGGGTGACGGAGGAGGAGCCACCGGTGGCGTTGAGCATCCAGTTGCTCGCCCACAGGATGCGACGCCCGTCCCGCGCCGGCACTCCGTGCGGTTCAGCGCGGTACCCACCGGCGTTCGAGTCGCTGTGGGTATGGGCGTAGCGTTCTACGGAGCCGCTCCCATCCAGCTTGACGGCGACGAGCTCGTCGTTGAATCGTTGCCCGGGCGACGGCCAGTACCCTACGTACACCCAGCCTGGCCGATCGAGGTTGCGCGCCGAGATGTGGTAGGGGTACGCTTCGTTCGTCGGATCGGTCAACGAGGTGACCGCTCCGTCGCGCAACCGCACCATCACTACGCCCCCTAGCAGCTTCCCGTTCAACGGCTTGCCGATGTTTCCGCAGTGCTCCTGCCCGATGATCACGTCCTCGTTGTTGTCGAACGGGTTCAGCGTCACGTCCGGATGCCCCAGGTCGTAAACGAACCCCTGCGCCGCCGTGCCGTTACAGCGCGGCGCCGCCGCTGGCATCGGGCGCGGCGTCAGCGCCAGCGTGTTCGGGTCGACGTCGAGCACCTGCTGCCAATCGCCTTGGAAGTGTACGATCACGTACTGGCCCGACGCCGACACTTGTGTGAAGTCGAGCGTGCAACCACTCGTCGCTCCACAGTTCGAAAAGTCATAAACGGGCCCCAGCCGCTGACTCGGGTATGGCGCAAAGGGGGGCTGCGGATCCATGTCGACAACGAACACCTGCGTGGCACTTGAGAGCGCGATGAAACGGCCGTCGCGCGAGGGCCCCATCTCGATATCCCCCGGCGCCGCGATGGGCAGCGTCCAGCTCCGCGTAGTCACGCACGTCCGAATGTCATACCACCAGAGCTGCGTCCCGTAGGCCTTGAGTCGCTCGTACGCGTGGGTCAGGCTCGGATGCCAGCGCCCATAGCCGCCATCGTTGCAACCGCTCGAAATGACTTGGTACGTGTTTCCGTCGAGCACCAGATCGCTCGGCGAGCCGCTGTTCTGCAGCATCAGAAGCGTGCCGTCCGCGTTCCACGGCTGGTCGTCAGAATAGTGGTGCCGCGCGTCCGACCCCCAGGTCCCCGAGCCACCCCCCGTCATCGTAATCGTCGTCCCCGGGTCCCCCACGATCCGCATCACTCTCAGGTTGAACGGCGTCGGATAAAGCGGCGCCAGGGACGACGGCTTCGCCACGGTCGGCACCGTCAGGACGATCCCAGGATCGGTGATCGGTCCTCCCACACTCGAGGCGGTCGCCGTCACCGTGGCGATCCCGTTCTTCCCCTCGCTCGTCGCCGTGATCGTCGCCACCCCCGCCGCCACGGCCGTGACGAGCCCGCTGCCGCTCGTCGCCGCCACCGCCGAGTTGCTGCTCGCCCACGTCACCTGGCGACCGGTCAGCACGTTGCCCACCGAATCCTTCGTCGTCGCCGACAACTGGACGGCGCCCCCAACGGGCACGCTCGCCACCGCGGGGGTTACCACCACCGATGCCACCGGGACCGCGGTCACCGTGACCGTCGCGTTGTCCGTCTTTCCCCCCGGATGACCCGTGGCAATGACCTTGAAGCTCCCTGTGTCCGAGCCGGCTTTGTAGTGCCCGTAGTGTCGGCCGCCGCTGCTGGCCGTGTCCGTAATCGCACCACTCGTCACGCTCCACGTCACGCTCATCTGGGCAGTATCGCCAGTGGATGTGAACCCGACCGCCATGAAGTCCGCGACCTGGTTTGGCAGCAGTGTGATGGCCCTGGGCGAAACCGCCAGCGAGCTGACTGTCGGAGTCGGATTGGTGAGGCCGACGGGTTGCTCGCAGGCGAGCAGCGCCGTGGCGGCGAGCACTGCGGCGGGCACTACTCTCTTCCCGAGCCTGCGGCCGCGCGCTAATGGCATGTGCCGCTGCCGGAGTCGGTGAAGGTCTGGCCAGTGATCGGGACGAACTCCCAGCTGTAGCTCCCGTCGGCCAGGGTCAGCTTCAAGACCCCCCAGGTGTTGCTGTTACGCACCTGGCTGTTGGGAAGCGGCGTCCCAAACGAGTACAGGCCCCCGCCCCCCGTCCCGACGACAAACGCGCGAATCCCCCGCGCCGTGTCCAAATGGCCGTCCGGGGTTTGTGGCGCAAACCGCTCGTACTCGTGGTCGTGCCCTGCGATCGCGATCTCCGCCCCGTAGTCGTACAACGCCTGCCACAACGGCTGCACTGCGGAATAGCTGCCGTGCACACTCCCCGAGCTGAAGCGGGCATAGTGCATGTAGGCCAGCGTGCACTGCTTGGTGCTGGCCGCCAGGTCTGCACGCAGCCATTGCTCCTGCGGCGAGCCGGCGCTCATGTCGATGAAGGTGTTGAGCACGACGATATGCCACGCGCCGAGGTCGTAGCTGTAGTAGTAGTGCCCGCTGTCGCCGACGACGGTGCCGTGCTCACGAAAGAAGTAGCGATAGTAGTCGGCCGCGCCGGACGTGATCGAGTCATGGTACTCGTGGTTGCCCGCCGCGGGGCGGACGACCGCTTGATACTGCCCCCATGAGGGCGCCCAGCAATTCACGTAGTCCTGGTAGTAGCCGTCCGGGTAGGCGTTATCGCCCGCCGTGAAGACCGTGCCCCCGATCCGCCCCAGCAGCGCCGCGGTGCTGTCGTCGGTGGCGTCGCCACACTCCGCGATGTCGCCCGCCCCGACGAGGGTCACGGTGGCCGCGACCGGCGTGACGGTGACGCTGGCACTACCACTCTTGCCTTCGCTCGTCGCCGTGATCGTCGCCGACCCCGCCGCGACACCGCTCACCAGCCCACTGCCGCTGACCGTCGCGACGGCGGTGCTGCCACTCGCCCACGTCACCATCCGGCCGGAAAGCGCATTGCCGCCCGCGTCCTTCGGCGTTGCCGTAAGCTGCTGGGTCTGCCCCGGCTGCAGGCTCACGGTCGCGGGACTGACCGTCACGGACGCGACCGGAACGCTCGTCACCGTCACCGCCGCCGTGCCGCTCGTGCCTTCGCTCGTCGCTGTGATCGTCGTCGCGCCTGCCGCCACGCCCGTGACGAGGCCATTCCCGTTCACCGTCGCGACGGCGCTGTTGCCGCTCGACCAGCTGATCGTCCGCCCGGGCAGGGGATTTCCATTCGCGTCCTCAGGCGTCCCCGTGAGTTGCAACGTCTGGCCCACCGGCACAGAAGCCGACGCCGGGCTCACGACGACCGATGCGATCGAGGGCTGTGTGCACGTCACCGTGACATTCCCCGTGTCGCTCTTCTGCCCGGGGTGGCTCGTGCCTGCCACCTTGAAGGAGCCGCAGGCGCTACCGCGGTAGTGCCCGTAGTGGCGGCCTCCCTGGCTGCTCGTATCGACCAGCGTCCCACCCGTGACGCTCCACGTCACGCTGATCTGGGCGGTGTCGCCGGTCGGCGTAAAGGCGACCGCCATGAAGTCCTGGAGTTGGTCTTGCTGCAGCGTCACGACTTTGGGAGAGACGACGAGTTGACTGACTGTACTGCCCGGACTGGAAGGATTGACCACTTTCTCGCAGGCGATCACCGCTCCAGCAACCAGTGCGGTTGCGGAGACCACGGTGCGCGCGTCGGCTTTGAGCTGGGCGAGACGATGCGCCAGCTTGTGCAAGAACGTCATTGAGCCCATCCGGGTGACTAAAAAGTCGCCGGGCCGCCACGTCGACCCGTGTCGATCACTGGCGGCCCGGCAAGCATAGCGGCGAACCGCTGTAGCCCCGTAGCTCTGCGTCACCGCCTTTCGACGGCTTTGCTCTGAACAGTGCGAAGCGGAACTCGCCTGACTCGCGGCGGCGACTCCGCTCGGGACGCAACGTACTGGCGCCCCTGCAGCAGGGCAGTGATCTGTGTCATTCCGCCGCCGGTCTCACGCTACTTAGTTGTGCGCGAGGGAGTTGCGAGCCATAGCGACTAAGCCTCGACGAGCACCTTCAACACACCCGCTCGGTGGGCCTGCTCGAAGGCCGCCGCGGCCTGGTCGAGCGGGTAGCGGGCGTGGATCAGGGGCTCGACCGCCACCCGTCCTTCCGCGAGTAAGCGCAGCGCCGGCGCGAACGGTCCGCACCGCGATCCGACCAGCGTCAGCTCGTTCACCACCACCGCCGCGGCATCGAGTGTCAGCGCGCCGGCGTAAGTGCTCTTCAGTACCAACGTGCCGCGCGGTCGCACTGCGCGCTGCGCCACGGCGAACCCGTCGGGATTCCCGGTGCACTCCACAGCGACGTCGAACTCCGCGCTCGTCACTCGGTCGGTACGCCCCGTCTCGATGCCCCGGGCGGCGAGCAGAGCCAGTTTGGCGTCGTGCCGTCCGATCACGAGCAGCGCGCAGCCGGTGAGCGCGAGCGTCTGCGCCACGAGCTGGCCGAGCTTCCCGTCGCCCACCACGAGCACGCGGTCGTTGGAGCCGATCCGCACCTGCTCCTGGATCTCGAGCGCGGCGGCGAGCGGTTCAGTAAACACCGCGGCGTCCGTGGACACGGCGTCGGGAACGGGGTACAGGTTCTCGGCGGGCAGGATGAGGTAGTCGGCGAACGCGCCGTGCCGGCCGACGATGCCGAGCACCGTGCGCCGCTCGCAGTGGGTGCGCCGGCCGGCGAGACAGGCGCTGCACGCGCCGCACACGGCGTTGATCTCGCCGACGACGCGGCGGCCGACGAGCGCCGACGGACCCTGCTCGACGACGCCGACGAACTCGTGGCCCAGGATCCCGGTGAACGGGTAGTAGCCGCGGGTGAGCTCGATGTCGGTGTTGCAGATTCCCGCGCGCAGCACGCGTACGAGGGCTTCGCCCGGGGGCGGCTCGGGCGTCGCAACGTCGTTCCGCATTCGCAGGCGGCGGTCCTCCAGCCACAGAGCTCGCATGCCCGGTAATATGCCGCCCACGTCGTTGACAGGGCCGCGGCCTCCATGGTAGTCTCGGCGCGATGACCGACCTGCCGTCCCTTCCCGCCTGGGCCAAGACTCTCCAGCGGCGCATCCGCCAGCGCGGGATCGACTTCTTCATCCTGCACGGGCCCGGTGTGCGCGACCTCCACCCGCTCGGTGCCCGGCGGTTCGGCACGATCGGGGAGTGCCTTGCCCAGGTGATCCTGAACGACCGTTCGGCGATCATCACGTACGACCGCGGCGCGGGTATCGGGTTCTCCGACCGCGACGTCGAGAACGATTTCAAGACGGTGCTCAAGGCCTATGACAAGCTGGGCGGAACGAACCTCGCCCAGGTGCAGCCGCGGGACCCCGACCGGGCGCTGCAGCTGATCGAGACCTACCTGCGCTACCAGCTCACCGGGAACCCGCGCTTCTCGGCCGCCGTCATCATTGATTATGGAGAGACCGTGGCGCCCGCGGGCGAGCCGGGGCAGCTCCCGGCGGAGGATCGCGGCGCGATCGTCACACTGCGGCGCTGGGCCAGCGAGCCGCTGTTCCTGCAGCGCACCGTGACATTCTGCGTGCTCGTGGAAACGACGGCGACGCTCTCGGCCGCCTTGGTGAGCGACGCCCGCACGTTCGAGATCGCCGTTCCCGTGCCGGATGAGCAGGAGCGCTTCGGGTATCTCGCGGGGCGCGGCAGCCGTCCCGAGACGTTCTCGGAGGCGCTCACTCGTGAAAAGAAGCGGCTGATCGAAGAGGCGAGCGGGGGCTTGCTGACGTTCATGACGAGCCGGTTGGGCCTCGATGCGGTGGCGGGGCACGAAGGCGCGAAGGCGCTGCTGCGCGAGACGGCGCGGGCGCTGTCGCAAGGACGGCTCGACGTGGTACCGATGGGCTACTTGATCTGCGGGCCGGTTGGTACCGGCAAGAGCTTCATCGTCCAATGCTTCGCGAAAGAGATCGGAATCCCCGTGGTCGAGCTGTTGAACTTTCGCTCCAAGTGGCAGGGGCAGACCGAGGCGAACCTGGAGCGCGTGCTCTCGCTGCTCGACGCCATCGGTCCGGTGGCGGTGGTGGTGGACGAAGCGGACGCCGCGCTGGGAACCCGCGAAACCGGCGGCGCGGACTCCG
>WNEY01000281.1_pt1 | contig 29623 bp, 23 predicted proteins | sample 5400531 | NCBI WGS metagenome assembly WNEY01 (sample SAMN13153338, study PRJNA577476) | soil metagenome | isolation source: 200 cm saprolite under Douglas fir tree site 1 | place: USA:California | collected 2015-04-18
AGGGCCTGATCGAGGTCGCCGATGATGTCGTCGATGTGTTCGATGCCGACGCTGAGCCGGATCATTTCCGGCGTCACGCCAGCCTTCCGCTGTTCGTCGGGCGACATCTGTCGATGCGTGGTCGACGCCGGATGGCAGGCCAAGGATTTGGCGTCGCCCAGATTGACGAGCCGCTTGATCAGCGTGAGCGCGTCGTAAAACTGTTTGCCCGCCTCGAACCCTCCCACGACGCCAAAGGTCATGAGAGAACAGGCCCTGCCGCAGAGATACTTGCGCGCGAGCGCGTAACAGGCGTTGTCCGCGAACCCGGCGTAGTTGACCCACTCCACTCGCGGATCGTCGCGGAGAAAGTCCGCCACGCGCCTGCCATTCTCCACGTGGCGATCGATGCGCAGCGCGACGGTCTCGATACCTTGCAGCAACAGGAACGCGCTGAGCGGCGACAGCACCGCTCCGGTCGTCCGCTGATAGACGCTGCGGCAGCGTCCGAGGTACGCCGCCTCCATGTAATGGTCGGTGTAGACCATGTCGTGGTACGACGGGTCGGGCTCGCTGAACATGGGGAAGCGTTCTGCGTACTTTTTCCAGGGAAACCTGCCGCTGTCGACGATCGCGCCGCCGATCGTCGTGCCGTGCCCGCCCATGTACTTCGTCAGCGAATGCACGACGATATCGGCGCCGTAGTCGATCGGCCGCAGCAGAATCGGTGTGGCGACCGTGTTGTCGACGATCAGCGGCACGCCATGTCTGTGCGCCACGCGCGCCAGGGCTTCGATGTCGCAGACGTTGCCCGCGGGATTACCGACGCTTTCGCAGTAGATTGCCCGCGTCCTGTCGTCGATCAGCTTTTCGATCGCCTCGGGACATTGCGACGCCGCGAAGCGCACGGTCACGCCCTGAGTCGGCAGCAGGTGAGCGAACAGCGTGTGCGTGGTGCCGTAGAGTTGGGGCACCGAGACGATGTTGGTGCCCAACCCGCTCACGTTGAGCGTCGCGTAATGGACCGCGGCCTGCCCCGAGGCCACGCACAACGCGTCGATGCCTCCCTCGAGGGCGGCGACCCGCCGCTCCAGCACCGCCGTCGTCGGGTTGCTGATGCGCGTGTAGCGGTAGCCTTCGACCTCGAGATTGAACAGCGCCGCCCCATGGTCGGCGCTGTCGAAGGCATAGGCGACGGTCTGGTAGATCGGTACGGCAACCGCTTTTGTCGTCGGATCGACCTCGTATCCGCCGTGGATGGCGATCGTTTCTTTCTTCACGCTGTGACCTCGCACTCCTGCACCGCGAGCCGGCTCATCTCGCGCACGACCCACTCGATGTCCGACTCGCTTGTCCTGAAACTTGTGACGCACGCACGCACCACCGGGGGCTCGTCGCCCAGGCGCACTTCCGACATCCATGCGATCTGATGCTCATGAAGAGCTGCGAGGAACGTGCTGGCGACAAGGCCGTCCCGCGTGAAGCACACGAGGGGCAGCGGCGTGCGGTTGACGATGCGCCACCCCGCGCGCTCGATCGACTCCCGGAGCAGGTCGCCCATGCGGGCCTGGTGCTCGATCATCCCGACGTACCCGGATTCGCCGTGCTGCGCGAGCGCAAGAAACAGCTTCAACCCGATGAACCGGCGCGACCACTGAACCGAGGTCGTGTAGGGATCGACGACTGCGTCGGTCTTGCCCGGCATGTAGGAGGTCTGTGCGCGGAACGCCTCGCCAACGACGTCAGGATGCCGGCAGAAGAACATCCCGGCGCCCATCGGGACCGAGAGCCATTTGTGCGCGTCGCAGGTGATCGAATCGGCCGCGTCGATGCCGTCGAGATGGCCGCGAAGCCGCGGCGAGAGGATCGCGGCGCCGCCCCACGCGGCGTCGACGTGGAACCACAGCCTCTCGGACCGGCAGAACCGCGCCAGGCCAGGCAGCGGATCGATCGCGCCGGCGGCCGTGGTGCCGGCGGTCCCGACGACCATGACGGGCATCATCCCGCGTCGCCGATCGTCGGCCACGCGCCGCTCGAGATCGCGGACGTCCATCCTCAGATCGCGATCCATCGCGACCGTGCGCAGCGCCCCGCGCCCGATCCCCGTGATGTGCGCGATCTTGTTGAACGAGTTGTGAGACTCGCGCGTCACGTAGATCGTGGGGGGCCCCGACAGGCCTCGAAGGCCGCCTTCGCCGTACTCCGGGAACGCGCGCGTCAACGCGACGATCACCGCGGAGAGGTTCGCTTCTGCTCCGCCGGTCGTGAAGCTTGCGCTCGTCGCGGCCGGCAGGCCGAACTTGCCCGTCAGCCATGCAAGCGTGTGACGTTCGATCTCGTTCGCCGCCGGCGAGGTACGCCAGGTCGCCAGTTGCGGGTTGTACATGGCGATGAGCGTGTCGGCGATCACCGACGCGAGCGTCACGCTCGGGTTGAACAAGCCGAAGTACCGCGGATGGGTGACCTGCACCTGCCACCTCCGCATCATCTGTTCGACGTCGGCGGTGACGTCATCGAGGCCCATGGGCCTGGTGAAGTCGTAGCGCGAAGCGAGCCAGCTGCGAATCTCGTGCGGCGCCACCTTCGGCACGATGGGGCCGTTCGCGATGTCGCGTTCGAGCTTTGTGACGACGCTTCGAAGCTCAGCGATCGACATATGACCCGAAGTCCTTCAAGCGCCGGTCGGCCGGCGGAGCCAGATCTCCCGCCAATAATTGAATTCGTTGCGCGGGCAACCGCCAAAGGCGATCTGCGCGCATCCGCAGAGGGAGCCTTCCAGCGCCACGGTGTTCTTGAGGTGTCGCATCTCACCGGTTCCATCGACGATGATCTTGTCGAGGCGCGCCTTCACGTGTTGCCGGGCGCCGCACGACAGGCGCATCTCGGGCGAGAAGGACAACCCGCGGTTTTTTCCGGTCTCGTTCAATGTCTCGATGATGTTCTCGATCGGTTTGACTTCGATCGACTCTCCCGGGACAAGGTTGAGACTCTCCACCGGCGTCGAGGCATGGCATCCACGCGCGTATTGACCACGAACGGTCCTGCGGATCCTCCACAGCAGCCAAATGCACAGGCGCCGGGCCATCTCGAAGGCGCTGCAATTCCCGGTACGCACCTCGCTCACGCATTTTCCAAATCGATCCCATCGCGACAGCGGACCGGCGGCCTTCAACAATTCGCTGGCTTGACAAAAGTAGGTCTTCGGCCCCGTCGAGGTTTTCAGGCGGGCCTCCAGCCGCCGCTTGCTGTCCGAATCCGCGCGCCGTGCCGCGGCGGCGGCGTCGACTTTTCGGAGCCACGCGTCGCGCCAGAAAATCATGCACGCCTTCTGACAACCATCATGCGCGGCCCCGGAACAGCGCACGTCATCGAGCGTGACGACGTCGTCGGTCCTGAACGCGAGCATCGTCGACATCGATCCCGAAAAACAGGTCTTCACCACTCGTCTGGCGACGCGAAACCGCTTCCCGCAGAACTCGACCATTTCCGGCATGAACGGCAGGTGGTCCACCGTGCCGTCCGCGTCGAGCGTCTGGAGAATTTCTGCCGGAGACCTCACTTCCACGAGGTCGCCGGGACGAAGTCGGCGGAGGTCGGATCTGCTCGACATGCCGTCAACTCGCTTGCGCGTTGTCGGGTTTGAGGCCGGCGGGCGCCATAGCCGGCGATCTCGCGGCCAAACCCACCATCCGGAGGAATCTGTTCCAGGCGAGCACGCCGAATCCAAGCGGGCGCGGCATCGTGTGTCGGAGGAACGCGACTTTCTTGATGTAGTTCGGGACGCGCCATGTCGACGAGCTGCCGGCGGGGAAGAACACGACGTCGCCAGCTCCGATTCGACGTTCGACGTTCTCGATCGTGATGAACGCCTCGCCGGACAGAACGACCAGCGTCTCATCCTTGTTGTAATGCCAGTTGAAGCGGCCTGCCGTGCAATCCCAGACCATGACGAACGACGTCAGGTCGCGGCTTCTCGCCAGTTCCCGACTCCGTGTCAGCGGCGTGCCTTCGAGGACCCAGTCGCCGGAAATCGGCGTGCGCTGAAGATCCGTGGTGCTCGCGACATCGATCACGATCGGGGCGGACATAGGTGCTCCGGATGTCAAGTACGCAGCGTCCGGCTTTTCGCCGGACCGTCGTTGGTCACAGCGTCCTCTGTTCTATAAACGGAGTTGTCCGATCTGGATGCGGTCATACAGCGACTTGTCGAGCCGGACGAATGCCTGGCGTTCCCGATCGTTGAAATAGATGGCGTCTCCGACGACGGCCGGGTTGTAGCCTTCGCGCACCAGCGAGCTCTTGGTGTGCTTGAACGTGGCGGTCACTTCCAAATCGTCCCTGACGCGCAGGAACAGCGGCCGCGCGTATTCAGGCAGGCGGTCGGACAGATGCGACCGGAAGGCCGCAAGATCGAGCCCCGCGTCGGTGACGATCGTCGCCATGCCGGCCCGGCCGTCGGAGCCCGGAATGACCACACCGTAAACGTTGGCTTCCCTGACGCCGGGGAAGCGGCAGATCGTCTCCGACACTTCGGAAGTCGCGACGTTCTCGCCCTTCCAGCGGAAGGTGTCGCCGATCCGATCGACGAAATAGAAAAAGCCGTGCTCGTCCTTTCGCATCAGGTCGCCCGTCCGGAACCACGCGTCTCCCGGCTCGAACACGTCGCGCAGGATCTTGTGTTGCGAGGCTTCCTCATTCGTGTAGCCCTCGAACCGGCTGCCGACGTTCGATCGGTCGTTCAGAAGCTGGCCGATCGCTTCGCCTACGCCGTTCGGCGCACAGCGAATGCAGAATCCGCGCGCGTCGCGCACGGGCGCGCCCGCGTCCGCGTCGTATTGCACGAGCGTCGCCGGGAATCGGTGCGCCAGGAACGGCGGGATGCGGCCGATGGCGCCGGGCCTGCCTTCCACGTTGACCAGCGAGACGTTGCCCTCGGTCGCGGCGTAGAACTCCAGGATGTGCGGAATGCGAAACCGTTCCTTGAAGCCGTTCCAGACGTCAGGCCTCAGCCCGTTGCCGCAACACAACCGGATGCGGTGATTCGTCTCATCCGGGTGCGGCCCGGCATGCAGCAGGTACCGGCACAGCTCGCCGATGTACTGGAACAGCGTGCAGTCCCAGCGGACAACGTCGCTCCAGAACTGGCGCGCCGAGAATGTTTTGCGGATCGCCACCGAGCCGCCGCCCACGAGAACCGCGCCGGTCGCGATCACGCCGCCGACGCTGTGATACATCGGCAGGCAGTTGTACATCCGGTCGCTCGGGCGAGTGTCCATCAGCCCGGCGAACCAGTGGCTCCACTGCATCACGCGCGCATGGCTCACCCTGGCGGCCTTGGGCAGGCCGGTGGTGCCGGAGGTGTAGATGTAGAGCGCGCGATCGTCGATGGTCACGGGCCGGCGCTCGGCGTCGTGCAACGTGTCGCCAGGATACCGATCGATGACCTCGTCGATGCGCGGGAATTGGTCGTGGCCGGCGCCGTGAACCCAGATCTTCGGCGCGCCGGCGAGGTCCTGGCGCACGGCGATCAATCGATCGATGAGCTCCGCCGCCACGATCAGATGTCTTGGTGCGGCGATGTTGATGCAATGCGCGAGCGAGGGCCCGGCGAGATTCGTATTGAGCAGCGCAACGACGCCGCCCTCGCGGGTGATGCCGAGCCAGATGGCCATGTACTCAGGGCGGCTCGGCATCAGGAGGCAGACGGCGTCGCCTCTGGCGAGCCCGTGCTCGATCGCCCACCGGCCGTACCTGGTCGATCGCTCCGCCAGCCCGCGATACGTCAGGCACTCGCCGTCCGAGAGGAGTGCCGGCGTGTCTCCGAGCGACTCAGCGAGCTCCTCGATGACTGTCGGCAGAATACGATCGGGCCGTCGAACAATCGGCGCGGTCAGCTGGAGCGCGCGCGACCACGCCCTGGCAGACGACGGTTTGCCTGGGGGAGTTCGCACGGAGGTCCCGGCTCTGGTACCGGTTTGAAGATCCTCCTCATACGGGCCGACCGATGTGTCGGCCCCGGGGCGGACACGCGGGTCCGCCCCTACGGGGCGGGTGTTGAAACCATCGCTAGTAGTCACAACCGTTCACGCCGTGCTGCCCGCATCCACCGTGAGCACAGTCCCTGTGATGCTCCTGGCCTTCGAGCCGAGCAGAAACTCGACTGCGTCGGCGACGTCGTCCACTTCGGGGAACCGGCGCAGCGCGCTCCGGCGCGCCACCTGCTCGCGGCGCTCGCCGTCCAGGGCCTGCGTCATCTCCGTGTCGAGGAATCCGGGCGCGACCGCGTTTACGTTCACGCCGAGGCGTCCGACCTCGCGCGCCAGGGACCGCGTGAATCCGATCAAGGATGCTTTCGTCGCGCTGTATACCGAGAGGCCGCTGTATCCCGTGAAGCCGACGATCGACGCGACGTTGACGACGCGGCCGCCCCCGTCCGCCATCATGTGGCGGACGACATATTTGGTCAGCACGATCGGCGAGAGCGTGTTCACGCGAATCAGGCGCTCGATTTCCGAGTTGTGCATGATCGCCAGCGCGCCGTCCGAGCCCAGCGCAGCGTTGTTGACGAGGCCGTAGATCGGTCCGAGCTCCCTCCGCAGCGTCTTCACGAAGGTCGGGATCTCCTGCACGTCTCCGAGGTCGAACGGCTTGAATTGGAGCGCGCCGGGATGCGATTGTCCGGCGTGTGCGATCGCTGAGGCGAGCTGGTCGTTCATCTGCCGCGCCACGGCGATGGCGCAGTAGCCTTCGCAGACGAGCCGGCGGACGATCCCCAGACCGAGGCCCCGGCTGCCGCCCGTCACGATCACCTTACGCATGACGGGCCAGCTTCCCGGCGGCGGCCATCTCGAGCGCGGGAACGAAACGGATCGTCGCCGGAATCTTGTGGGGCGCCAGCCGGTCGTGGCAGATCTGAAGGATCTCGCGCCTGAAGTCCACGATCCTGCCGCCCGCGCCGCTCGGATCGGGCTCTCCCTTCAAGACGATGTCTGCGGCGACGAGCGAACCGGTGATGGGACTTCTCGTGGACCGCACCATCGACATGCGGACCGCCGGATGTCGGTTGATCGCCGCTTCGACTTCTTCCGGATAGACCTTCAGTCCGCCGACGTTGATGATGCCGTTCCTTCGACCGAGGAAGTAGTACCGGTCGCCGCGGCGTTCCACCATGTCGCCCGTGTCGACGAAGCCTTCATCATCGGTGAGCGTGGAACGTTGCTCGCCGAGATAGCGGACGGCATTACGCGCGGAACGGATACGCAGCGAGCCGTCGTCGACTTTGAGCTGAACGTCGCCGGGCGCGCCGACCATGCTCGCCGGAAACCCCTCGAGGCCATCGTCGACTTCGAATCCCACGCCGGCTTCCGTCGAGGCGAACGCATGGCCGACGCGGGCCTGCGGGTAGAAGGAGCGCAGAGCGTTCAGGATCCCCTGGTCGGCGATTTCTCCCGACAAGCGGATGTAGCGCGGCGCGATCGCACGAGCGTCCGGGCTCATCAGCGCGCGGCGCCAATGCGAGGGAGTCCCCGAGACGTGCGTCGCCCCATGCGCGCCGAGCCGCACGAGATGATCTCCGATCGGCTCGCCGGCGCCGGCGAGCACGAAGGATCCGCGGCCGAGAATGGCCCTGAAGAAGATCTGAAGACCTCCATAACGCCGGATGTCGTAGAACGTGCCCCAGACGACGTCGGCGCCTTGTGCCAACCCGTTGGAGATGGGCGCCGTCAGGCTGGCGAAGCTGTGAACGACCATCTTCGGCGCGCCCGTCGTGCCGGAAGTCAGCAGAACCCACTCGGTAGGAATCTGGAATTCGGAATTTGGAATTTGGAATGGCGTGCGTGGTGTCTGAATTCTGAATTCAGAATTCTTGATTCCAAATTCTGTGTGGTGATCCGACACGATCGCATCCACACCCGCTTTCGCGGCGATGGCGGGCAGATGCTCCGCAGCCAGGTCGGGTGTGCAGACGATCAGCCGGCGGGCAATTCCGTCCAGCCCGACGAGCGCCAGCGCCGCCGCCAGCTGATCGCGAGTGGCGATGAGCACCGATCGCCCGGCAAGCTCCGCCGCCCGGCCGCCGAGGCTCGTGCCGTTGAGAAGGTGGCCGAGACAAACGCTGGCCGTGGCGCCCCACAGGAAGCGCTTCGGGCCTTCCGGCGCGTTACCCAGCCTGTCTCGAATCGACGTCATGCGATTCAGCGGCGCGCTCATAGAACCTGATGAAGTCACCCAGCGTCACCGGATAAGCCACGTCGTCGGATTCGGTGAACGGATCGAATCCCAATGTCTCTTCGAGTCGAGCCACGAGGATGGCGATGGCCAGCGAGTCGAGCCCCGAGTCGAGCAGGACCAGGTCGTCGGTCAGCGGGGGTAGACTCTTCTTGTCGTCGTCGGCAATCTGCTGAATCTCGGAAATCACCGTGGCCTTGACTGACATGGCTTCCCTTTGCGTTCGTCGGACGGTGCCGAACCCGAACGCCGTTGCGCTACAATTCAGCTCCACTTCGAGGAGTTTCGATGTCGGTTCCTCTGGCGACGCGGGTACGCGATGCGTTGCGTGAAGTCGTGCTCGCGCTCCACCGGCAATACCTGATGCGAGTCTGGAAGATGGAGATCGGGGAAGGGACCGCGATTTCCATGAGCGCGAAGCTCGATAAGACGAATCCTCGGGGCATTCACATCGGGAAGTACTCCGTGGTCACATTCGGTGCGGCCATCCTGACGCACGACTACGTCAACAGACTCAATCGTGACGTGCATATCGGCGACAACTGCTTCATCGGCGCGCATTCGATCATCTTGCCCGGCGTTTGTATCGGCGACAGCTGCATCGTGGCGGCCGCCAGTGTCGTCGCCCGCGACGTGCCCGCAGGATCGCTGGTCGCGGGCAACCCCGCGCGCGTTGTCGAACACAACGTCCAGACGACACATTACGGGGTCCGCATTTCACCAGCGGTTCAGGCCGGCCCTAGTTGTTGACGACGATGTTCTGAATCAGCGTCCGAAGGAGCTCCACTCCCTCGAACATCTCCTGCTCGGGCATCGGCGATTCGAGCGCCATCTCCGCTTCCAGCGCGCGGAAGAGTTCTTGTGTATGCGTGATGTCGCAGACGCCGTGGACGTCCGTGTATTCCATCTCGGCCGAGCCCTGGCGCTGGGCGAGTTCGGCCAGATAGGGCATGAACCGCTGAATGAAGCCCTCGAAGAAAGCCATGGTCACCACGGTCGGCACCGGCGACAGTCGGCCGATGAACAAGCGAACGTTCATCAGGTTGCGGTAGACGGCCTGCGCATCGCCATCGGTCGGTGTGGCGTGGGCCGCCAGGGCGAACCGTCGCATCATCCCCGGATGACAGTCGCGCACTTCTTCGCGCAAATTGTCCATGATCTTGGCGCGGGCCTCGTCCGACCCGACCGAGATGTAGGCGCCGGTCATCCAGTAAATGAAATTCCCCTCGAGCACCGCCGTGTAGCGGGCGATGATTCCGCGGCGCTCCTCTGGAGACAATTGCTCGGGGTGGGGGAGCGACGCGAGAAGATCTTCGATCGCCCGGTCCATGTGCGCCTGGATTGACGCGGTCTTCGATTCGTTCGACGTCACAAGACCCACAGCCACTGAAGTCATCGGAGCTCCTTTGGCGGTCGCCTGCTCTTCGGCTCGCGGACAGGCGGCGCAAATCTGCGATGAATATAAGGTGGCGGCGTAGGGTGTGAAATCACCCGGAGGTGACCACTGTGCGTAGCACCTCCGGATGACGAGCTGGACCAGCGCTCTTCATCGATGAAAATCGATCCGATATCGCGTCAAGCGTCTCTGCCTGCCGCTCCACACGAGCAGACCGTGGCGGTTCCCGCGAACGATCGTCCGAGAGTTTCAGGGAGCGTTTTCACTCGATGGCCGGTGGATGGCCTGCGCGTGGATTGACTCAACCGCAGCAGGGCGAATGCGTTTCCGAACGAGACGTACGCGTTTCCCGGGCCGGACTTCGCTGGTGTCCCGACGTGCGAACTGCCAGCGCCCTTCGCCCCGGAAGCTGCCATGCTGTCGAGTTTGAGGGTTGTAAGTTTCAGCCCGGCAACGTTGGTATCACGCTTGCCCGGCTGTGCTTACGAGTGGAATATGCACGAGCATGATTCAGCGGCAGCGGAGCGGCCCGGCCCTTTCCGGCTTTGCGCCGGCGACAGAGAGGTCTGACGGAAGCGTCACAGGACAGGTGACGTTACTCCGGCACGACGTTGCGGATGATCACGATCTGCACGGCGACGCTGGTGCTCGCCTCGACCGGACGACCGTTGAGACGCGCCGGCCTGAAGCGCCAGTCACGCACGGCGCGGACGACGGGTTCGGTCAGCGCCGGAAAGCCTTTGATCACGTCGACCGATGCGACTCGACCGTCGGCGGCGACCTTGACTCGAACAACGACGGTGCCTCCCTGGAACACCAATGGGGAGATCTTCGCATCGACGGTGGTCTCGGGCACGGGCTCCTCGAAGCCCGACTCCTGCACCGGCGATGATGCAGCCGTGGCACCGACCACGAAAAGCGAGGCGAACAGGACTGCTAGGCGGCGTCCAGGTGTTGAAAGCATCGGCGAAACTCCCTTGGAGGTGTCATCGGATGACCGTCCGGTACGACCCGTGCACACTCCACGGATGGCACCGGTTTCTTCGGGGAAATCTCCACAGACGGCTGTGGGCGGTGCCACTTTCGTACGTGCGCCCCCAAATCTGTCGCTTGTGCAAGGTTCTGCAAAAACGTGTCTTAATCTCGGGAGGTTCTATGTTCGGTCTTAGATGGTCGGGCGGCGTCCTCACGATGATTCTTGCAACCTCGACACCGGTGCTGACCCAGCAGCCTTCTCCTGCTGGACACGTCAAGATTGTTTCCGGATCCGCTTTCATTGTGCGCCAGAACGCGACGGTTGCGGCCCGGCCCGGAGACGCGGTCTTCGCGAGCGACGCGCTCCGCACCGGTGTCGATGGAACCGTCGGCGTCACGCTGAAGGACGACACCCGGCTCTCCCTCGGTCCAAGCAGCGAGGTACGCCTCGAGCGCTACGTGTACGCGCCCGGCGAGGGCGGTTTCGGGATGGTTCTGAAGTTCGTTCGCGGTGTGGCGGCGTACGTGTCGGGCCGCATGGCGAAGCTCGCTCCCGACTCCATCCGCCTCGAAACGCCGGCCTCGATCGTCGGCGTACGGGGTACGACCGTCGCCGTCCGCGTCGAGCCGTAGCCGCAGTCCGAACGAAGAGCATGCCGGCCGCGAGACCATCGGCGCTTTTGCTGACGATCGCCGTGGTCCTGGCGGCCGGGTGCAGTCCCAAACGTGTCGCGCAACCGACGCGTCCGGCGCCGCCGACGTTGATCCTGTTGCTGCCGGACCCTGAAAGCGGCACAACCGGACGGGCTCTCGTCTCCAACGAGTTTGGATCCACGGAGCTGGCCGCTCCGCGCGCCGCGACGCGCGTCACGGCTGATCGGCCGCCGGGCCAGGTCAGCACACTGAGCGCAGCCGACGTGACACGGTTGTTTGGCGACGCGCTGGCCGCTTTGCCGCCCGCCCCGCGTCACTTCACTTTGCATTTCCGGTTCGAGTCCGACGCACTGACCGAAGAATCGACCGCGCTCGTCCCCGAGATCCTGAGGACCGTCAAGGGGCTTGCGTTTCCGGAGGTTGTTGTCGTCGGGCATACCGACACGATGGGTGATCCCAGAGTGAACCTTGCGCTCGGTCAGAAGCGGGCGATCAGCGTCCGCGATATTCTCGTCAAGGCAGGTCTGGCCACTTCGACCATCGAAGTGACCTCGCACGGCAAGGCCGACCTGCTCGTCAAGACTCCCGACAACACCCCGGAGCCCCGCAACCGCCGTGTCGAGATCACGGTGAGGTAGCCGCACCTTGCCGAGAGCGCATGGCGCGCCACGCCGCCGTCTGGTTTTTCTGTGCGGCGCCGTTCCCGTGCTGGTCATAGCTGTGATCGGGGTCTTTCGACCGGCGTTTCTCGCCCGCCTCGACGACTCGGCTTACGACATCCTGCTGCGATCGACCCGCACGAAAGGGCCTGGCCGGAACGTCGCCATTGTCGACGTGGACGATCGGAGTCTGTCGACGATCGGTCAATGGCCGTGGCGCCGTGATGTCGTCGGCCGATTGCTCACTCGCCTGCGGAACGCGGGGGCATCGGCGATTGCGCTGGACATCATTTTCGCCGAATCCGATCGCTTTGGTCGGCCTGGAGACGCCGAAAGGCGCTCGACCGCAGACATGGCGACCACGCCGGACGCAGCGCTGGCCGGAGCTCTTCGCGAGGGTCGCGTCATCCTGGGCTACGGGCTCACCTTCGATGCCGCACCGCACGCGCAAAGTGCGTGCGTGCTGCATCCGATCGGCCTCGCGATCGTTCGGCCTCCCGATGAGGCCAAACACGAGCCCCTCTTTCACGCGACGGGTGCCGTGTGCAACCTGCCGATACTGGCCGAAGCCGCCGGCACTTCAGGTTTTCTGAACGCGGCTCCCGACTCCGACGGCATCCTCAGACGCGTGCCGCTGCTCGCCGAGCTCGGCGGCCGCATGTATCCCGGGCTCGCGCTCGCGGCCGTCGCGGGCGCAACAGGCGCGCGCGACATGGCGCTTCGGATCGCCAACGTGAATGCCTCCGTGCTGACGATCGACAACCGGACGGTGCCGGTCGACGGGAAAGGCAATCTGTTGCTGCGCTATCGAGGCAAGAAGCGAACCTTCCCGTACTTCTCGGCGGCGGATGTTCTGACAGAGCGGGTCCCCGCCGGGGCGTTGCACGGCAAGATCGTGTTCGTCGGCACAACCGCGCTCGGCACGCGCGAGGTGGTTGCAACGCCGCTCGATACGCTGTTCGCGGGTGTGGAAGTACAGGCCACGGTCGCCGATAACCTCCTGGAGCAGGACTTCATCCGTCGATCCGCGCTCGGAACCACGCTGGACAGCCTGGTCGTGCTCGTTCTGGGCATCGCGATTGCGGGGCTGGTCGCGGGAATCGGCATCGCATGGGGACTGATAGGCGCCGCGGCGAGCGTCGCGGCGCTCTGGTGGGGAGCCGTGTGGCTGCTTTCGAGCCGCGGCGTGTTCATATCGCCGCTGTCGCCGACGATAGGCGTTCTGGTCGCGCTCCCCGTCATGACGCTCGCGAAGTTCACGCTCGAGCGTGGACGAGCGGACAGCGCCAGCCGCGAAAAGACCGCGGCACAGCGTTTGATGGTGCAGGCGCTCCTGTCCCTGACCGAAGTCAGGGACGCCGAGACCGGCCGTCATTCGCGCCGGACCCAACAATACGCCCGCCTGCTCGCGGAGCAACTCGCCACGCAGCCTGACTTCCGCGCCTATCTCACGCGCGAGCGGATCGATCTGCTCTCGAGCCTGGCGCCGCTGCACGACATCGGGAAGGTGGGAGTGCCCGATCACGTCCTCAACAAGCCTGGGATGCTTACCCCGGCGGAGCTCGCCGAAATGCGGAGGCATCCTGCGCTCGGCCGGGATGTCATCCTCAAGGCCGAGGCGCGGGTGGGCGTGCGCGACGATGCGACGCTCGAGATGGCGAAGGACATCGTGTATACGCATCACGAGCGTTGGGACGGAGCCGGATACCCGCAGGGGCTGCTCGGCACGGCGATTCCGGTCGCGGGCAGGGTGATGGCGCTGGTTGACGTGTACGATGCCGTTCGTGCCCGGACGCTGTATCAAAAGAACCTGTCGCACGATGACACCGTCGAGTTCATCGTCGGCGGCAAAGGCACCCATTTCGACCCGGCCGTCGTCGACGCGTTCCTCAAGGTCGCGGCTCGTTTCAAGAGCGCATCGGAGGAAGCGATCCCCGACGCCCAGTAACCGCGCCGGCGAACTTCCCGGCATTGCGCACCCCTCTCTCCGGCGACCGACTCCGAAATCAGCTCGCCAGGAAGCCTCGTAACACAAGAACGTCGAGAGGCCGAGTAAACCAGAGCCCGGGCGGCCCCGTCCAAGGGGGTGACAGTAGAGGCTCTACCCAGGAATGGTAGGCCGTCTACTGCCGTTGGCGTCCGATGTCAAAGGGATGATCGTGCGCCAGGGGTGGGTTCGTCGCGCTCGCCGGCGTCATCGTTGGCCTCGCCATGGCGTTTGTCGGCGGCCGACTCATCGAGTCGTTGCTCTACGCGGTGAGCCAGCGTGATCCGGCCGTCTTCGCGGCAACAACTCTTCTCCTGCTGGCTGTCACGCTCCTTGCGTGCTGGCTACCTGCGCGCCGCGCCGCCCGCCTCAGCCCGCTCGAAGCGCTGCGCACGGAGTAGCGAGGGCGGCGACCTTGGGCGCGCTGATGCCCTGCCTCGTCGCGAAGTGGCGGGGCGATACCGTGCCCGTTGACAACCGTCCGCCGCAGCACATACCTTGCACCAGTCAACCTCGACCAATTGCTGGAGGGCCGCGCGATGCGATGCAAATCGGCGACGACGGCGGGGCTCGGAATATTCATCGCAGCGATTACGCTTTCGGGGCAGGGTCCCGCGACTCCGCCGGCTCCCTGGCGAGGGGCGGGCGCAACCCCCTGCGTGGGGACTGACGGCGGTGTCTACCAATGCTCCGAGCCTGCTCGAACGATCGCGGTGCGTGCCGGCCGCTTGTTCGACAGCAAGACCGGCCAGATGTTGACGAGGCACGTGGTGCTTCTGCACGGCGATCGAATCACTGAGGTCGGACCGGACGCTCGAGTCAGGATTCCGGCGGGAGCTCAAACCATCGACCTCGGTCAGGCGACCGTCCTCCCTGGCTTGATCGACGCGCATACGCATATGTTCAACACCCGCGGACCGAAAACGACGACGGAGGGCGCGATGCTCATCGCCGTCCAGAACGCGCAGGCAGACCTGCGGGCGGGCTTCACGGCGGCGCGCGATATGAGCTCTCACGGCAATGGCTACGGCGACGTCGAGATCCGCGACGCCATCAACCAGGGCCGCATCGACGGCCCCAGATATCAGGTGTCAGCGCTGGGAATCGTCTGGAGCGCAACTCCGGCAACGGCTCCGGCGAACCCATTAGCGAGCACGGTCGTTCGCTCAGTTGAGGATGCGCGTGCCGCCGTCCGCGAGCAGATTGGTCGCGGCGCGGATTGGATCAAACTGTACCCCGCTGGGAATTACTCCTTCACCCCCACGGGCGAGGCGCAATACGTCGTGACGTACCCGATGCCAGTCTTGCAGGCGTTGATTGACGAAACGCATCGCCTCGGCCACAAGGCCGGCTGCCACGTCTACGGAGGCGAAGGGCAGAAAAACGCCATCATCGCTGGCTGCGACACCATCGAGCACGGATTCGGCTTGAACCAGGAACAGATCGACATGATGGTCGCAAAGAAGCTGTATTACGATCCGACTCTCGTCCGCTACACCGAGCCGTACATGGACGATAACGATACCAAGAGTACCGGTGGCAAGTACCGGATGATCCCCATCTTCGAGAAGGCTGCTCGGATGGCAGCCGCCACGAACGGCATCAAGGTCATGATGGGCAGCGGCGTCGATGGATCGACGTTCCCTCATGGGACCCAGGCCCTCGAATTCGAGTGGCTGGTCAAGCGCGCCGGCTTGAGTCCAGCACGAGCCATCCAGGCTGGAACGACGACGAACGCGGAAGTGCTGGGGTGGCAGGACCAGATCGGCTCGATCGACAAGGGTAAGTACGCGGACCTGGTTGCCGTTTCCGGTGACCCGCTGGCCGACATCACCGAACTGCAGCGGGTCCGATTCGTGATGAAGGGCGGAAAGGTCCTGAGAAACGAGCTGACTCCAGGCAGATAGCCGCTCACCTGATGTGACGTTGCCGCTGTTGATGCCGCCCGACCACTAACCCGCAGTGTCGTCGTTCGGCGTCATGTTCGCGCCCACCGGCGAGCACGTCGAGGTCGTGGTCGTAAAAAAAAGACGATGATAAGATTCGTGCGATGCGGACCGCCGCGCTCGCAGCGATGTTCTCGAGCTCGGTCGCGCTCGCAGCCTGTCGCGCGCCTTCTGGTGTCGGTCGGTCGGCGGGACCGACCTACAACACAGACATCGCCCCGCTGCTGTGGGAGCGTTGCGGCGCCTGCCATCGCCCGGGTCAGCTGGCGCCCTTCAGCCTCCTCGAGTATCAGCAAGTGCGGAGTCACGCGGCGCAAATCGTCAAGGCGACGCGAAACCACGTGATGCCACCCTGGCTGCCGGAGCGCGGATACGGCACGTTCGCCAACGATCGACGCCTGGGCCAGGATCAGATTGACCTCATTGATCGCTGGGTGGCGCGCGGAGCACCCGAGGGAGACCCGGCCGAACGGCGTTCGCCGCCGACGTTTGTCGAAGGGTGGCAGCTGGGTCAGCCCGATCTCGTCGTCGCACTGCCCGAGCCGTACACGCTGCGTCCAGGTCACAGCGACGTGTTTCGCAATTTCGTGATTCCGATCCCGCTGTCGACGCCGCGCTACGTCCGGGGTATGGAGGTACGGCCGGGCAATGGCCACGTCGTGCATCACGCGACGATAGGGATCGACCGCACTCGCGCGTCGCGGCTACTCGATGAAGCGGACCCCGAACCCGGTTATGAAGGCATGTTCTCCGAGGGCGCCCACAGCCCAGAAAATCACGCAATTGGATGGACGCCCGGGATGATGCCGATGATGGATCCCTCGGACATGGCGTGGCGGCTGGACGGAGGCAGCGATCTGATCATCCAGCTCCACATGATGCCCGGCCACCTGTCGGCTCCGGAACAGGTCAGGCCGAGCGTCGGCTTCTTTTTCACGAACACGCCGCCCGCGAGGCAGCCGATCGATTTCAAGCTGGGATCCAAGACGATCGACATTCCCGCGGGTACAGTCGACTACACGGCCGAGGACGTGTTCGTGCTGCCGGTCGACGTCGATCTGCTCAGCATCTATCCGCACGCCCACTATCTCGCGAAGGACATGAAGGCGTTTGCAACGTTGCCCGACGGAAAGGTTGTCTGGCTGCTCTGGATCAAAGACTGGAACTTCAACTGGCAGGACCAGTACCGCTACGAGACTCCGGTCTTCCTCCCGCGCGGCACGTCGTTGACCATGCGCTACACCTACGACAACTCGGCGGCGAACTCTCGGAATCCGCATCGCCCGCCGGAGCGCGTCGTCTACGGACCACAATCTTCAGACGAGATGGGTGACCTCTGGCTTCGTTTTCTGCCGCGGACGGCCGCCGCTCAGTCGGCGCTGGCGCGCGCGTTCGTCGCCAACGAGCTGCGCAAGGATCTCATCGTTGCGGAGCAGGGTGTCTCCCGCAATCCGAGTGATGCGCGCTGGCACAATCTTCTGGGCGCCCGTTATCTCGAGGCGGGGCGGATTCCGGAGAGCGTGTCGCACCTGGAGCAGGCCGTGCGGCTCGCACCGCGCGACGCCGAAGCGCGCAACAATCTTGCTCAGGCGCTGCTGCGGCTGGGTCGCGTCGGCGACGCAATCGCGCACTACCGCGAAGCGGCGCGCCTGGCGCCGCGCAACGCTCAGCTCCTGTTCAATCTGGCCGGCGCGCTGCAGGATCGGGGGCACACCGAGGAGGCGATCCGCTACCTGCGCCAGGCACTGGCATTGACTCCGACCGCCGAGGGGCACAACAACCTTGGCGCTGCGCTCGCGTCGCGCGGGTTGGTCGAGGAAGCGGCGGGTGAATTCCGGCGCGCCCTCGAGATCCGTCCCGACTACGCTGAGGCCAAAGCCAACCTCGCCATGGCAGCCGGGCTCCAGCAGGGACGCCCGGCCCGCCGCTGACGCTCACGGCACATCGCCCGCACGGCGTCAGCGGCGTCACACCGATCGCCCGGTCGACACGCGCACGAAGGTCGCGTCTGCAGCCTGGCGGGAGCGCGAGGCTTTCCGCCTTCGCCGAAGCTGCGGCGGACCGCCGAAGCCCTTGGCGGAGACTGGTCAGCCGAGCGTCGAGACTCCGTGAGAGGCCGCCCTCCGGGGTTCAGGTCGTGTGTTAGCATCGGGCCCTGCTCCGGACAGGACCTGTCGACGCGGACATCGACAAGGCAGCCGCTCATCGTCTCTTCGGCGTGCCATGGAGGATCAGAATGAGGTGTACTGCCTGCCGGATCCTTGTTGTCTTCGTCTTGTTGCTCGCGACAGCGCCCGCGGCACGGGCGCAAACCATCGCCGGCACGGTCAAAGATGCGACCGGCGCCGTGATGCCTGGAGTCACGGTCGAAGCCGCGAGCCCGGCGCTGATCGAAAAGGTTCGTGCGGTCGTGAGCGATGGATCGGGCCAGTACAAGATCGTCGATCTCCGAACGGGCACCTACACCGTCACGTTCACGTTGCCGGGATTCGCCACAATCGTCCGTCAGGGCATCGAGCTGACGACCGACTTCACCGCGAACGTCAATGCCGAGCTGAAGGTCGGCGCAGTGGAAGAGACCATCACCGTGTCGGGTGCCTCACCGCTCGTCGACGTGCAATCCGTATCGACGCAACGCGTGCTCACGCGCGACGTGATCGACGCGTTGCCCACCGGCCACAACATCCAGGCAGCCGCCGTGCTGATTCCCGGCGTCACGAGCTCGGGCGGTGCGACCTCGGGCGGACGGGACGTCGGCGGAAACACCATGCTTCAGCAGCCGAGCCCCAATTTCCACGGCTCGACCCAGTCGATGCAGTTGTGGGACGGGTACTGGCTCAGTAACGTGCAGGGTACGGGCACGGGCGGGTCGACGAGCTTCTACGTGAACGACTCGGGCGCGCAGGAGTTGAGTTACACCACCGGCGCCGACTCGATCGAGGTGCCGATTAACGGCATCGCCGTCAACATGATCCCGAAAGACGGCGGGAACAGCTTTCACGGGGTTGTCTTCTCGGACTTTACGTACGCACCATGGTCGGCGAGCAACCTGACACCGAAGCTCGAGGCGACCGGCCTCACCAACGTCTCGAAGGTGTATCACATCTCCGATTTCAACCCGGGCTTCGGCGGCCCGATCGCCAGGGACAAGCTCTGGTTCTACACCGCGTTCCGCTATCAGGCGCTGGACCTCAGCATCGTCAACAGCTACTACGACAAGGATCCGCGCCCATGGGTCTACACGCCGGACACCAACAACCCGGGCCGCGACGATGGGAAGATCCCGAACGGATCCGGCCGGCTCACATGGCAGGCCTCCTCCAAGGACAAAGTGTCTGGATGGTACACGGCGCAGTTCAAGGAGCGGAATCACTTCAGCCTCGTGACCGGCATCGTCCCCGACGCGCTCGCGCTGCAGAAGACGCCGTATGCCCACGCGTCGACGCTCCGGTGGCAGCGGACGCAGACCAACAAGCTGCTCTTCGAGGCGGGGTTCGCCGTTGGCCACACGCTCTATGAAGAGCTGTACCGGCCCGAGAACGCCGGCCTCGTGGCATACAACGACATCTCGTCGGGCCTCTGCTACAACAATTACTGTCCGGGGCACAGCGAGCACCACGGGCACATGGAAGACTACAAGGCATCATCCACCTATGTGACCGGATCGCACGCGTTCAAGATCGGCACCTACATCGGTCATGGCGAGACGAACCTGCCGATCGACTATATCGGCGACGCGACGCTCAACTTCAACAACGGCGTTCCACAGTCGGCGGTGCTGCGAATTCCTTTCAACCCGTGGGACGGGTACTTTCCCGATCTTGGTATCTATGTGCAGGACCGATGGACATTCAGGCGAGCGACGCTGACAGGCGGGTTGCGGTATGACTCGCTCACGGAAAAGACGCTCGACTCGACGCTGCCGGCGAGCCGGTGGAATCCCGCGGAATCGTTCACGGGTCATGACGTCGTGCACTGGAAGAATCTGTCGCCACGCGTCGGCATCGCCTTCGACCTGTTCGGCGACGGCAAGACCGCCGTCAAGACCAACATCGCGCGGTATGTAGCGTCCGACAATGCGAACACGGCGAACGCCAACGATCCGCAGAAGACGATCGGCGTCACCGACACGCGCACGTGGACCGACTTCAACGGCGATTTCACGATCATCAACCCGGATGGATCCGTGCAGCTGAACGAGCTGGGACCAAGCACGAATCGGAACTTCGGGAAGGTGATTCCCACGACCAACACGCAGGATCCGTCGACGCTCGACGGCTACGGGAAGCGTGGCTACTCCTGGGAGTATCAGGCAAGCGTTCAGCGCCAGCTGGCTGCCAGGGTGGCGGTGACCGGCGGCTACTATTTCAGGTGGCTCGGCAACCAGCTCTCGACGCAGAACACGCTGGTCACCCCGGACAGCTACAGCAGCCCGTTTTGCATCAGCGCGCCGAACAGCCCGCAGCTGCCCAACGGCGGCGGCTACCAGGTGTGCGGCCTGTACGACATCAGGCCGACCTCGCTCGGCCTCGTGCAGAACAACATCACCTTTGCGAGCAACTTCGGCGGCATCAGCGACCACTACATGGGATTCGATGTGAATCTGAATGCGCGGTTCGGTAACGGCGGGTTCGTCCAGGGCGGCATCAACGAGCAGCGCCGCGTGTACGATACGTGCAACGCGCCGATTCTGTCCGGCACCACGACGAGTCAGGTGGGAAGCCCTGAAGCGGTGTTCTGCCATCAGGTCTTTCCGTTCCGTCCCGACGTGAAAGCCCTGGGGTCCTACGCGCTGCCGTACGACATCATCGTCAGCGGCACGTACCAGTTGAGCACCGGTCCGAACATCGTGGCCACATGGAACGCACCGAACTCGCTCATCGCCTCAGCGCTCGGCCGCAACCTGGCGGCGTGCCCGGCAACCGGCGCCTGCACGGCGACCAAAAGCGTACAGCTGATCGCACCGGGCACGGTGTGGGGAGGCTATCTGAACGAGCTCGACCTTCGTCTGTCGAAGCGGATCAAAGTCGGGTCGTGGCGGTTCCGCGGCGACCTGAACCTCTACAACGTCTTCAACAGCGACTTCGCGTCGACGTTCAACACCACGTTCTCGACCGCCGCGAACAGCCAGTTCCTGCGGCCGACCGCGGTCGTTCAGGGACGTCTGTTCAAGATCGGCGGCCAGATCGACTTCTAGTCAAGGGAGGGAGCCGTGAGAAAAGGTTCTGTCTACAGCGTCGCGCTGCTCGTTGCCGTGCTCACCGCTGGTGCGTCGTGGTCGACCGGTCCGGGCGCGGCCGCGCAGGGACCCGGAGGCCAGGCGTCTGGAGGGCCCACGCCGCCCGCGCGGCCGGCTCCGCATCCGTCCACGCAGAGCCCTGAACACAAGGTGACCGGCGAGCAGATGAAGAAATGGGAGCAGGCGCTCTCGAATTGGGGGCGATGGGGCAAGGACGACGAAAGAGGCACGCTCAACCTGATCACGCCGGAGAAGACGAAGGCCGCAACCAAACTCGTGAGAGAAGGCATTTCAGTGTCCCTGCATAAGTTTCCGGACCTGAAAAAAGAGATCGACAGCTGGTCCTTTGGCGAAACCAAACACTACATGAGCATCATCGATCCGAAGACCAATATGCCGCGCGGCGCGATGGACAATGTTTCGTTCGGCACCCACGACGGAACGAGTGGCCACATGGATGCTCTGTGCCACTACGCCGTGCAGAGCAACGGTCCTGGCGCTCCAGCGATTGTCTATAACGGACACCCTCAGAATCTCGATCTGGAGGGCTGCAAAGCCAATGCGATCGATCGCATGGGACCGGGCTACGTGACCCGGGGGATCTTGGTCGATCTGCCGCTGCTCAAAGGAGTCGAGTGGCTCGAGCAGACCACGCCGGTCTACGTTTCCGACCTCGAGGCATGGGAGAAGTACGCCAACCTGAAGATTGGCAGCGGCGATGCAGTGTTCATCCGAACCGGTCGCTATGCACGGCGCGCGAAGACGGGTCCATGGAACGCCGCCCAATTGACGGCCGGCCTGCACGCATCAGTACTTCCCTGGATACACCAACGCGACATCGCTGTGCTTGGTGGTGATTCTGTTCCCGACGTGCAACCGTCTGGTGTGGAGGGATGGCCGCGGCCGATCCATGACATTCTGATTCCGATCATGGGCACGCCGCTTGTGGACAACGGATACTACGAAGATCTTGCCGAGCAGGCGAAGAAGCTGAAGCGGTGGGAATTCATGATCTCCTGGTCGGTTCTGCGAATCCCCGGCGGAACTGCGTCGCCGTTCACCGCGCTCGCTACATTCTAGCGTTGCGTGCACGCAGTCGGGCGGCGCAGCCGCTCGCGATTTTCCGGGGCCGGACGCCGCCACGATTACGGAGGAATTGTACTCACATCTCTACGGACCACCGCCAGGTCTGACCTCGCCCCGATCGTGTGAAGCCCACGCGCTCGATCATCTGCGCCATTCCAGCGGTTCATCAACCGTGGTGTTCGCAGCCAAGGCGATCGACGTCTTCGTCGCGCTGATGTCTCTGCCGCATCGCCGGATCGAAGCGCAGCTCAATCGCGGAGAGCCGGCACCTCCCGACCCACGACACGACACGCGGCGCCAGCACCGCCATCGCACCTGACGCACCGGCACGGAGTGTCTTTGCCGCGGATCATAAGGACTTTACTGTCATGTTATCGAACACTATGTCCTAATATGGTTGTTTAATATGACTTGTAAAGTCTGTATTTATCGGAAAAGTCCATCGCCAGGGTGACAAAAGTCAACTCGGCGGTGCAGCCTTTCTATCAGGACCGACCTAAACAACTGCTGTGACAGGCTTTACAGCGACGCGGCGAACGACTGATCTGGGCAACCGGATTGCAGCAGAGCGGGCACCCACGCTCGTCTTGCGCTGTGAAAGGACCCCATGACTAGCCGGTTCGAGATACTCGTCGAGGCTATCGATGACCCCTCGATCGTTGCCGACATCCAGAAGGCGATCCTCGATTCATTTCACGAGATGGCGTTGCCGGGCGCCTGGCGGGTGGTCGTCAAGCCGTCATGCGTGAATGGACGCTGGGATTTCAAGGTTCACGGGCCCGACGTGCGGCACACCCTCTCGATCGCGGTGCCTCCGAAGCTGCTGCCGAATCTGATCCCGCGCCGGCTGCGAGAGTCGCTCGATCATCGTACCTTCCGCGTCGTCACTGCAGCGTGAAAGCAACACCCACGAGCGTCTTGCAGCATCCGCATCTGGACTGCGAAAGGGGCGTTCATCGTCACACGGCCCCCCCGACTTTCATTTTCCCTGTCAACCATCACGGCACCCAGGATTCCTACATGCTGTTCGGGTTTTCAAATCTTGTACGCACGGTCTCGGTGCGAGTCGCGTTTCTTCTTCTGTTGATCACATCGGCAAGCGTCACGACGGCCCAGGCCCAGACCGACGGCGTCGCGGCGGCGTACGGCTTTGGAGAAGCGACAGGTTTCACGACGGCTGACACCTCTGGGAACGGGAACACGGCGACTCTGCTGAACGGGCCGACATGGACGAGTGCTGGCCGGTTCGGAAGAGGTCTCACGTTTGACGGCGTGGACGACACGATTCAGCTGCCGGCGACCGAGACCGTAGCGCTCAGCACGGGCTTCACCTTCGAGGCGTGGATCGCTCCAACGAATCTCTTCACGACCGGAAGCCGAAAGCTCTGGTCGCACCCGTCGCTCGCGCTGCTGGTGACGTCGCAGGGCTACTTGTACGCGATCGGCAATCTGACGGGCGGCTATCGGGCGTTCTACTCCTCCACGACGATCCCCGTGAACACCTGGTCGTACGTGGCTTACACCTACGACGGTTCGGCCCTGAGTCTCTACATCAACGGGGCCGCCGTGGGCACCACGGCCGTGTCGGGGACGGTGGCCGCCACCGTGAATCCGATGACGCTCGGCGGTCCGTACGCCGACGGCATTGCGGCGGCTCTGGACGAAGTCCGGCTGTATCGCCGCGGCCTCACGGCGAGTGAAATATGGCTCGATAGTCAGACGCCCGTCGATGCGACGCTGCCGCTGCAGATCAGCGAGATGGCGCCGCGCCCGGGGGGGCTCGGCGTCGCGCGCACGTCGATGAGGATCACGTTCAGTCGCGCAGTCAACCAGGCCACGATCACAACCAGCACCATCGCTTTGTGCGACAGCAGCGGCGCCACGGTCGCGGCGACGGTGAACTACGACGCGGCGACGCGGTCGGCGACGCTGACGCCGAGCAGCGCGCTGACGCCGCTGGCCGACTATTCGTTGCGAGTGGCGGGAGGCGCCAGCGGGGTGTACGACACACTGGGCACCGCCCTGAGTGGCGATTTTCAAGGCACGTTCCGGGCGGCAGCCGCGCCATCCTCACCGAGCGCCGCGTTTGGGTTCAGCGAGGCGAACGGCATCATGGCGGCTGACCGATCCGGGAATGGGAACCCGGCAACGCTGGTCAACGGGCCGACGTGGACGAGCGCAGGCCGGTTCGGGTCGGGCTTGAGTTTTGACGGCGTGAACGATGTCCTGCAACTGCCGGTCACCGAGACACTCGCGTTGAGCGAGGGCTTTACGTTTGAGACGTGGATCGCCCCGACGAATCTCCCGGCGCTCGGGGCTCGAAAGGTCTGGTCGCACCCGTCGCTCGCCCTGTTGGTGACGTCGCAGGGCAACCTGTTCGCGATCGGCAATCTGACGGGCGGATATCGAGCGTTCTACTCGACGACGACGATTCCCGAGAATATGTGGTCGCACGTGGCCTATACCTATGACGGGGTGGCGCTGCGGCTCTACATCAACGGGACGGAAGTTGGCAGCAGCGTCGTGACGGGCACGGTGCCCGCCTCCGTGAATGCGATGACGCTCGGCGGTCCGTACTCCGACGGCATTGCCGCCACTCTGGACGAGGTCCGGCTGTATCGGCGCGCGTTGAGCCCGGCAGAGATCCTGGCTGACAGCGAGGCGGCGATCGACTGCGCGTACACGTTGTCGCCCTCGTCGATCAGCGCGCCCTTCGGAGGAATCTCCGGCGCTGTTGCCGTCACCGCCTCGGCGGGTTGCGCGTGGACGCCGACCTTCAGCGCGAGCTGGATCACGGGCGCCGCTGACGGCAGCCATGTGAACTACACCGTAGCCCCGAACACGTCGAGGAGCATACGGAGCGCGACTATTTCAATCGCTTCTCAAGCGGTCGTCGTGGTGACGCAGGCGGCGATGCCTTCGTGCGGCCGTTCGGCGACGGCGACCGACCGCTTCGAGCGGCGGCATCGCGAGCGGAACCGGAGACATGACGACGACGACGATGATGACGACGACGATGACGGCTGTAACACTCGGACTGCGGTGAGCGATGCCGCTTGGTTGACCTTCGTCACTCCCATCGTCGATCAGTGGACGGGGTACATCCAGCGGTTGTTGGCCGAGTGGCGGCTCGCGTACTAGTGCGCTTAGCACCCAAAACAAAACCTCTGCGCTCTCTGCGATCTCTGCGGTTAAACGTGGGCTCGAACGACGACGTTTAACCGCAGAGCGCGCGGAGCACGCAGAGTCCAAAAACAAAACCTCTGCGCTCTCTGCGATCTCTGAGCCCAAAAACAAAACCTCTGCGCTCTCTGCGATCTCTGCGGTTAAACGTGGGCTCGAACGACGACGTTCAACCGCAGCGCGTCGCGGAGCACGCAGAGCCCAAAAACAAAACCTCTGCGCTCTCTGCGACCTCTGCGGTTAACAGCCCGTGGTGAAAGTCTGGCGTCGCACCGAGACGGGCGAGGCGCCCCGATGGCACGGCGCGACGACCGAGAATACCGGGAGTATTTGAGCGAGGAGCAACGCCGCCAGGCCGGGGTCCCCAACGCGGCAGCCGCGTTGGGGTGGAGCGGGGATGCATCGCCCGTCGAATGCAGTCAGGCTTTCGCCACGGGCTGTTAAGCGTGGGCTCGATGTCTGACCGATCGACAAAGACTTGACGCCCGTATCCTATATGGTGGATATTTCTTCCACCATAATGGAAGCGACGACAACGGCAACGGCAACCGACGTGAATCAGCGCATCGCCGAGCGCGTACGCGAACTGCGCGCCGCGCAGGGGCTCTCGCTCGACGCACTGGCCACCAAAAGCGGCGTGAGCCGCTCGATGATCTCGCTCATCGAGCGCGGTGAAAGCAGCCCCACTGCGGTGGTGCTGGAGAAGCTTGCCGCAGGTCTGGGCGTGATGCTCGCCTCGCTGTTCGATGCGCCGGCCGCCGCGCCCCAAGCGCTCAGCGGCCCGGTAGCGCGGCGTGTTGATCAACCGCAATGGCAGGACCCGGCCTCGGGCTACCTTCGGCGCAACGTCTCGCCGCCGGGCGTGGCGCAGCCGATGCAGATCGTCGAAGTGCATTTCCCGCCCGGCGGACGCGTGGCTTTCGAAACCGGCGTGCGCGACGTGCGAGTGCACCAGCAGGTGTGGGTGCTCGAAGGCGCGATCGACATCACGCTGGGCGTGGAGCGCCACCGATTGCGCGAAGGCGATTGCCTGGCCATGCAGCTCGACCGCCCGACGATGTTCCACAATCCCACGCGAAAACCGGCGCGCTATGCCGTGGTGATCGCGTCCGATACGACCTCGAGACGATGAGCACCCCCGCCTGGTCCCTGCGACGCCTGCACGCGCTCGATGACGCGCAGATCGCCGGACTCGCCGACGTGTTGATCGACTGCGTCGAAGGCGGTGCGTCGGTGAGCTTCATGCATCCGCTGCCGCGCGATCGCGCCGTGGCGTTCTGGCGCCGCGTGGCACAAGGCGTAGCTGCGGGCGAACGCGCGCTGCTGATCGCCGAAGATGCGCGAGGCCTGTGCGGCACGGTACAGTTGGTGCTCGACCAGCCGGAGAACCAACCGCACCGCGCCGATCTGTCGAAGATGCTGGTGCATCGTCGCGCACGCCGCCAGGGGCTCGGGGCGGCGCTCATGCGTGCCGCTGAAGCCACGGCTCGCGAATGCGGCAAGACGCTGCTGGTGCTCGACGCCGTCACCGACGGCGATGCCGCACGCCTGTACGAGCGCCTGGGCTGGAAGCGCGTCGGTGACATCCCCGGCTATGCCTTGATGCCGCAGGGCGGGCTTTGCAGCACGACGGTGTACTACCGGAACCTCGGCGGATAGTTTGAGCGCGCCATGGGAGCGGAGGATGCGATGCACGCGATCAAAGCGCGCAATGTCGTGGAGACGTAATCCCATACACCTGCGCAACATGTCCCTCACGACGTGGCGGAAGCTGATGGGGTTTTCTTCGACTGAGCCTGACACGGAGAGCACTCACAGTTCGTACCACCGCTCCCACGAGACCTCAGCCAGCGCCGCCACGCCAACCATAGCGCCGCCTGACGTCCGATCATCAAGAGACCAAAGGCGAATCCGTTGTCGCACCGCGTCAGGCACTGCTCGAGGAACGGTAGATGTGTCGCCACGTACTCGGCGGTATTGGCCTGCGCCCAGCAGGAGCACATGCATCGGCATAACGTCGACCTGCCTCGTTTACGGTCTGACGGTTGCAGGCTGAACGCACTCGGGAGGCAGCATGACGAAAAGAATCTGGACAGGAGTGTTTACCGCAATTGTCGGCTTCGCGACAGCAATTACCGCGCAGACGCCCTCACCGCCGCAGAGCAACCCCTCGAGCGCTGATCGGCGGATTACCGTAACAGGATGTCTGAAAGAGGCGCCTTCAAGTTCTGCCAGCACTACTGCGACGGGAGCCGCAGGCACGACTGGAACAGCAGGAACCACCGGGGCAACGGGGGCGGCGGGGACCACTGGCACTACCGGCGACACCGCGGCGGTCACGCCGAAATTTCTGCTCACGAATGCGTCCTCTTCGCCCGCCGACCCGTCGGGCTCCACGAGCGCAACCGGTGTGACGGCGGCCGGCGCGGCGAGCGCCTCTGCAGGCCAGACATCGAGCGCGTCTGCAGGCCAGACATATCGACTGATTGCGAACGCGGCGTCGCTCGGTCCGCACGTCGGAAAAAAGCTGGAGCTGATCGGAACGCTCGAGGATCAAGGCGGCGCGGCCCCAACAACGGAGCCCTCTGCCGGATCAGAAGCCAACGCACTTGTACTGAGAGTGGAGTCCGGCAAGATCGTGGCGGCATCGTGCTCGCAGTGACAAGTATGTGAATGTTCAGGGACGAGGAACTACGATGTCCGCGGTTCCTTGTCCCACCGCCTCGCACGGCGGCGTTGGCTTGCCCGTCCTTCAGCGATTCCGACTCTCCGCGAAATTCGTTTGAGCGCCGGAGGGTCGCCTCGGCGGCGGTTTGAACGCACTTCGAATATTTCCCACCCGGCACCTTGGCGCGAATCGCGCGCGGCCATGCTATCGTGAGGCTCCAACTCACGACCAGGCGGCCACGATGAACGATGAACGTCGATTCCGGCAGCAGCGGCCATGAGCGTTTTCGCGGCATCGCCGCGCTCCAGCCATCTCACCGGCGCGATCATCACCCCGGACGCGCGAGCTTGCCAATCGTGGTGTGAGGGCGCCGCGTGCGCCGCCGGCGGGTCCGGCGTGTTCGAATCGGAGGCCGATGGCGCCGACGAAACGGTGCGACAACAAGGAGAAGAACGATGCCTGATGAGAAACAGGATCAGAACGCGAACGTGGAGACGCCGAACGACCTGTCGCGACGCGAGTTCGTCGCCATGTCCATAGCCGCGGGCCTTGTCGCCGCGGCCGGGTCCGGGTCGGCCGCGGAACTGCCGGTCGTCGAGACCAACGTGGAGGTGAAGACGTCTGACGGTGTCTGCGATGCGGCGTTTATTCATCCCGCAAGCGGCTCCCATCCCGGCGTGCTCATCTGGCCCGACGCGTTCGGGTTGCGGCCGGCGATGCGCGACATCGCCAAGCGCATTGCGGCCGAAGGATATTCCGTGCTCGTGCCCAATCCCTTCTATCGGCTGGCGAAGGCGCCCGTCATTCAGGATCCTTCGTCCTTCAGCTTCCAGAATCCAGCGGACATGGCCAAGCTGCAGCCGCTGATGGCCTCGATCAACGCGCCGGGCGCGGCCGAGACGGATGCTGTGGCCTGCATTGCGTTCCTCGAAGCGCAGCCGCCAGTCAACAAAGCCAGGAAGATTGGCACTCAGGGCTACTGCATGGGCGGCCCGCTCGTGGTGAGGACAGCCGCCGCGTCGCCGGTTCGAATTGGTGCGGGTGCCTCATTCCACGGCGGGGGACTGGTCACCAACACGCCCGCGAGCCCGCACCTGCTCGCGCCGAAAATCAAGGCACGGATGTATTTCGGCGTGGCGTCGAACGACGACATGCGCCAGCCCGATGCGAAGGACAAGCTGCGCGAGGCTTTCGCGGCGGCAAAAGTGCCGGCGGAGATCGAAGTCTATCCCGAGGCGCTCCACGGCTGGTGCGTCCCGGACATGCCGCTCCAGAACGGGAAGCCGATCTACAGCAAGCCGGATGCGGAGCGGGCTTGGGGCAAACTGGTCGCGCTGTACAAGACCGCGCTCGCGTAGAGGCGCGTCAGGTTCGCCTGCATCAGGCGGCGCATCTGGCGCCACCTGATGCCACGGTAAGTTCTTTCGAGCTCTCCGAACGACTATCGCAAGACAGGCGGCTCTGGACCCAGTCGCGCCGGGAGTCTATCGCCCTGGCTGTTGGCGGATGGCCGTTGTCAACCGCAGCGGCGTTCACCGCAGGTCGAATGCACCGGACCGGCTACTTGCCGCAATGCTCGGTCAGAAATCTGAACACGTCATCAGCCCAGACGGAGGATCCAA
>WNEY01001061.1_pt1 | contig 29612 bp, 25 predicted proteins | sample 5400531 | NCBI WGS metagenome assembly WNEY01 (sample SAMN13153338, study PRJNA577476) | soil metagenome | isolation source: 200 cm saprolite under Douglas fir tree site 1 | place: USA:California | collected 2015-04-18
TAGGCTGGCATGTTCAGTGGGAGACAGTCCCACCGGAGGAACAGTCAGGAACCTTCGTTTCCTCCACGGATGCGACCCAAGCTACGAAGGTTCCTGACTGTTCCTCCGGTGGGACTGTCTCCCACTGAACATGCCAGCCTTTGCTGGACGCACTGCTCCGCCAGGAACCAGACCTGCGGTTCATTCCGCCGGATGACCTCGGTGCCAACGAGATGAGCACGCGGCTCGTGAGGTGGTGATTGAAAACGGCCACGAGAGGGCCCGACCCACTCGACGAACCGATGGATGCCAGGCGATGATGGACGGCGAGCTGGGCCGGTACTAGCGACGAGGCGATCGCAGCTCCGCGAGGCGCGACGCGGCATGCCGGCCGAACGGTGATGCGGACGCCGCGGCGCGCGCCGCTTCGAATGCCCGGATGGCCTCGGCGGTCAGGCCCTTCGACTGGAACACAACGCCTCGATAGTACTGCCGGGTCGCCTGAATAGCGCGTCCGCCGCCTTGGATCGCGTCGGCCGCGTCCAAATGCCCGAGCGCACGATCGGCTTCCCCTCGGAGCGCGTAGATCGCTCCCAACGTGCCGTTTGCAAACCCGCGCAGAAGCTCCGTCTGCGCGCCAGCCAGCGCGCGCTCACCGATCGTTGCCGCCTCGTCGAGCGCACCGGTGTGCGCCAGCGCCCAGGCGAGGTTGTTCAGCAGAAGGGCTTCCTGCGTTCGTGCGAGCGGCCCGGCGAGCGCGCTGCGCGCCTGCGCCACCGCTTCGTCCCAGCGCTCGCGGAACATGAGCGCGACGGCGCGGTTGCCGTCGACGAAGGCGCGCATCTTCGCGTTGCGCGGCCACATTTCCGCGGCTTCGTCGAGAACCGTGTCGACCGCGTCGGCGTCCTGCCGTTCGACCGCCGCTGCAAAGCGCCGGCGGAGCGGGACGATGAGAGCAGCCTGATTGATCGCGAGAGCGATGACAAGGATCGTCATCTCGCCGCCAACGACCACAGCCGACGACGAAGCCCGCATCAGTTGAAACCACATGACCGCCGCGACGCCGGCAGGCAGGAAGATCAGAAATGAGGTAAAGACGGTCTTCTGATAGCGGGTCACGAGCTCACATACTGCGACAGATTAAAGCGGGCGCGCGACTGGAGCGACGGCTCCCACAGATCGCCGCGCCGGCGGATTCGCGCCAGCACGTTTCGGAGACTCAAGGAAACATTGGACCACGGACGGTTGACATAACGCCGCAAGCGCCGCTCGACAAGCCTCCGTGCGGTATTCGCCGGGTTGAACGATGTATCGAGCTTTACGGTGAGCCATTTTCGGATAGGTTATGTCGTTGCCTACCGTGTTGCCGCCTGAGCTGGTGTTCGCCGCGCGCGTGCTACGCAAAGGTCCCGGTTTCACGCTCGCCGCCGCGACGTCGCTCGCACTGGCGATTGGGGCGAACACGGCTATCTTTTCTGTCGCAAAACAACTGCTGTTCGAGCGACTGGACGTCCCTAACGCCTCCAACCTGCGTCTGCTCACGTCGACGGATGCCAGCTTTTCGTATCCGATGTACGAGCAGTTGCGCGCGCAGAATCAAGTACTCGGCGATCTGTTGGCGTTCCACGCGACGGCGGTGAATGCGACTGTCGGCGAAAATGCGGAGCGCGTGCTCGCGCACGAAGTCTCGGGGAATTACTACGCCGTTCTCGGCGTACAGCCGGAACTCGGCCGCGCGATTCGTCCGGTCGACGACACCGCGGGCAGCGAACCAGTGGTCGTGATCAGCGACGAGTTCTGGGAACGCGAATTCGCCCGGTCGCTGGCAGTGCTCGGACAGTCGATCAAACTTAACGATGTTCCGGTCACGATCGTCGGCGTGAATCCAAAAGGCTTTACTGGCGCAGCGAGCACGCTGCCCTCGCAAACGCCGGCGGTGATCGTCGCACTGGCGAAGGCGACGCTCGTGACGCCGTCGTCCGACGGCCGGAATTGGCTGGCGGACCCGACGTCGCGGTCAGTCAACATCCTGGCGCGCACGAAACCGGGCGTGAGCGACCGCGTGGCACAGGCGGCGCTCGACACCCAGTTCTCCACCATCGTCCGGGCGACGCTCCCAATCCACGCCGGCGACGCCGTGCCGACGCTGACGCTGCGCGACGGCAGCCGCGGCCTTTTCGCACAGCAACAGGTCTTCGCCACCCCCATATCGGTGCTGATGATCTTTCTCGGGCTGGTCCTTCTTCTCGCCTGTGCCAACATCGCCACGCTGATGCTCGCGCGCGGAGCGCGGCGGCAGCGCGAGATGAGCGTGCGCCTCGCGCTTGGCGCCGGGCGGGCACGCATCCTGCGGCAGATGCTGATCGAGAGCCTGCTACTCGCGGCAATCGGCGGCGCCTCCGGACTGGCGCTCGCCTACGTCGGACGTGGCGCCATCGCGCGGTTTACCCCGCACTTCGACTGGCAGGTATTCGGTTTTACCGCGCTGATTTCGATCGCCACGGGCGTACTGTTCGGCCTGGCGCCCGCACTCGCGGCCATGCGCGCAGAGATTGCCGATGGCGTAAAAGGCAGTGGGCTTATCGGGAAGTCCGTCGTGGGATTTCAAATCGCTCTCGCCACCCTGCTAATCATTAGCGCCGGCCTCTTCATTCGCTCGCTTGCGGGACTCACCGCCGTCAATCCTGGATTCCGCACGGACCATTTGCTGCTCGTGCAAATCGTCCTGCCGCAGAACCGCTACCCCGCCGGTGCGAACGTCGCGTTCCATCAGCGCATGGAGCAGGCGATCGCGAACATTCCCGGCGTCGCATCCGTGTCTGCCGCAGAGGTCCCGTATCTGTCCGGCGAACATTTGCAAACGAACTTCCTGGCACAAGGCGAAGCGATTGACGCGAGGACAGATCAGACGGAGCCCTACAACGCCGTCGGCATTCACTTCTTCGACACGCTCGGCATCCCGATTGTTGCCGGACGAGCATTCGGTGTCGACGACACCGTGACGTCGCCGAAAGTCGCCGTCATCAACCAGCGCCTCGCCGCAGCACGATTTCCCAATCAGAATCCGATCGGGAAGCGAGTCTCCGTCGGCGTGTACGCCGGCTATGGCGCCGTCCTGACGGCAGGCCCGATCGAGATCGTGGGCGTCTGCGGCGACACGTTGTACGGCGATCTGAGCGGAGCGCCGCCTCCCCAGTTGTTTCTTCCGTACATGCAACAAACCCAAGTACGGCGGCTGACGTATCAGATTCGCACGCTGACAAAGCCAGAGGCGATCATTCCGGCGTTACGCCGAGTCGTGCACGCGGCCGATCCTGCACTGCCATTGGTGAATGTTCGTACGCAGCAGGACCAGATCGATTCGGACCTCGCGGACGAACGGCTGCTCGTGTCGCTCACGTCGGCTTTCGGGTTCCTCGCGTTAGTGCTGGCATCCGTTGGGATTTACGGCCTGATGGCGTACTCGGTCGCGCAGCGCACCAAGGAGATTGGCATCCGAATGGCACTTGGTGCAATCCCGCGGCAAATTCTGACCCTGGTGGTCCGCGAAGCCTCATCGTTGTCAGCGGCAGCAATCGCGCTCGGCATGAGCGCTTCATTCCTGGTCACGCGGTTCGTGAAATCGATGCTCTTCGGTATCGCTCCATCCGATCCGGCCACGCTGTGGGGCGCAGCCGTACTGTTGATGATCGTCGCCATGGGCGCAAGCTGGATTCCGGCGCGGCGTGCGGCGAGCGTGCAGCCGATGGAGGCACTCCGACGGGACTGACGACACTGCGCGCATTGCTCCGACGCGGCTTGGTACCGGCGTCTGATACTGATCGCGGCCGCACGCCTCACGACCCGCAATACGTGGAGATGCGCCTGACATGGCTTGCCCCGCTCGAGCCACCGGCCGGCGCACAGTCGTCCCGGTCGATCTCTTGCGAAGCTCCTGCGTGAATCGCTGACGGCTCGAACGAATAGAACACCGCACTGTTTTGTCGAGCGATGCCTGGTCCGCCTCGCGCACATCCTCGAACTTCTTGATTGCGCCGTTCTTTTGGCTTGAACCGGCTCGTGCGGATTTCCGGTTAACGGGTTACCGCAACTTCTTCGGCCAGGCTGCGCTTATGTCGCTGTGTGCGCCGAGAAAGAACCGACGACCGTCATGTTCTCGGCACCCCTGGCAGTGAACAGACGGCCGTCAACCATCGCTCGGGCACGAATTCTGTAAACAAATCGGCACATTTCCTCTGAAGTCCTCTTCCATGCGCAGCGGCGGCTTCCTTCTAAGCCGGGGTCGCAGGTTCCGAGTCCTGCCGGGCGCGCCACTCGCATCCCGCGAACCTATTTGACTCACCCAGGGCTACCGTTGAGCTACGGCGAAGCGAGCACCTCCTCACAAACACCGGCAACTAGTTGTCGGCCTGACGGTTATTGCCTCAGATGAACCTGCCTTGCCGACCGCCGGGCTTTTTTGCGATAACGTGCGGCCGGAGGTTGGATTCATGGCACAGCGGTGGTCTCGTCGTTCATTTTTTGGGCTGACATCGGGCTTCTCGGCGCTCGGCGTCTCCTTGTTTGCCACAAAGGCCTGGGGACAATCGCCGGCCTCCCCCCATCTTTTGCGAGCGATGTGTTTCCAGCGCAGGATCCTGCGCTGGTGAAAGAGGTCGTCGGCGTCTCGCATCGCGACCTCAAACGCGTGCAGGAACTGGTCGAACGTCAGCCTGCACTCGCGCGCGCCTCGATTGACTGGGGCTTCGGCGATTGGAATCGTGCATTGATGCCGCGTCACACGTCGGCAACAAGCCGATCGCGGACTTCCTGCTCGCGAATGGCGCGAGGCCGACGATTTTCTCTGCGGCGATGCTGGGACAACTGGACGTCGTGAAGGCGTTCATCGCAGCGCGCCCCGGCGTTCAGAGAACCTTAGGCCCGCATGGCCTGACATTGATGTGGCACGCGAAGCAAGGCGGCCCGGATGCGGCTGCGGTTGTCCAATACCTGACGGCGGTTGGAGACGCTGACGTTCAGCCGACGACGTTGCCGCTCGCGACGCCGGACCGTGATGCGACCGTGGGCAAATACACGTATGGATCGGGCCCGCGCGACTACTTCACCATTGAGGTCCGGCGCGACATGTTAGGGCGCGACCAGTTGGTGATTGAGCGCCCAGGTGCTCCCGCGCGTCAAAACCTCTATCACTTGGGCAACCTCGTGTTCTTTCCGACGGGCGTCCCGAGCGCAAAAATCGCCTTTGCCAAGGAAGGCGCGAAGATCACACAGTTGACCGTCGCGGATCCGAACGTGATGCTGACGGCTCGGCGGGAATAAACACTGCGCGACTACTCTTTGACACACACAGGCTCTTAGAGGAGGAGTTGCCATCTATGCCCGGAACTCCGCGGCGTGGTCGGTGGCCCATTCGAAGAAGGTCCGTGGCGGCGCTCCTGTGAGCTCCGCAAACGTGGATGTCACAAACGCCGGTTGACCGATGGCGGCAGCCCAAGCGTTGAGCAACATATTCACCAAGGTCGACGAACCCAGGACCGGGAGCAACTCAGACCGCGCCTCGTCTGGCGACATCTCTTCGACGCGCAGTTACCGCCCAATCGCGCGTCCGATGGTGTGCACCTGCTCGGCCTGCGTCAGCGATTGCGGCCCCGTCAGAACATACTCCGCGCCGGCGTGCCCGTCGTCGCACAACGTACGGACCGCGACCGCGGCGAGGTCACGCTCATCGGTCGGGGCCGTAGGAGCGTTGAGGTACGGCCAACGCACGACGTCGCCGCCGCGAATGTGCGGCCCCCAGAAATGCCGGGCGTTTCCTGCGAACATGCCCGCCCGCAGGAACGTCCACTCCATTCCTGACGTTTCGATCAGCCGCTCGATGCGTTCGGCCACGTCTCTGGAAGGATTGGGCTGCTGGAAGAACGGGTGCGGCGTTTTGAGAGGAGCCGTGAGGAACACGATGCGCCGTGCGTGCTTCGCGATTCGCTCCAGCGCGCCCGCCACAGCGGCCGGCGGCGCCACCCACACCAGGAAAACCGTATCAATATCCTGCAGGCAGTGATCCAGGGTCTCCGGGACCGTGAGATCCCCGCGCACCACCTCGAGATGTGGCGGCAAACCGGCCGCATCCGGGTTGCGGGTCATGGCGCGGAACCGCGCTCCCGTTGCGGCGAGTTGATAGACAACCTGGCGACCGACGTTCCCGGTGCCGCCGATGACGAGGATACGATTCATACAGGACCATCCCGCAGGGCGGGATCTGCGGGCAATCAAGAGGTGATCAGTGCCATGTTGACACAGCCTCAACCTCAGGCGCGCTGGGAATTGCACGTGGTGGTCACTCGGGTTGACGAAGGTAGATGCGCGCCGGCGGGCTACGTTTCAGACGAAGGCCCGGTTCAGAGAATCTCCTCGATGGCGTGAACCGGCCCTTCCGGATGGATCTCCCCGATGCCCACGGCGAGCAGACGATTGAGGAACGCGTACTTCGGCGCAGCGGTCTCGAAGCGCGGCAACGTGCGCAGATAGTCGTTCGCGTCATCGCGCACGCCGGTGAATGTCATGTGGATCAAAGCGCCGTCATCCGTTTCAAGCGTCACCCGCAGATCGAGGTCGAACGTCCCGTCGGCCTTGGCGGCTACCCAGTCGCCGCCGCCGGCCAGCACCTTGCCCCGAAGGCGCTCGCCTTCGAAGGAGCCGCCGGTGACAGGGAAGATGGAGAGCTTGCCGTGCGGCGTCAAGCCGATCTCCGCGGTGGCCGCGGTCGTGATACGCAGGAGCATGAGCGGACGCGAAGTCATCGGCGTCTTTCCTTTCGCGGACAAATCGAGGGCCTCGAGATCAGAGCACTTCGTGGATCGTGTAGATCGGACCTTCCGCGCGACGGTCGCCGCTGGCCACTGCGACGAGGCGATTCAGGAACGCGTACGCAGGGTGTGCGGCCTCGAAGCGCGGCGTGGTGCGAAAGTAGTAGGTCGCGGGATCGACCGTCTCGCCGCGTCCGATGGCCGCGATCACTTCCGGCGGTCCGTGACGCAAGCCGAACGATTTCATCGAGATGAGCGCGCCGTCGTCGGTCCGGAGCGTGACGCGAAGGTCCATCTCGAGGACGCCGTCGGCCCGGAGGAGGAGCCAGTCCGCGCTCCCGCCCGGCAAGACCGTTCCGCGAAGACGGGGGCCCTCGAAGTCCCCGCCGCTCAGGGGGACGGTCCGGCGAGTACCGTGGGGCACAGCGCCGATGTTTTGCGGTGCCGCGACGATCACGCGCAGCATCATGAGTAGACGCGTATTCATGGCGCCGTCTGCGGGGTACTCACCTTCTGGCGTAGCCCGTAAAAATGAAATCGCTGGACTTTCCCGTTCGGCGCTTTCAGCGTGAACCTGTCCTGGGCCGCAAGGACCATGCTCAATAAGACAGAGAGAGATACCACAATGATCACACTGGCGCCAGCCGTATCCGAATGGACGTCACGATCCAACGACTGTCGGCGCCGTCTTGTATGCTTCGCCGACAGTTTCTCGCGAATGTGCGATGGAAAGCAACGCTCGCACCACCAGCCGGAAGCCTCGAGCAGCTCGTGGGCCGATCAGCGGGCTGAGGTACGGGCCGCCACGGTACTTTGCCCGGTAGGCTTCATCGATGCGGTCGTTGATCCGTCCGTCAACCGGCTCGAACGTGACCTCCTTCGAAGACCAGCGGCCCTGATCCGCCCCGCCTGTTGCCGCATCCCGGCCTTGTACCAGCGAGAGTTCTGTCCGTTGTCGGCGCGCACATAGAGACCGTCGTCGACCGAAACAGACCAAATCCAGACGGACGCAGCAGCGCTTTTTATCGCCCGGCGCTCGTCCATCGCGCGGTACCCCTCCGCCACCTGTCAGCCGGCATTCGACTCGCGTGCCAAACCAATACCTCGTCGGCGCATTGGCATTCACCAGTCCCTGCAGGCACACGCTGACCGCGCGCTGCGGCTCCTCAAATCGGCGCGTCTTGCCTCCTTCCTGATCTCGCTGGCGGACGTTCAGGACGCGCGTTGAGTGCCCGACAAACGAATGGCCGGCAGATGCCGGCCATTCCGTCACGAAGAATCGGCGTGGTCGCCTGACACCGTTCTGCTTCGGCGAATCCTAAGGCAGGGAAACGGTAAAAACCTGCTCCGCTGATCCTTCCCGCTCGACCTCCAGCCTCATGTCAGCTCGTTCACCGGCCAGTGGTGCTGACGACAGCGTTCCCGAACTTGTCGGGGAACTGCTTCACGATGCCATCCGACAGCGCGTCAGACATGTGGAGGATGTGGTCGTAGACCGCGTCGAACGCTTTCACGTCGCCGGCCCAGTCTTTATTCAGCCGAGCCACCAATTCCGTGGTCGTCGTGGCGAGATGCGTGTTCATCAGCTCGACAAGGGTCGCCCGTGGCCAATTCGGATTGGCCTTGCTGAGGAAGTCGGCGATCTGGGTCGCATTCTGATGCGAGCGATCGTCGGCAGCCTTCTGCCCCGCCTTGTCCCCTGCCATCGCGGCCTTGACGATGTCGCCGGCAATCGCGATGTGATCCTTCAGGAGCGTCGTGAGTTGGCGACCCGCGGCATCACCGTAATACTTCGCAACCGCGTTGCCGATGTCTTCCTGGTTCTTCATCAGTCGATTGAGCGCGGCGGGCGCATCCGGCTGACTCTCCGTCGCGGCGATAATGTAGTCACGTGTCCAGACCACATGATCAGTCCACAGCTTGCGCATGTTCTGTTTGAGCATCGCGGCGGCGTCGCTGTGTGTTGCCGAACCTTTGGTGTGTTTCGCTTGTGCGCGTGCCGCACTCGGGTTGATCAGAACCGAAACAAAAGCAATCACTAGCGCCAACTTCCCGGTTTTCATGTCGCCCTCCTGATGTGAATCGTCCGACGCCGTACCCAGGTTCAATGCTTGCAAATGGACACGAGCCGCCGATCGTGAAAACAGCTCGACCGCAGCTCCGGCGCATCAACCTCGACGTTTCACTTCAATCCGACCGGCCCGCTCCCGAACGTCAAGGCACGGTTGGTTTTGCGTCGCCGGCCCATTAACAACTCGACCGTCTTCGAGGGCGAACTCTGAGCCATGCCACGGACACACAACCGATCTCTCCTTGAGTGTGCCCTCCGATAACGGGCCACCCAAGTGTGCGCATGAGTGCGCGAGAACACAGAATTCGCCGTGCTGTCTGACGATGAGAAGGTCAAGATCGCCGTGCCTCGCGCGCCTCATCGATCCATCAGGAACGTCGGCTGAGTTCCCGACCGAAGTGACAGATTCGGGTCCGTCAACCGCAGCGTGCGTCACGCCGACCCGCTGGTCGTAAACCAAGTCACCACCAAACCACGCCGCGCCCACAGCAATGGCGTAACCGGCAAGAGCACACGATTGCCCCGTCGAGCGGGCACTTCTCTTCCGCAGTACGAAGGCCGTTGCGTACAGAGAGGTCGCAGCGATGTTGAGCAGACCGTGGATGAGGCCGGTTCGACGGGACTGTCCTGAGGTTTCAGACCAATCGGTAAGCCCGGTGACTGCCGCGGCTGTGGCTCCGGCCAGTCCTACGCCGATCGCCACATCCGCGGCCCGCTCCATCGCGCTGTCTTTGGTTCGAGCCGCAATCACGTCGAGAACGAGGCCGGTCGTCCATGCCCCAATCGGCAGATCCGTGAATACTGGATGAAGTGGATGACGCAGCCAGACCCCATGCATGGCATTCTTCGCCTGCTGGCCGACCGGTCCGGCCAGCTCGTACGCTCCTCGAATCGCGCGACTCAACGGTTCCGCAATCGGATCCAGAACCCTCTGATCTGTGAGCCGCGAGAGCGTATTTGTGCCGTCCATAGATGCCTCCACAGCACATTTCGTACCCAAGGGCCCCGAGTCCGTTTCAGAGTTGGGCAGCTCGGGCGGGTGATTCCGGTCTCGTGATCCAGCCTCCCGGCAGAGCAGACATTCTTCTGCAGGCTTTCGCGAAGAACACATTTATTCACTGTGGTGGCTCGGAGACGAGACCCATGTTCGGGTTGACAGGCCGCGTTCGATTGAGCCAAGCTCCCATCGACCAACGATGGGAGAAGGACAAGAGCTCCTGCCGGGCACGCTCGACCTCCTCATCCTGAAGGCGCTCGCGCGTGGCGCGATGCACGGCTATGGCATTGCGCAGTATCTGAAAACCATCTCTGAGGATGTCCTTCAGGTCGGTGAGAGCTCGCTCTACCCGGCTCTCCAGCGCCTGCTGCTGAACGGGTGGGTCACGGCCGCCTGGCGCGCCTCGGAGAACAACCGGCGGGCGCGGTATTACACGCTGACCGCTGCCGGCCGGAAGCAGCTGTCGGCCGAACGGAAAGAGTTTGACCGGCTGATTGTCGCGATGCACAAGGTCCTGAAGGCCACGTAGCGAGGTAGCGAGGTCGCCATGCGGAGAGCTCTGCGACGGCTGTGGTACGCGCTCCGGCAGCGGCAATCCGACGCGGATCTTGCCGAAGAGATGGCGGTCCATCGCGAGATGGCCGAGCGCGAGTTGGCGCAAAGGGGCGCGGCGCCGCCGGACGCGCGGCTCGGAGCGGAGCGGCTGTTTGGAAGCGCGGCGCTGGCGCGGGACCGATCGCGCGACGTCTGGATTCCTCCTGCGCTCCAGGACATCACGCGGGATGTTCGCTTCGCGGTGCGCCTGCTGACGAAGGATCGCGGCTTCACGTTCGCGGCCGTCATGACGCTGGCGCTCGGGATCGGCGCAGCCGGGACGATCTTCACGATCTTCGACGGCATGTTCCTGAAGGGCCTGCCCGTCGACCGACCCGATCGCATCGTCGCGGTGCGCGCGCTCGACCGCCAGGGCCGGCCGCTGCAACTATCGCCGGCGGCGTTCGACGACTGGCGGACGGCGACGGAGAGCTTCCGTGGTCTGGCCGCGTACGCCGGAGCCACCGCAATCATCGCCGACGAAGGGCGGCCGCCGGAGCGCGTGGCCGCCTCCTACATCTCCGCCACGGCGTTCACGCTGCTCGGCGAGCGTCCGCTTCTGGGCCGCGTCTTCACGGCCGACGACGATCGGCGCGGGGCGCCGCCGGTCGTCATCCTCGGCGAGGGCGTTTGGCAGGATCGGTACGGTGGCGACCCCCGAATCATCGGCCGCCCGGTCACGGTCAACGACGAGCCGGTGACGGTGATCGGCGTGATGCCGGCGCGTTTCAGATTTCCGATGATCGACAAAGCGTGGCTGCCGCTTGCGATGGCGCCGCAGGTGCGCGATCGCCGGCGCGACGCACGCAGGCTGGCGGTCGTCGGCCGGCTGGCCGACGGCATCACGATTCCGCAGGCCCGGGCCGAGCTCGATGCCATCGCGACACGCCTCGCGCGCGAATATCCCGATACCGATGCCGGCCTGCACGCGGCGGTCGAGCCGTACACCGGCGGCTTCAGCGGGTTCGACAACCCGTGGAGCGATGCGCTGCTCGCAGCCGGCTTCCTCCTGCTCATCGGCTGCGCCAATGTCGCCAGCCTGCTGCTCGCCCGTGCGGCTGGCCGGGGGCGCGATCTCGCGATCCGGACGGCGCTTGGCGCGACGCGGTGGCGCGTTCTGCGACAACTTGTCGTCGAAAGCACGCTGCTTTCGACTGTCGCCGGTTGCGTCGGCCTCGCCCTGACGTGGGCCGGCGTACGACTCTGGATCGTCTCGATGCCGGTCGCGAACTGGCCGTACTGGTTCCGGTGGGACTTCGACGCGCGCGTGCTCGCGTTCCTGACGATCGTCAGCGCCGCCACCGCCGTCCTCGCCGGCGTAGCGCCCGCGGCTCACCTGTCCGGCGCGGGAACAGCGGCATTGATGAAGAGCGACGCGCGCAGCGGCACCACCGGCAGGCGGGCGCGCCGCTGGACCAGCGGGCTGATCGCGTGCGAGCTGGCGCTGACCATCGTCCTCCTTGCCGGCGCCGGGCTGATGGTTCGCACCACGATCAAGCTGCTCCAGATCGACAGCCTCGTCGACACGTCGCACGTGCTGATGGCCAATGTGCATCTGCCGGAGGCAAGATACTCGACGCCCGAGCGGCGAACGCGATTCGTGGAAACATTCGCCGAGCACCTCGACGGCGTGCCGGCGATTCGGTCCACGACGGTGGCGAATGTCTGGCCGTTTTACAACGCTCCACTGCGGGCGCTCGCCGTGACCGGCCGGCCCGGCGTCAGCGGCGGTCCAGGGCCGGTTGTCTCGTACGTGACGATTGGCCCGGAGTACTTCGAGACGCTCGGCGTGCACCTGCTCCTGGGCCGGGGCTTCTCGTCCACCGACGGCACGACCGGACATTTCGCGGCGATCGTCAACCAGAGGTTCGCGCAGATGTTCTTCGGCGGGCAGAGCCCGATTGGAGCGGGCATCCGCCTCACGGATATCAATGCGGCTCAGGCAGACACGCCGCGGCTCACGATCGTCGGTGTTGTGCCGACGATCCGGCAGCATTACGCGCAGGATCTCGATCCCGTCGTCTACGTTCCCTACCGCCAGGATCCGACGGCCGTACCGGTTGTGATGGTGCGCACGAGCGCCGACCCGAATGCGGCGGCGCCAGCGATACGTGAGACTTTGCGCGATCTCGATTCGAGTCTGGTCCTGTTCAACATCATGCCGCTCGAGCAGGTCTTAGCGGGGACCGGGTTCGCCAACCGCGTGTTCCTGACGTTTTTCAACGTGTTCGCCGGGTTCGCGCTATTGCTGTCGGCCATCGGCCTGTACGCGGCGACGAGACGTACGGTGACCGAGAGGCGGCACGAGATCGGCGTGCGGATGGCGCTCGGCGCGGAACCGCGACAGGTCGTCTGGTTGTTCACGCGCCGCATGCTCGTCGTGCTCGCGCTCGGCGGCCTGGCGGGCCTGGCCGGCGCCCTGGAGGGCACCCGTCTCATGCGTGGATTCCTCGTCGAGACCAGCCCGTCCGATCCGGCGACGTTGGTGTCCATCACGCTGTTGCTCGCGCTCGTGGCGATCGCCGCGACGGTGATGCCCGCCCGGCGCGCACTGCGCGTAGACCCCGCCGTCGTACTGCGGTGCGAGTGAGCATGTCCATCGGCGAGTTCGGTTGGATCGGCGCAAGGCCGGCCGGTATCTAGACCAACCGACCGCAGCGCACAGCGCGGGAGGCGCGTCCACGAGCCATGTTGCAGGTTGAACGGCTCACGAAACGCTACGGCGCGATCGTTGGCATCGACGACGTGTCGTTCACCGTCCGCCCGGGGGAGGTCCTCGGCCTGCTCGGGCCCAACGGCTCTGGCAAGAGCACCACCGTAAAAATCCTCACTGGTCTCCTGGACCAGACCTCCGGCCACGTGCTGCTCGATGGCCGCGACGTGGCGACCGACATGCTCGAATTCAAGACTCATCTCGGCTACGTCCCCGAGGAGCCGCATCTGTATTCGTATCTCACCGGACCTGAGTACCTCCTGCTCGTCGGCCGGCTTCGCGGCCTGGCCGAGGATCTCCTCGAAGACAAAATCGAACGGTTCTTGCGGCTGCTCGGCATCTACGACGACAGGTACCAAACGCTGGCGGCGTACTCGAAAGGGATGCGGCAGAAGATTCTGATTGCGGCGGCCGTGCTCCACGACCCGCGCCTGGTGATCCTGGACGAGGCGTTCTCCGGACTCGACGTCAGCGCTGCGCGCGTCCTGAAGGCGTTCGTCCGCGCGCTGGCCGACGAAGGGAAAATGGTTGTCTTCAGCTCACACGTTCTGGAGGTGGTCGAGCAGGTGTGCTCGCGCGTGCTGATTCTGAAGGAGGGGCGTGTGGCGGGACACGACTCGGTGGTGAACCTGCGCGCGACCCTGCAGCTCCCCTCTCTCGATGCTGTCTTCGCGGCGCTCACTGCCGAAGAGGACGTCGACGAGCGATCGCGCGCGATGGTCGCCGCGATGAAGGCGTAACCATGCGGCGGCTGAGCGAGCGCGACGCCTTCCGCATCCTGTTCCGCGAGTTCTTCGCGCAGCTGTTCATCAGCGAATCATCCGTATCGGATCACCAGGTCAAGGTGGCGATGATCGGCGTGCTGACGTTCCTGATCATGCCGGGTTTCTTCATACCCGTGCGACTCATCGATCGCTTCGAGCTCGCCGCGGTCCATTTCCCGATTCTGGTGAGCCCGCTCACCCGGCTGATGGCGACGGTCTTTGTGACGTTTGCCATTGTCGCCGTGGGCGTCGTCGCCACGTTCGAGTGGGACGCGCTCACGTTCGAGCGGCGTGACGCCATGGTCCTCGGACCGCTGCCGGTCTCGGCCCGAACGATTGTTGCCGCCAAGCTCGCGGCGCTCGGCGCGCTCCTGCTCATCGCGGCGAGCGGGATCAATCTCCTGACGGCACTGCCGTTCTCGCTCATCGCTACCTCGCACCAGCCGATCATGGCGACGGTTCGCCTGTTGGTCGCCCACCTCGTCACGACGATGACCGCGTCAGCGTTCGTGTTCTCCGCTCTGGTCACAATCCGCGCTGCAAGCAGCCTGTTCGGACGCGGTCGCGTCGCCATCGGGACGCTGTTCCAGTTCGCGCTGATCTGCGCGCTTCTGTGCTTCATCGTCTTCGTTCCGACGTCGTTGAAGGTGGAGTTTCTCCGCGTTCCTCACCGGCCGGTCCGGGTGATCGGTGTGCACATGCAGCCGATTCCCGGCTGGAGCCCGACGAACTGGTTCGTCGGGCTATACGACGTCATCCGCGGCGGGGCGCAAACAGGTTCTCATCAACAGGCGCTCATCGCCCTGGCGATGACGCTGGCGAGCGCCGCCGCCGCCGTTGTGGCGGTAGTGATCGGGTACCGCCATCAGCTTCGGGTCGCGCTTGCTGCCGCCTCGGCGCCGCGCGTGAGCGCGTTGGCGCGCTTTCCTTCCGTACTCGCACGTCTCCTCGCCGGCCGCCGTCGTGCGGCACAGGGACTCGCCGAATTCATCGTCGTCGCACTAGCCCGCAGCCGTGCCCAGCAGGCGCAAATTGCCATGAACGCCGCGCTCGGCGTCTCCATGATCGTGCTCGAGTTGACTCGCCGCGGCAGCGATTTTGCCGGCCTCTTTCAAGCGTCCACGGCGTTGTCGCGGCTTCCACTCCTGCTGGCGTACTGGGTGGCAGTCGGCCTGCGCGCCTCGTTCTTTGTCCCGAGTGAGCTGACGGCGGCTTGGACGTTCCGCACCAATGCCACAGAAGGATTGCGGTCAAGCCATGGCGCGATCCGCGGGGCGGCTGCCGCACTCCTCGTGCCTCCGCTGACGGCTCTGACCTTCGTCCTGTCCGCCACGGTAAGCGGTTGGTACGACGCGCTGCTGCACGCGGGCTTCGCCGCGCTCGCGTGCCTTGTGCTCGTCGAGTTGGTCGCGTTGACGGTGCCGTTCATGCCGTTCACGCGCCCGTACGAACCGGGCCATGCGAAGCTGAAAACGCGCTGGCCGCTGTATTTGCTCGGCGTCTATCTGTTTGCCTACGTGCTCGCGCGCATCGAGAAGGCGTGCTGGTCCGATTCCACCTCGTTTGCCATTCTGCTGCTGTGTCTCGCCGCGGCTGCCCTCACGCTCGACATCGTCGGCGAAATGCAAGCGCGTCGACGGTCAATGGAGCCGCCGCAGGAACTCGGGAACGATGAGGGAAGGATCGCCGTGCTCGACATCGGCACCGTCGTCCATCGCGCGCACGCCGAGGGTTGACTACGGGCCTCCCGGCCACGCTGCACCGCGGACGCCGCGCCCGCGCGCCAGGCCTTTTTGCACAACGCCGTAGCGCGAATAAGAGCGAGAACCCGCCGGTGTGATTGGCACACAAGCCGCAACGGTCAAAACTTGACGCGGATACCGCCGTTGATATTGCGCCCGTCCAGCGGCGCCCATGCATCGACCGTCCATCGCCCATCGACGCCACGCGTCGGGCGAATCAACGGATCGAATTGTGTTTGCCGGACGTTCGTGAGGTTCTCGCCGTTGACGAACACGCGCACCTTACCGATGACGCGCTCTGCAAGCAGGCCGAACGCCTGATACGGCACGCTCTCGTCGCGAAACGGATTGGCTTCCAGCCGCTGTCGCCCTGTATAGAACCATTCGAAGACAAAACGTCCGATGGCTTCGTCTTCCAATCCGGCGAGTACCGTCAGGGAATGCCGTGGCGTGAGCGGCACTTCTGCAAACGCCGCGTCCCCAAACTCGCGAGCATGGGTGAAATTGTAAACGGCGGTCAATGACAGGGGTTCACGACGCCACGTCGACAATAATTCCGCTCCGGCGTTCGTGGACGCCAGGGGCTGATTGGCGACGATGTACGCGTCCGTGCGGTCAACAAACACCGGATGTTGAAGCCGGGAGGCAAAAATCGTCACCGTGGAGGAGAGTGGGCCGTCAGTTCGCGTCACGTCCAGCGAGACGCCTTGTCCAGTCTCCGCCTGCAAGGAACCGCGAATCGTCAAGCGAGACAATCCCGCCGCTTCCGTTTCCTCGGTGAGCGGCGTCGTCGGGAAGAACCCTGTGCCCGCTGACACCCGGCTCGTCCAGCCACCGGAGCGGAACAGCGCGGACACACGCGGGCTGACGAACGTGCCGTACTCGCTGTGCACGTCGAGCCGCGCACTTCCGGACAGCGACAACCATGGCGTCACATCGACATCGTCCTGCACAAAGACGCCGGGAGCCGTGAAAGTGTAGGAGAACTGCGGCGTGTCGCGCGCGCTGTAGGCATCTCGCTCGATGGCTGCGCCGACGACAAACGTCTGGCGACCGACCTTGCGACGCGCCGAGAGCTCCGCGAAGAACGAGTCGTGGTTGTCGCGCTCGCGGACCTCGCCAAAGGCGTGGTCGTGCGACTGCCACGTCCCGCTGGCGCGCGCGGACAGAACGTAGGCGTTCGACACCAGCGTTTGCCCGACGACGCCCACGTCGTACCGCCCGGTGTCCAGGACCTCGCGATATGGTGACTGCGTCGCGGGAATCACGGCGCCGGACGTCGTGCCGCCGGTCCGCGTCTCCCATGTGGCGCCGGTCGTGACGAACAATGATGAGCCAGTGTGGTTGTCCCAAAATAACCGCGGGCGTACTTCCGCTCGGTTGTAGCTGGGTAAGTCGGCCCAGCCGTCACCGTCTATGTCGTTTGCCTCGTGCCAGTGGCCACCGGCAAGGAGCGTTGCGCCCCAACCGCGTTGCCAGGGCGCGGACAGATAACCTGTGGCGTCGGTTTCGCCACGCGATGAGCGATTGACGAGGAATTCCTGCGACCGCTCCGTTGGTCGGCGAGCAATCAGGTTGACGACGCCGCCAACGGCGCCGGCGCCGTAGAGTGCCGACGCCACGCCCTTGATGACCTCGACCTGGCCCAAGTCGACAGGGGGAATCTGCAGCAATCCCAGCCCGCCGACCTGTTCGCCAAACAGCGGGAGCCCGTCCGACAAGAACCTCGTATAGCGACCTTTCATGCCCTGAATCCGCACGCTGGCTGCGCCGAGCGACGGCGAGGACGACGCCACATGCAGGCCGCCCATCTCCCTCAGCATGTTCACCACGTCGCCGGGCCCCTGCATCACCTGCTCTTGGACTTCCTCTGTGTTGAGCACTTCGACCCGCATCGGCACGTCCTCAACTCGCTTGTCAGTGCGAGTCGCGGACACCGTGACGTGCTCTTCGACCGACGCGCCTCGATTCAATTCGATGACCACCGGTTGCTGCTGGTTCGCCTGGAGGTCGACGGAGACCGACGCCGGCGCGAATCCGTCTTTGATGACGACGATGTTGGTGTGACCGGGCGGCAGCGTGACGACGACCACGCCCTGCGCGTCCGTCTTGTGCGTGGTCCCGTTGATGACGACCGCCGCGTCACGGACCGGGCTCGAGTCGCTGCGCACTTCGATCCGCACCGTCGCCGTCTGCGCGAGTGCGGCCGCCGCGTGCAGCGTCAACAGAACAGCAAGAACGAAAGCCCGCATGCGAATCTCCACGCAGAACCAATCCGGCAACGATGCTGTCCATGCGCACCCGCGCACACGACCACCGTCAGGGTTTGAGGACAGTCAGCGTGGAAGATTTAGATCCGGAGACGAAGTGGTGGGCTGCTCGTCGAAGCAGGCAGGAGGATTCTTCGCTCAAAGCGGCGACACGGCGCCGTTGAAGTCGCGAACGTGACGCGGGCCGTCGTGCGTGATGCGCGAATGTGCGCGATCAGGAAGCCCGCCGCCGAGAGCGCGACACCGACGCACAGCACGATGGTGACAATGCCCGCTTCGTCGTTGGCATCCTGAATCGAACGATCCCAACGACCAGACATCTCGAGCACGTACAAGCCAACGCACAGCGTCAAAAGCATCGTGACGAACACTTTTCCGGCAGTCCCGCGCACGGCGAGATAGTAACACGCAGCTGACGCGGCATGCTCTTTCATTGCCACGCCCTGGCAGCGGCGCACACCGGTGAACCGTGACGAGGCGACGAGCACATGGTGGACCAGCGATGTAGGTAAGAGAGTCGTAAGGCGGAGCGATCGTCGCGAGACATTCAACGTCCGGCTGAACCCAGCTCACCTGAACGCCAAGCGCGTCGCGATCGTCCAGTCCACGTTTAACCGCGGAGGTCGCAGAGAGCGCAGAGGTCTGGTTTTTTGGCTTGCGTGCTCGGCGCACTCTGCGGTTTAACAGCCCGTGGCGAAAGTCTGGCTGCATTCGACGGGCGATGCATCCCCGCTAGCTGCGTTGCTCCTCGCTCAAATACTCCCGGTATTCTCGGTCGTCGCGCCTTGCCATCGGGGCGCCTCGCCCGTCTCGGTGCGAGTCGCACCGATCAACCGTGCGATCCGCCACCGGTTATAGTGCGTTTTGCACGTTCGCGCAGCGCGAATCGTTCAGGCGATGTCTCCACAGGCCGACGGATGAGCCGGGTGGCTCCGTCGAGATGCGGAGCGTCCGCTGAACTATTTTCGTACGACGAACTGTTGTTCCGCTTCGGAGCCCCTGCCGCAATGCCCAGTTTTTCGACCGCTGCCGTCTTGACGGCGATGCTCGTGATTGTGTCGGTAGTTGGTCTGCCGCGCACATCGGCCGCTACAGATTGTCCGGACCGGGCCCAACCAATTGATACCGACCGTCCTGACGTGACGAATTCCAGTGTCGTGGTGCCACTCGGGAGCATGCAAGTGGAGAACGGCGTGAACTGGGCTGTTCACCAGGCGGTGCAGCTGCTCGACGGGTCCGAGACCCGCATCCGCGTCGGCGCTTTCCATTGTGGCGAAGTCCTCGTCGACTTGCCGAACTACATTCGTTCAATCGACGGCTCGTCGTCAGAATTCTCGACGTTGGTGATTTCCGCCAAGCGGCAACTGTTTGTCCAGTCCCCCTCGTTCAGCCTTTCGGTGGCGGCTGGCGTCGGCGTGCCGGGCCGCGGGATAGGAAGCGCCGATCGCGGCTATAGCCCGTACATCCAATTTCCCTGGTCACGCTCGATCGGCGATGAGTGGTCGGTCAACGGGATGGCAACGGTCACATGGTCGACGGTTGCAAAAACCCTTTTTGAGCCGACTCTCGTGATCGAACGAGAATTCGGCCGTCGAGGTGACCTGTTTGCCGAATATATCGGCGACTACTCGAACCAGGAGCGTCCGAGTCAGATCGTTGATGTCGGCGGCGGATGGCATCTCACGTCGACGCAGCAGTTGGATTTTCATCTGGGTTTTGGCCTGACGCGGAGTGCACCGCATCACTATGTGGGCATCGGATATTCATTGCGTGTCGATGGATTGTTTGGACGCCACGGCGCGAAGGCAGCGCCGTGACCTGTTACGGCCTGGTAGGTCGCCAGTAGATCTGTTCTTTGCGTCTGCTTCGCCCGAGGCTCATGCAGACCGAGTCCTGCCGGGCGCGCCACATTCTGAGAATCCGACTGACAAATAACTGACAATCCGGCACCGGCCCGGGGCGAAAGTCCCTCCCGAATTGCCGCTCATCGTGGCTGCCGCCGGGCGGATCTTCTCGAGTAACCAGCCACGGCTGGCGGACAATTCCTGTGGCCTCTTTGCTCATCTGCGTGGATATAATCGCTGGTCCCGGGAGGAGGGCCCATGAGATCTATTGGTCCGTCCAGCGCCGCCGCCCTTGCCCTTTTGGCGTCGCTTCTTTCGACGACCGCCGCCGCACAGTGGCTGAAGTACCCCACTCCCGGTACTCCGCGCCTGCCTGACGGCGCGCCCAACATGGCCGCGCCCGCGCCTCGGACCGCGGACGGCAAGCCGGATCTGACTGGCGTCTGGAGAGGCGCCGGCCCCATCTACCGCTTCAACATCGCTCAGGATCTCAAACCCGAGGACATTCAGCCCTGGGCCGAGGCGCTGTTCCTGAAGCGCGTGCGGGATTCCCGAAAGGACAGTCCCCTCGCGCGATGCCTGCCCGTCAGCGTCCCGTTCCACAATTTTTTCAACTTGACCAGGATCGTCCAGACGCCGGCGCTCACTCTGATTCTGTATGAGTCGCCCAACAGCCCGCTTCGAACCGTGTTCACCGATGGCCGCGATCTCCCCAAGGACCCCAATCCTACCTGGCTGGGTTACTCGATCGGGCGGTGGGAGGGGGACACGCTTGTTGTGACGACCGCGGGGTTCAACGACAAGGGCTGGCTCGACAGCGCCGGACATCCACAAACCGAATCTCTTCGCATTACCGAACGCCTCCGGCGTCGCGACTTCGGCCATCTGGACTTCGAAATGACGATCGACGATCCGAAAGTGTTCACCAGGCCGTTCACCATGAAACGGGAGCGGTTGTTGGCGCCGGACACCGATCTATTGGAAGACGTCTGCGAAAACGAGATCGATGGCAGGCACATGTCCGGTGACACCGGGATCAGATTGAGGCCGGAACTTCTCGCGAGCTACGCCGGGGTCTATGAGCTCGCGCCGGGACGCGAGGTCATCGTCACGGTCACCGGCGACATGCTGTTTGTGCAGGGTCTCAATGAACCCAAGCTTCCGCTGCTGGTGCAATCGGAAACGCAATTCATGTCGACCGCGACCCCGACAGGCTTTGAGTTCGTCAAGGATGGCGAGGGCAAGGTCACGCATCTGATAGTGCGCGGTGACTCTGGAGACCGAAAGGCGGTCCGCAAAGGCGCCTCCGTCCCCTCCCGAAAGTGACGGGCGTCCCTGGCGTGCCTCACGGCGTGACCGTGAACAATTCGAAAGGCCCCCAATAGTACGGCTTCGCGAACTGTCCGCCTTGTCTCAGGAGCGACAGCTTGGCTTCACGAAGCGAGCGAGGAACGGAATCGCCCGCCGCCAAGCGCGCGTAGAGGGCGTTCATCAGCTCCGCCGTCGAGCGATCGTCGACGTCCCACAACCCTGCGATGACGCGCCGAGCCCCGGCGCGCAGGAACGCCCACGCGAAGCCGACGAGCCCTTCCCCTGAGTACGCCCGCTCTCCGGCGCTCTTGCACGCGGACACCGTGACCAGCTCGGCATGAAGCGGGTGCTCGGCCACGTCGCGGGCATAAAGCTTGTACGCGGATTCGGGGCCGGCGAGTATCACGGCCGAGTCGAGCGGGCTCACCACGTTTGCGGTCGCGTGAGCCGTGAAATGCACCAGCGCGAACTGATCCGCCCCCGCACTGCGATAGACGCTCGGGGACGCGTCCCCGCCTTGGTACGTCGTGACCTGTTGGTTCGCGAAATGCCCGGCGATCTTCGTCATTTCGGTGGACGCGAAACGAAGCGCGGGGAACTCCGGGGCCCGCGGAGTCGGGTTCCCGATGATGAGCACCGACCGCGCGGCAGAGGCTGACGTCGGTCGCGCCGCGAGCATGGCCAGCGAGGGCGCGATCTGAATCGAGACGTCCTCGAGCCAGTAGTGACGCCGCGGCCCGTCTTCGACCGGGAGCGTCTCGAAATTCAAGCCGTGCAGGACGCCGTCGGGCACGATGATGATCGACGCGTCTTGTGGAAGAGACTCCGCAATCGGCTCGACGAGCAGACGATACAGCCGATCGCCTGCCGTGTCGCGGGCCGCGAGCGGATCGACCATCGAGTTCGCGATGGCCGCTTGATGCTCCCGCACGAGCGCTTCTATCTCCGCAGCGGGCGGCAGATCGCGCATCCGAACACCGCTGCCGCTGACGACCCAGAGATACGAGCGTGTCGGGCCGAGCCAAAAGGACAAGATCAGCGCGTTCGACTGTCCGGCGACGCGCCGGAAGCCGGCCGCGCTCGCTCGCGACGGCGCCGTGACGCCCGAACGCTCGGCGAGCACGCGACCGTGGCTCGAGTCGGCAACTTCGAGAGCCCGCTCGATCGCCCGCTGCCCCACGAGCATGTCGACGTACGCCCGATGAAAGCGGATCAGCTGGGTGAGAAACGAGAGCCGGTAGTCGGTCTTGAGCAGGTCCGATCGCGTCCGCTCGATGATGTCGAGCGCTGCCTCGAAGTATCGGCCAGCTCGCTCTTGAAGTCCTGCCCTCAATGAAACGTGAGCGAGCCCCTCGTTCGCGCTCCAGCGGACTCTCGGGTCGTCTCGTGCGGCGGTCATGGCCTCGTTGAACAACCGGGTCGCCTCTTCAAGCCGACCGCGGCCCGCCGCGATGTCTGCCGCGTACAGAGTGTTCCAAACCAGTCTATCGGCCCGGTTCGGAGGATTCAGCCGTCTGGCTTCGTCGTTGAATCGCTCGGCTTCGTCCCATTGGCCGAGATCGGCATGGGCGGCGGCAAGATTCTTTGCCCAGAGCGCGGCGTCTTCGTTGACCTGTGCTGCCGTCGCAATCGCGAGCGCCCGCTCGATATACGGCAGCGCCCGCACGACATCGTCCTTGAGAAAATAGGTGCTCCCGAGCTCGCCCAACGCCTGCTCGTACGCGGTGGGCGCACCGTGCTCCTGACGTGCGACGGCGCGAAGCTGAACGTCGATCGCCTTTTCGAACTGGCCCAGGCGCGCGTAACAGGCGCCGGCGTTGTACAGCGCTCTCGCGTAGTGGGCAAGAGGCTCGAGCTCGGGTCGGGCCAACACGCGCTCGAACCAGGGAAGCGCCTCGTCGCACCTCTTTTGTACCAAGTGCGTCATCCCCAGATCGTTGAGGGCCTTGGCCTCGCGAAACCCGTCGCCGGTCCGTGCCGCTCGGTCTGCTACCTGGGCGAGCCCCGTTTCCGCTTCGGCCCATCGGCCCATCCGCGCCTGAATCTGTCCCTGGAGCTCGTCCACATCGAGCCTGGTCGAGTCAGATTCCGAGGAGACGTATCGCCGAGCCTGCTCCAGCGCCGACAGCGCATCGCGCATCGATCCTCGCGCGACGCGCAGTCTCGCAGAGAGATATGCCTGCCGGCCGCGAAGCGGGTCGAAGGCCGCCTGATCCGGCAGCCGACGTTCCAGGAGCGCCGCGGCCTCTGTCAGATTGTTTCGTTCAAGAAGGATTTCCGCTCGAAGCAGACGGAATGTCCACGCCCGTTCGGAATCGGGATTGGCCTGCGTGAGAGACAAGCCGCGTTCGGCAAGATCCTGTGCCAGGCTCAGATCGCCGCGCTCGAACGCCCGGCGCGCGGACTCCAGCGTCTGTCGAAACTCGACCTCCGAGCGTGGCGCGCAGCCACAGATCGCAAAGAGCGCGAATGCGATCGCTGCGCGTTTCATTCAAGGCTGTTACGACCAGCCGCCGTTGATGTCGACCTCGGGTCCCGAGGCCTGCCCACCCTCATCCGATCCGAGCTCGAGCCGCATCATCGTCAAGCGTCGCGAAGTCGAACTGATGAACAGCTCGCCGAAGAAGATCGTCCCGAAATCCTCGACGATGATCGTGTGATTGTCGATTCGAGCCCGGGGATTCGGCTGCCCGTCCCAGTCGATCTTCTTGACGATCGTGGCGTAGATCGTCTCTCGTCCGCGAAGCGGTCGGCCGAAGGGAGGCGCCGGCCGGCCCGGGAAGTCCGTGGCCATGAAGAACTGGTTGCGGTATTTGCGGGCGAAGTCTGCCTTGTCGGCCGCCGCCAGGAGCTTCGAATACGTGTCGCAACGCTGAAACACGTCCTTTTCGATCTCGACCTTCACCTTGAAACCGTCGATCTGCAGTCCGTCGACCGAGGCGTCGCCGAGGCTGATCGGCGGCTCTCCGCTTCCGGTGGGGCTCTTTGCCAGCAGTTCCGCCGATAGCCGCTTGACGGTCAGACGCTGCTTGCTTCCAACCACGAGCTTCCGGATTTCCGCCTGAGCCCGTGTCGACGAGGTCAGTGTGTCCTCGCGCACGCCGTGATTCGACAACGCGATGGCGCCCTTGAGATCGTCGAAGAGCCCCTCGGCCAACGTCGATGCGGACTCGAACGAGACGAAGTTCTTGAACTGTGTTCGAGGGATCCTGGCGATCGATCGTCCACCCGTGACCGGCAACGAGCTCGCGCCCGGCATTTCGAGGACGACGTCCGAGGGTCTGACGATGCGTCCGCCGAAGGCGGCGGCATTGCCGCGAAACACCATGCGACGTGTCAGTTCCATGCGGGGCGCAGCTCCGTGGAGTGATTTCATTGGACGGCGACCGCGAAGCGGTACTCCCCTATCACGTCGCCGGCGTTCGCGTTTCGAATCGCCAGAATGTAGTGCCCGGAGGGCGTCAGTGTCCAGACTGGAATGAGGAGCAACAGGGGCGCGCCGGGCGGCGGCGCCGCGATCCGTCCCGAAGCAACATTCTTGTCGTTCGCCGTCCGGAGTTCGTAAGCAAGCCCGGCTGTCTGGCCCATCAGGTCCAGCGCCAGCGTGACGGCGGCGGCCCGCTTATCGACGATCACGACCGGCTCCGCGCCTCGGCTTGCTGGACGCAGCGTGATCGGGGTGAGCGCCTGAGGCTCGAGGCGCACCTGACGGCGGCCGGGCGTGAGCGATTGGTACCCGAGCGCCACCGCGAGTGCGGCCGCGGCTGCCCATGGCAGAGCCACGGCCGGTCGCCACGCGTCGCGACGCGGAGACGCGCGGCCTGCGACGCTCGACGACGATCGGCCGTTCGCGGTGCCGGCAAAGCCGGCCTTTGCCCCGTCTCGCATCAGGGCGCCCATTCGAACATCCTCGGCGCAATCGGCGCACGAAAAGTAGTGCTCTTCGAACGCGAGCCGCTCGATCTCGGACATCTCCTCGAGCAGGTACCGTTCCGCGGCGGACGTGTTCACTGCCTGCAAGTGGTTCATGGGCTGGCTCGTCCTGAAAGACTGATGAACTGTGCGCGGAACTGCGTCTTCGCCCTGTGTACCAGCACCCGGAGATAGTTGCGGTCGATGTTCATCTGCCGGCAGATCTCATCTTTGTCGCGCTCTTCGAAGAACAGCCAGCGGAGGAGGTCCCTCTCCCGCTGGGGAAGCGCCGCGAGCGCCTCACGCACCGTGTCTCTCTCCTCGACCGCCATCAGGATCGCCTCGGCACCGGGACGGTTCTCTTGCTCGTCGTGCGCCTGGTCAAGCGCCGTCGTCCGCGCGTCCGACCGGTAGAACTCGAACAGGACGTTGTTGCAGACGCCGTTGACGAACGCGCCGAGGCTCTCGGGCGTGGAGAGGCCACCCTTTTGCTTGAGCGTACGCAAGACGCGGACGAAGGTCTCCTGTTTCGCATCATCCATCTGGGCGGCCGAGCGCAGTCTCGATCGCAGCTTCAAGGTCAAGAGCTCTCCAAAATACAAGGTGAAATGACGTTCGGTCTCCGGTTCAGCCGCAATGAGCCGCTGAACGTACTCCTTGTCGAACTCGTGGCGGCGCAGTCCCACGCGGCGAGCTTAGCGTAGATACCGGCGCCTTTTGCACGGCCGGTCGCCGCCTCGCGATTTCCTTCTGCATCTTGGTGAATGCGCGAGAGAGTTCGTTACACGGTATTCGCGCGTCGCGGTCCGGTCCGTTGTAACGAGTCGGCGCCAGACGTCACTAGCCGGGTGAACGGAATGGAACGAGGCCTTGCCATGACTTCGAAACCGGACCGCGATGAGCCGCTGGGGATCGTGATGCATTCGAGCGCCTACGTCTGCCTCTCTGAGTCGACGCTTCTTGACCAGCTGACGTCGACTGACTACCAAGCCAACCTGCTCGTCACCTGTCGCGATCTGGCGATGTCGTCCGTCACCAAACATCTCATGACATGGTGCACGCCTCCGTTTCACCTTTGCGCGGCGCCCGGCGCGCTTGCTCTGCCGTCCCGGAGATGCGGGACGCTGTTTCTGGAGGGAGTGTCGGCTCTGTCGCTTGCCCAGCAGATGGACGTGGACGATTGGGTCATCCAGGCGGCCGGCAGCGTCCAGGTTGTCTCGATCACACGCGTGCCGCTCTGGCCGCTGGTCGAAGCCGGACACTTTCTGCAGGCGCTGTTCTACCGCCTGAACGTCGTCTCCCTCGACGCGAAGCCCGTCAAAAAGGTGGTCCGGCGCAGCCGGGAGAGGCTGATGAGCGTGGTCCGGCCGCCTTCGGTGATGCTGCAGAAGGAGTGGCCATGACTGAACCCGTACTCGTAGGCTCCAGCCAGGCGATCAGCGAGATTCGCCAGGACATCGAACTGGCGAGCCGGTGCCACGCGAAGGTGCTCATTACCGGCGAAACAGGTGTCGGCAAGGAGGTGGTGGCGCATCTGATTCACGAGCACAGCCCGCGGCGACAGTACGGACTGGTCACGATCAACTGCGCGGGGCTTCCCGACTCGCTCCTCGAATCGGAACTGTTCGGACACGTTCGAGGCAGTTTCACGGATGCATATCGCGACAAGGCGGGGCTCTTCGAGAGCGCCAACCGCGGCACGCTGTTCCTTGACGAAGTCGGAGAGATGAGCCCGCGACTGCAGGCGCTCGTGCTCCGATTCGTCGAGACCGGCGAAGTGCAGCGGGTGGGCGGAAACAGTGTCCACGCCTGCGTCGATGTCCGCATCATCGCGGCCACCAATCGCGATCTCCACGAACGGATCGCGGCCGGCGCGTTCCGAGAAGATCTGTTCTACCGCCTCAACGTCATCGGGATCCACGTGCCGCCGCTTCGTGAACGCCGGGAGGACGTGCCGGCCCTGCTCGATCACTTCCTTGAAAAGTGCAGCCGGCAACACGGAGTGGCCCGGCGCGCGCTGTCGCAGGAAGCGGCCCGCCGCCTCCTGCAGTGCGAATGGTCGGGCAATGTCCGTCAGTTGCGGAACGTCGTAGAGCGGGTGGTCCCAGACGGTCGCCGCGGATCTTGTGGCGGACATGATCGACGGCGGGAAGTCGTTCTGGGCGACTGTTCATCCGCTTTTCATGAGCCGCGACCTCGGCCGCGACGTTCTCCGGGAAGTGATCGCTCGTGGGCTGGAGCAGACGGGGGGCAACTATCGGATGCTCGTCCGGCTCTTCAACATGCCAGCCAGCGACTACAAACGGTTTCTCAGTCTCCTGAGGGCACACGGGTGCCTCGTTGGATTCCGTGCCTTTCGCACCGTCGGCCGTCAACCGCTGCCCGCGGTCGCGCCGGACACGGCGGGTCCTGGTCACGTGGCGCGCGCGTAGCGGCAGTCGCTTCATCGCGCGATCCCCTTCGGACTCCACAAGAGGCCAGGGGGGATAGGCCTGAGTTGCCAAAGCCACATTCTCTGACTATTCAACGACGAGCCATACGCGCACCACTGGTTCGAAAAGCAGCTGGTCCCGGGCGTCCCGTCGAAGTCTCAGAAGGTCGCAATCGGGTTGATCGGTGAACCCGTCCCACCGACAACGGGGATCGGAGCCATCGTGAGCATGAAGTCCCAGCGCTTGCGGGACGCAGCGGCTTCGCTCAGGGCTTCGAGATCGCAATTGTCGATCAGGTGCACTCCCAGGTACACCAAGGCAAAATCATGGGCGGCTGCCGTGATATTCGATGGAGACACATACTGGGGGTGATCGCTTCCCATCAGAGCGATGTCTCGCTGCTTCAACCACGGAATCACGGACGGATCAAGCCCCGCGTCCTTTGCATTCCGCCCCCGGGCATAGGGCCCGACCGCCTTGCGCCGCGCCCAAACCCCCGTGCGCACGAACAAGGCGTCGCCGGGGCCGACCTTCACCCCAGCCTGCTTCTCCCACGCCTCGAGATCTTCGACGTAGATTGGCGTTCCCTGCTCGAGATACGGCACACCCTTGAGCCGCGGAATGTCCATCAGCACGCCGCGCGTGACAATGCCCGTCTTCAGGTTGTGAATCGAGTTCTTGAAGTGGCGATTGGCGTTGATCACCGCATCGGGGTCTGGTTTATAGCCGTTGAAAAAGACGCCGTTCTCGTTGATGTGCGCGAGCGAATCGAGGTGGGTGTGGGCGATGCCGTGGTAAGAAACACCCCATCGATCGGAGCCGATCCCTTGCATCTGGTGCTCGTAGGGGTTTGGATTATCGACGGCCTTCTCCGTGTCCGGGTCACTGGCGAGCGAAACCGACACCCCCTCCTTGACGAGCGCCGCCGCCTGCTTCCGCTTTGCCGGCGTGATGAGGTTCATCGTGCCGATCTCGTCATCCTTGCCCCAGCGATTCCAATTCGACAGATCCTTTTTCCATTGCTCGTACTGGGCTGTCGTCACGGTGTGGTCGGGAGCGCCTCGGGTCTGCGACGCGATGGTCCTCGACCTGACGGCAACAATTGCCAGGAGCACGCCGACTGCGACAGTAAGCCTCTTGGTCATCGGTCCATCCTCTTCGGGTGGATTATACGGGCGGGGCGACAGCGCCGGACGATTACTTCCGGGCAACGCCATCGCGCGACCAATTCTGGATGGCGATTGACCGCCACCGGGCGACCGGTCATGATCTCCGTGGCGGCGCGTTGCGTTGGGGCCAGTGCATCAACAATTGACTGAACGCTGTTTCTTGATCGTCTTTTCGCTGCTACTGTCGCCGCTGGTTGTGTCCGCGGCAGATATCGTTGCGTTTCCCGGTGGGGAGGTCATCCTTCACGGCGTGTTGTACAAACCGGAGGGAGCAGGCCCGTTTCCTGCGGTCGTCTACAACCACGGGAGCGCCGCTGGCATGCTTAGCAAGGACGCATTCGAGGCACTCGGCCCAACGTTCGCCAGCCACGGATGGGTATTCTTTGGACCTTACCGGCGAGGTCAAGGGTTGAGTGCTTCGGCCGGTCCGTACATTGGTGACGAGATCGCTGCGGCCGAGAAGAAGGGCGGCATCTCCGCGGGTGCTGCGGCCATGGTGCGGTTGCTGGAAACGGATCACCTGAACGATCAGTTGGCGGCCCTGGCGTGGCTACGAAAGCAGAGCTTCGTTCAGCCGGATCGTATCGCCGTGGCTGGAAATTCGTTTGGCGGCGTCGAGACTGTGCTGGGTGCTGAGCGAGGACATTACTGCGCGGCGATCGATTCGGCGGGAGGCGCCCAGAGTTGGGCGCAGGCGCCCGAATTGCAATCGCTCATGACTCATGCGGTTCGAAATTCGCATGCGCCGATTTTCTTTTTCCAAGCCGCGAACGATTACGACCTGTCGCCGAGCAACACTCTGTCGGCAGCGATGAAAGACGCGGGCAAGACGAACGAGCTGAAGATTTATCCGGCTTACGGCAAGTCCGCCCAAGAGGGCCATACCTTTGGCTATTTTGGATCCTCCGTCTGGGCCGATGACGTGTTCCGATTTCTGGACCGGCACTGCGCCAAGTAGCCTGTCGCCTGTCCGGCACATTCGCTCTAGGAGCCCGTCTGAGTAATGCCTCA
>WNEY01000283.1_pt1 | contig 29600 bp, 23 predicted proteins | sample 5400531 | NCBI WGS metagenome assembly WNEY01 (sample SAMN13153338, study PRJNA577476) | soil metagenome | isolation source: 200 cm saprolite under Douglas fir tree site 1 | place: USA:California | collected 2015-04-18
CATCGGGGTAGAGCAGAGCTTCCTCGATGTCCTGAAACGTCAAGTTGACCTGGTTGCCGGCCACCGTGATCGCGGCGATCGCAACACAGGCGACCAAAACCAGGATGATCGCATACTCGACCATCGACTGGCCCTTACGAGTCGCCTGGTTGCGCAACCACTGTCTCATTGTTTGTGCTCCGGGCCACCCCCGCCTGGGTACCCCGCTATATCACTAAACGCGCCGAGCCGTTTCAGCCCGGGTTACGAAGGCCGGCCCGCCTTCGGCCCTCCTTGAGTTGTGCCCGAGTCGTTACCAGGCCGACCTTGCGAGCGGGCTAACGGTTTGGCCCCACATCTGCTCGGTCACGCCGCCGCCGGGAGCACTCGGTTCTCGGCGTCGCCCATCGCCGCCGCTTGCGGAATGCGGGCAAAAGCCGCCCAGATCAGGATGGGAGCGGCGCCGGCCACGACGACGACGATGCGGGCGAGCAGCATCTGGTTCATGGGGGCAGCGAGCAAGAGGAAACAGCCGATGCTGACCACCCGGCCGATCCCCAGGCACAGCTCCTGGTGGACGATGTAGTCGTAGCGCATCGCCTTCGGCGTCGGATCGCGATCGATCACCTGCAGCGCCACCGGCGCCAGGGCGTTGCCGTACAGCGGGCCACCGATGGCGCGCAGCAAGCCGAAGCCGACGATCGCCCAGGCCGTCAGATAGAGCGGCAATAAGAAGGTCGAGAGCACCAGCAGCGCGCCACCTACCAGGGCGCACGCGATCCGGTGCTGCGGCTTCATGAAGGCGGCCAGCCCGAGACTGATTCCGACGCCCAGCAGTCCCATCAAGCCGTTGAAGTTACCCACCTGCTGCTCGTTCTTGAGCACGAGGAACATCAGGATCGTCAGCACCAGCCCGATCAGGCTCCCGGTGAAGCCATCGGCCAGCCGCGCTCGGGTCACCCAGCGCCAGTCCGGGTTTCGTCGCGCCAGGGTGGCCACCCGACGAAGGGACAGCCGCTGGCGTGCGGACGACGGCAACCGCCCGGCCAGCACCATGGCGGCCATCAGCACCACCGCAGACAACGCGAAGACCAATTGATAGCCGCGGTAGGTCCCACCGACGTGGCTACCCGCGACGATGATCGCGCCCGCCGCCGGCGGGAGCGTGGCGGTCAGGATCCCACCCGCCGTAGCCTGCGCCCCGAAGTAGCGGTCCCGGTCGCGGTCCGACGTCGTGTCGTAGCTGACCAGGTGAAAGCCAGACCAGTAGAAGCCTTCGGAAACGCCCCGGAGCAACCCCAGGACCACGACCCAGTGCGGGGCATCGTTTCCCAGCATCAAGATCAGCAGATAGGAGAGGCCGCAGCCAAAGAGGCCGAGACGGATCGAGGCACCGGCGCCGATCCCACGCCAGACCAGCCCATTGGCAACGAACGCGGCGGGAATCATGAGGGCGCTCAGCCCGCTGTAGACGGCGATGGGTGTCAGGTCGTGGCTTGCCCGCCAGAGAAAGATCGACAGGAACGTCCCGGCCAGCAGATTGGCCGCGGTGTAGGCGCCATGAACCAGCACCATACAGCTGGCGCCCCGGTCCAGCCCGCCCGACAACACCTTCGGCCGAAACACCCGTCCCTCTCTTCGGGCCCCGTCCCGCAAGACCCGTATTCGGACAACGCCTGAAACTGGAGCCGCTTTCCCGGGTCATGGGCCTGTGACCCGCAACACGGCCCCGTGACGCCGCACCGCAACGTCGCCCGCAAGGAGGCGGCAGTAGCCTCCCCGTAGGCGCACACGAGAAGCGCCGTCCAAGGGGGCGCAACTACGGAAATCAACGACGTCCACCAGACGAGCCAGGACGTTCTGTCACGGCCGGGAGAGGCGCCACTGCCGGCCGCCACCCGTCAGCTGCTGGCATCGCTCCAGCAGGGCGCGATCTCGCCCGCCGCCTACGACACCGCGTTCGTCGCCCGCCTGCGTGAGCGGGACGATCCGGACGCCATGGCCTACCCGCAAACGCTGGGCTGGCTGCTCCGCAGCCAGAACGCCGACGGCAGCTTCGGGACGGCGCTGCCGATTCCAAAGGACAAGCTGGTCTCGACGCTGAGCGCGCTTGTCGCGCTGGCCGACCTGCCGCAGAGCCTTCAGGATGGCGCCGCTCACCGCGCGCGAGTGAAGGCGCTGCGCTTTGTCCATGAGGACACCGGCAACTGGCAGACCGGCCCCGACCTGGCCGGCTTCGAGCTCGTGCTGCCGGCGATGCTCGACGCGGCCAAGATTCGCGAGCTGCCCCTGCCCTACGAGCGTTTCATGGGGATCTCCGCCCAGCGCGACGCGAAGATCGGACACATCCCGCCCCGGCTGGTCTACAACGTGGCGACGCCCTTGCTGCACTCGCTGGAATACCTGGGCAACCGGCTCGACATCGAGGCCGCCCGCAAGCAGCTCTCCCCCAACGGCTCCTTCGCGAACTCGCCCTCAGCCACGGCGTATTTCTTGCTCAAGACCCGGGATGAGCAGGCGAACGAATACATCGCCATGCTCCTCCGCAACCGGGGCGACGGCAGCCTGCCGACGGTCGCGCCCTTCGAAGTCTTCGAGATCGCCTGGGTGCTGTATAACCTGGCCCGGGCCGACCACCGGCCGGCCGAAGCGCAGCCGCTGGTGCGCTACCTCGCGCAGGCGCTCACCGACGACGGTGTCGGTGTGTCCATGGAAGGCCTCCGGCCCGACTCGGATGACACCGCCCTGAGCCTCAGTGTCTTGCATCGATACGGTTTCCCGATCTCCGCCGGGCCGCTCCGGCCGTTCGAGGGCGTGAATTTCTTCTTTACCTTCCCGCTCGAGCGTGACGCGTCCGTTACAGCGAATGCCCACGTCCTCGAGGTGCTCCAGGTCGCTCCGCCCTTCCCCCGCCAGCACGTGATTCAACAGAAAGTCGTCAAGTACCTGCGTGATGCGCGCGTAGACGGCGACCACTGGGTCGACAAGTGGCATGGATCCCCCTTCTATGCCACGGCCCACGCCGTCTTCGCGCTCACCGCGTCGGCACCCGATCTCTGCACACCGGCCTTCACCTGGTTTTCGAAGAGCCAGCGCGAGGACGGCTCCTGGGGCTGGTTCAACCAGGGCACCCCGGAAGAGACCGCTTACGCGGTCCAGGCGCTGATGTTGGCCCCTGCCGTATTCCGGGCCGAGATCAAGGAGCAGCTGCGCCGGGCTGCCGCCTACCTGAATGAAACGGCGGGCGAGCCCGTCATTCCTATGTGGGTTGGCAAGACGCTCTACGGGCCAACCCAGGTTGTCCGTTCAGCGGTGCTTTCCGCTCAAATCCTGCTTGCGAGGAGCGAACATGCTAGACCGGCGGATTAACAAGCTCAAAGAGAACCTGATGCGCCAGGCGGACGAAGCCCCGGTGGTCCGCCATCTGGTGGACGCCAACCCGCGCGGTGACGACATGCTGGGCGAGGTCTGCCGCGCCGCGGTCCTCCTCCACCCGAGCGCGAGCTTCGAGCAGGCCCTGACGCTGGCCCGGACGATGGCGTACATCGTCTACATCGATGACTATCTCGAGGAAGAACACCCCGAGCTGGACCTGGCCGACTACCGGCGCGTCTGCCAGAACTTCTTGCTCTGGCCCAACCGCGACCTCAGCCAGATGCCCCTCGTCAACGCCACGGTGGCGCGCAAGATCGAGGAGCAGTTCCTTGAAGACGAGGTCCCCGAGGAATGGACCGCCATGCGCCGGCTGGTCTGGGAGAAGTCGATCTGGACGATGCTCCAGGAGAATCACTGGCTGAAACACAAGGAGCGGGTCACGCTTGACGCCTACCTGGCGAACGGCATGTACAGCAGCTCCTTCCCGGTGGTGCAGGTCTCGATCCTGGCGTTTTCCTACCAGGACGTCTCGCAGGAACTGAAGAACCGAATCTTCGGCCACATCTGCCAGGCCGCGCGCGTGGTGCGGCTGGCGAACGACCTGCGCACCCACGAGCGTGAGTCGGCGCAGGGCCGATTCAACTCGGTCGACTTGATCTTCGGCGGGTCCGCTGATCGGACGCTCGAGAGCGCCCGCGACGCGGTCCGTCACCTGATGGACGAAGAATTCGAGCAGCTCAAAAAAGCGATCAGCCGCGAGCGCCGCACCGGTATCACGCAGCAATTTCTGAGCCACCTGATCGACAGCACACAGGTCTTGCTCGACTTCTACGAAGTCCCGGGCGGGCGCCAGGGCCGGCCCGACCGGGTGCTGAAGGCAAGCTAACCGGACCCCATGAGCAGCTCCATCAACCTGAAGCTCGGCACCCGCAAACCCTCGGACGCGGGCAAGCCGGATGCCTCGGCGATCGAGATGGAGCGGCGCATCATCTGGATCCGCTGGCTGGCGATTCTCGTATCGCTGGGCGCCCTTCCCTTCCTGTCGGCGAGCCTCAACCGGCAGTCGCTGGTGACCCTGCTGGCGCTGATCGGCCTGGGCGCGATCTACAACCTGACGCTGCTCGTCGTGCTGCTGCCGCGCAAGCCGGAATGGCTGACGAGCGGCTACATCTCAGCCATCGGTGACGTGCTGCTCGTGACAGGTGGCGTTGCCGTCACGGGCGGCCTGGCGTCACCCTTCTTCCTCGCCTACTTCGTGGTGACGGTCACCACCGCCGTCCGATTCGGTGGACTGGCCGCGATCGTCGCCGTCCTCACGATCGCGCTCAGCTATACCGCGGTCGTCTACTACGGCAACACCGTCCAGGGCACGGCCCTGGCCTTGAGTGACCTCACCAACCTGGCGATGCGCACCGGCTTCGTCGCCCTCACCGGCATCTTCGTCGGTTTCGTCGGCGACCGTGCCCGGCGGGCGGAGCGGGCTCTGCAGGAAGAGCTCGAGCGGGCACACGCCTCACTGTCGGAGGTGACGGTTGAACTCAACCGCGACCTGGAATTCGAGCAAACCTGCCAGCTGACGGCCGACAAGGGCCGCTTTCTGCTCAATGCCGACGCGTTTTTGCTGCAAGTCCAGATGCCCCCCTTGATCGGCCAGGACGAATCGATGCCACCGGCGTCGATGCTGTACGTCGACTGGAGTCCCGAATTGAAGGCGCAGCACGAGGGGGTCGACCTGACCGCTGCGCGACTGGCGCTTACCCCGGCGACCGGCGAGCAGGTGATCGTGGTCGCCGATCCCAACCTCCTGTTGCCCAATGAGCACAAACCGCTGCCGGCGGGGTTGTGGTTCCGGATCCCCGTCTTCCACGGCGCCCGGGCGATTGCCGACATGATCGTGGGCTTCATCGGACGCGAGCAGCCGCTCCGCCAGACGGAGCAGGAGCTGATGCTGACCTTCGCCGAGCGCGCCGGCATTGCGATGCGCAACGCCCACGCGCTCGACCAGGCGCAGAAACTCTCCGTCACCGACTCGGTGACCGGCTTGCCGAACCACCGCTACTTCCACACCAAGTTCGACGAAGAGCTGGACAAGACAAAAGACACCGGCGGCTCGATCACCGTGATGATGATCGACCTCGACCGCTTCAAGGTGTACAACGACAGCTTCGGCCATGCCGCCGGTGACGTGGCGTTGAAAGCGGCGGCACGCACGATTTCTTCCACGATGCGACGCGAGGACACCGTGACCCGTTACGGCGGCGAGGAGTTCGTCGCCATCCTCCCGGGCGTCGACATCCAGACCGCGCCCATCCGGGCGCAAGAGATCTGCGACACGCTCTCCAAGGTCTTCATGTACAACCCCAAGACGATCTTCGCGCCGCTCACGGCGTCGGTCGGCTGGGCGACCTACCCGGTCGACGCCCGCAACCGCGACGAGCTGCTCAACCGCGCCGACCTCGCCATGTACATGGCGAAGAAGCGCGGACGTAACTGTATCTGCGGCGCCTGCGAGCTGGAAAGCGTCGCCGCCCTCGACTCGGTCTTGAGTGAAGTGGTGGCGCAGCTGGCGAGCGCCGACACGGTCGGCCCCGGCATGGTGGCGACGCTCGAGAAACGGCTTGGCCAGATCGCCAACTCGAGCCACCTGGAAGAGCTCGCTGAGGGCATGCTGTCGCCGAACAGCGAAGCGACGCTGGAAGCGCTCAACGCGCTCGCGGCATCGATCGACGCTAAGGACCCCTACACCAGCGGCCACTCACAGTCGGTGGCCAAGCTGGCCGAGGACCTTGGCGACATGCTGCAGCTGTCGGGGGCGCATAAGAACCAGCTGCGCCTGGCGGCGATCCTGCACGACGTGGGCAAGATCGGCGTCGTTGACAAAGTCCTGCTCAAAGAAGGCAAACTCGACGAGGACGAGAAGCTCATCATGCGCATGCACCCGATCCTGGGCGCGCGCATCCTGCAGCCGATCAAAGCCTTCCGGCAAATCTTGAACGTGGTGTTGCATCACCACGAGTGGTACGACGGCAGCGGCTACCCGGACGGTCTGGCGGGCCAGAACATCCCGCTGCACGCGCGCATCGTGTCCGTCTGCGACGCCTATCACGCGATGACGTCGACCCGCCCCTACCGCCAGCGGCGCACGCCCGAGTTCGCCCTCGCCCAGCTGGAAGCCGGCAAGGGGACGCAGTTCGACCCGATCATCGTCGACTACTTCATCCAGATGATGCGCAAGCGCCAGGCGGAAAACCCGGACGCGCTCGAGGCCGACGTGCACGACGATCACCCCGGCACGCCAGACGCCGCGGCGGCCGCGAGTTAAGCTGTGGCGCTGGACGCGAACGGCCACCCGGTCTCTCGAATCGCCCAGCGCAAGCTCGAGCATCTCCGGCTCTCGCTCGAAGCCTCGGTCCAGTCCACCCGCGGCGCCGGCTTCGAGCGCTTCGCCTTCACCCACCAGGCCCTCCCGGACCTCGACCTGGATGCCATCGACACCACCACGAACTTTCTGAGCAAGCCGCTCAAGCTACCCTTCCTGATCTCGAGCATGACCGGTGGCGCGCAGGCCGCCGGCGACATCAACCGACGGCTGGCACTCGTCGCCCAGACGGTCGGGATCGCCTTCGGCGTCGGCTCCCAGCGAGCCGGGCTGACGCACAAGGACCTGCGGCCCACCTACCAGGTCCGCAGCGTCGCCCCCGACGTCCTGCTCTTCGCCAACCTCGGCGCCGTCCAGCTGAACTACGGCATGCGCAAGGAACAGTGCCTGGAAGCGATCGAGATGATCGGGGCCGATGCGCTGGTCCTCCACCTGAATCCATTGCAGGAAGCGCTGCAGCCGGAAGGCGACCACAACTTCAAGGGACTGATCGAGAAGATCGCGATGCTCTGCCAGGAACTGCCCGTCCCGGTGATCGTGAAAGAGGTTGGCTGTGGCATCTCGGAGCAATCCGCGACGCTGCTCGCGCAGGCCGGCGTCGCCGCCATCGATGTCGCGGGCCTGGGCGGCACGAGCTTCGCCCGGGTGGAGGCGTTTCGGCGCGAGCGGCCCGAGGAAGTCGAGCTCGCCCTCGCGTTCTCCGAGTGGGGGATCCCCACGGCGGAGGCGCTGGTCGCGACGCACCGGGCGGCACCGCAGCTGCCGCTGATCGCCAGCGGCGGGCTGCACCACGGTCTCGATGCCGCCAAGGCGATCGGACTGGGGGCTGACCTGACCGGCTTCGCTCACGCCGTCCTCGCCGCGGCCTCGGAAGGCGAAGAGCCGGTGCGCCGCCTCCTCGACGGCTTCGCCTGGCAGCTGCGGGTCGCCATGTTCTGCGCCGGCGCACCGAACATCGCCGCCCTGCATGCCAACCCACCCGCGGAAGTTCGATGATCGAGTGAAGACCAAGACGTTCGCCAGCCGCACCGATCGCCTGCAGGCGATGAACCAGGCGCTCGACCGCGAACTTTCGCGCCTCTCGCAGCGGGCCGGCTCGAGTCAGAGCTCGCTGCTGACCGAGATGGTCCAGTACCACCTCGGTTTGCGCAAAGCCGGCGACCGCCCCGGCAAGCGGTTGCGAGCGAACATCGCGTTGCTCACCTGCGAGGCGTTCGGGCGACGGTATTCGGATGCGCTCTGGGCGGCGGTCGCCGTCGAGCTCGTGCACAATTTCTCGCTGGTCTTCGACGACGTCCAGGACCGCGACGAGCTGCGTCGCGGACGGCCCTCGGTCTGGAAGGTCTGGGGCCTGGGCCAGGCGATCAACGCGGGCGCGGCGCTGGAGGCGCTCGTCACGCGTGCCGTCGTCGACCTGCTGCCCGCACGGTATGCCGACCGCACGCGACCGGCGCTTTCTCTACTTTCCGAGGCGATGCTCGCCCTCTGTCGCGGCCAGGTGATCGACCTGCAGTTCGAACAGCGCGTCGACGTTTCGGTCGACGAGTACATGGAGATGATCGGCCTCAAGACGGCGGCGCTGTTCGAGTGCGCCGCCCGGCTGGGCGGGCTCGCTGCCGGCGTGGGCGACGCGTCGCTCGACAAAGCCGGCAAGTTCGGCTACCACCTTGGCGTCGCATTCCAGGTGATCGACGACATCCTCGGGGTGTGGGGCTCGACCTCGCAAACCGGCAAGCCGGTCGGCAGCGACCTCAAGAACGGGAAGAAGACCCTGCCGACGCTGGTCGCCCTCAAAGGCGGGGCGGCCGGGAACCGGCGCGTGCTGCGCACCTTACTCACCCGGGCCAGGTTCACCGCCGCCGAGTTGGAGACGGCGCGCGCCATCATCACCCAGTCCAGCGCGCAGGGAATCTGCCGCCGCCAGGCGGCCGAGCACCTGGCCGAGGCCCGCTTGCAGCTCTTCGGCATGACCGACCGTCCAAACTGGGCCGTCCGTGCCCTGGCCGAGATGGTCACCACCCTGGAGTCGGGACTGGTATAGGCGGCGTGACCGGCGTTCGCGGCGACAGCAATCGGAGCGTGACTGGCACAATGGTCGGAGGAGGATGGGGTCAGCGGCTGTACGGGCGGGTACCCCAAAGTTCGTGACATATCTGGTTTGGGCATTTCTACTGGTTCTCGCCATCGGGCAGCCGGCCGCAAAGGGTCCAGTGATGGCACCCAGTGAAGTGATCGGCGTGCACGCGGGAACTGACAATCAGGAACTGCAGGGGAAGGTCTACGTCGCCCTCGGCGACAGCATCAGCGCCGGACGCTATGCGACCGCCCAGGACGGCACGTTTCCGGCCCTGGTTGCCGACAAGCTAGGGATGAACCTCGAGCTGGTGGCCCGCAGCGGCGCCAAGGCCGCCTGGGCGATCCCGCAGCTGGGCGCCGTCGCCGCCGCCCACCCGGCACTGGTGACGATCGAGCTGGGCACCAACGATGTCGGCTTCAACACTCCCGCGGACGTGTTTGCCTACCAGTACGAGACCATCGTCGCCGCCGTGGGCGGGCCGCAGACGCGCGTGCTCTGCATCGGCAGCTGGCTGCCGGCCCCGAGTTTTGACGCGATCATTGCGGAGGCGTGCGAGCGGCACGGCGGGACGTTCGTCAGCCTGGTTGGCTTCTACGCCGTCAACGACTTCCATGCCAGCGATGGTGGGTCGAGCTACCTCGGCCGGACCGACTGGTTCCATCCCGGCGACCAGGGGCATGCGGCCATCGCGGCTGCCGTCCTCTCGGCGCTCGGCGCCGGACCGGCTCCCCTCGTCGGACCGCAGCCTTCGACCCCGCAGATCCCGGACGTGATTCGGACGCATCCAAAATAAGCGCGGCGGCGCGGGCCGGGTCTATGCCTCCAGGACATCGCCGATCTTCAGCGCCAGGTGCAGGGCGAGCCGCACTTCGGCATTGCGCAGGTCGACCCCGAGCAGATCCTCGATCCGGCCCAGTCGATAGAGCACCGTGTTGCGATGGAGGTGCAGGCGGTCGGCCGCATCGGTGGGACTGCCGTTGGTCGCGAGGTAGGCGCCGAGCGTCTGGAGCAGCACGCCGCGGCGATCCTTCGCGCCCAGCCGCGCCAGCGCGTCATCGCGAAACGCACGCAACTCCGGCAGCGGCTGCAGGGCATAGAGAAGCCGGTAGAGACCCAGGTTTTTGAAGGCGGTCGCGCTGTCCGGTCCGAAGAGGCGGCGGCCCATGGTTAACGCCTGCTCGGCTTCGCGGGCGCCGCTGGCGATCTCGGCGGTTCCCGTGCGGACCGCGCCGTAGCCGAGTGCGACCGGGCCGCTGACGGCGCGAGCCGCCCGATGGAGTTGCTCGACGAGGGCCTTGGGTTCCAATGCTCGCCGGCCCGCCAGGCTGACAAGCGCCAGCGTCGCATCGCCTCGCTCCCGCACCAGCGCGCTGGTCCGCATGGTGGCGAGGAGACGCTCCCAGGCCGCGCGGACCTTCGGCGCGCGACCGGGCTCTGACGGCTCGGCGGCGACGACCAGGTAGGGCGCATCGACGTCGAAGCCCTTGCGCTTCGCCCGTTCGCGGGCCGCCTGATGCGAGCCGGGCCGCCCCGCCGTCAGGACGTCGAGCAGCTCTTCCTCGACTTCGTCGCGAGCATCACGGGCGGCGCGTGCACGAACCAGCTCGATGGCACAGGCGTGCGCGGCCCGGCCCACCGCCAGCCGGTGCATCTCCCCCAGCTCGCCGTCCGAGCCCAGCAGCGAGAGGAATCCGGCGATGCTGCCCTGCACCAGGATGGGTGCGACCAGGCGGGCCTGACCATCGACCAGCGGCCGCACCGCGACCGGCGGATCGAATGCGCTCAATGGGACCTCCCGCAACCACTCCTCCAGCGCCGGGCGCTCAGCGGCAATCGCCGCCGATGTGCTATCGGAGAGCCGGCCGCTGCCGACGTAATCGACCACGGAATCGCGCTCCAGCACGACCGGCACACCGGTCAGCTCGTGGAGCCGCGCCAGCAGCGCGGGAAGGCCGCGTCCCGCTAGCGCCAGCTCGCTCAGCTGGCGGTGCAAGTCCTGCGCTCGTTCGTGCAGCTCGGCTCGGCGGTCGACGATGTAGCGCAGGACCTGCTGCTCGACCTGGTCGAGCGGCGTTGTCGCCGGCAACGAAAACAGCGGCAGGCCGTGCGCGTCGGCGACCCGACGGGCCTCGGGGGACACGCGACCCAGGACCGCCGCCCCGGCCACGGCCTGCCCGGCGAGCGATTCGAGCAGGCGGGCGAGCGTGAGGCGCGCATCAACCGCAGTCAGCACCTGGGGGTTGATCAGCAGCAGCTCCCCGCCGCGAAGCGGGGTGAACGCCGGCGGCCGAGCTCGGAGCGCGGTGCACCAGACGACCTCACGGCGGCTGCCGGCGGCGCCCGCCACGAGCTCGGTCTGCTTCGGTAGGGCGCCGCGCCACACATCCTCGACGGTGACGTGGGGGTGCGGCGGGGCGGCCGATTTATTGGAGCCCATCTTCGTGCGCCGCGCCCTACGGCAACGGGACGATCGATATTATCCCACAGCCGAGACCACGTCCTTGAGACGCAGCGCACAAAGCCAGCTAGATTCCTCCCCCCGCTGGTGGGACGGCAGCGCACGATTTCCCTCCTCCGCTTGCGGAGGAGGGTAGGGTGGGGGCCCTTCGGCCCCGTCAGGCCGTTCGGACTCTCCGTCGGGACGGGCGAGTCGGCTTGACCTTGGGGCGCGCGCGCTCTTTGCTGGGGGCCTTCTTGGAGCCGTTCGCCGCGGCGGCCGCCCGGCCGGCCTTCGCCGGCCCCTTCCAGAGGGACTCGAGGTCGTAGTAGGAGCGCTCGCCCGGAAGGAACACGTGCACGATCACGCTGGCATAGTCGAGGACGACCCAGGATCCGTCTTCGTAGCCGGCCGTGCGCAGTGGCCGCACGCCCTTCGCCTGGCAGGCCTCTACGATCGAGTCGGTGATGGCGCGCACCTGGCGGTCGGTGTCACCTTCGCAGATCACGAAGTAGTCCGCGATCGAGCTCTTCTGCCGGATGTCGAGCCGCACGATACCCCGAGCCTTCTTGTCGGCAGCCGCGTTCGCGATGAGCCGGCTGAGCTGAAGGGGGGTCACCAACGTAATTATCCCAGTTGACCCGATCCGGCGTTGCCGCGGTAAAGCTCGTGCACTCGGATGTAGTCGGCGACGGCGGCCGGCACCAGGTCATCGATCCGAGCCCCGCGCGCGAGGCGATCGCGGACCTGGTGGGCGGCGATCGCGGGCGTGTCGAGATGGACGATCCGGCTGCGAGCTGGCGCAAAGCCGAGCTCGTGCAGGGTCTGAGGCGCCAGCGCGGTCTCCGGCCGGTTGAAGATGACGAAGCTCGCCGTATCGAGCAGCGCATCGGCATCGTGCCAGCTGCGGATCTGCAGCGCGGCATCCGATCCGATGAGGAGCGCGAACCGCTGCCCCGGATGCTCGCGCGCGAGCTCGCGCACGGTATCCATCGTGTAGGAGATGCCGCCCCGGTCCACCTCCATGCGTGATGGAATCAGCCCGTCATAGCCGGCGACCGCCAGCTCCACCATCCGCATTCGGTCTTCCGCCGGCGCCACCCGCGCCGCCGTGCGATGGGGCGGCGTCGCGTTCGGCATCAACCACACCTGATCGAGATCCGCGACTCCCTGCAGCTGGCGGGCCGCGGCGAGGTGGCCGTTGTGCACGGGGTCGAACGTCCCGCCCAAAATGCCGATGAGATTAGCGCTGCGGATCGTAGAGAAACTCCACATCAGAAATCCGCACCGTCTCCCCGCCGTGAGCACCATGGCGCGCGAGGGCGTCGTTCAATCCCCAGCGATCGAGCATGCGCTGAAAATGCGCGAGTCCCTCGGGATTGGTCATGTCGGTCATGGCCAGCAGCCGCTCGAGCTGCTCCCCCGAGACTAAAAATCCGCCCTCGACCGGCTCGATGGTAAAGGGCTCCGCCGAGCTCGGACCGCGATAGACCTTGAGCGCCGGCAACGGTGGCGGCGCTGGCTCACCTCTACGCCGTTCGAGCGTGCGCCACGCCGCCCACAGCAGGTCCTGAACTCCTTCGCCGGTGGCGGCCGAGATGGGAAAGGTGCGCCGGCGAAGTTTCACCAGGCGCTGCCGGAAAGCGAGCACTTCTGACGCGTCCGTGACGGCGTCCATCTTGTTCAGCGCGACCAGGTGCGGGCGACGAGCCAGCGCCGCGCTGTATTTTTTGAGCTCGCCGCGCACCTGCTGGTAGTCACTCCAGAGTTTGTCCTGGTCGCCGCCGGAGGCGTCGATGACATGGATCAGCACGCGGGTACGATCGACGTGGCGAAGGAACTGCAAGCCGAGGCCCGCCCCGGCGTGCGCGCCCTCGATGAGACCGGGGAGGTCCGCCATGACGAAGGTTGCGTCCTCGGCGAGCTCCACCACGCCGAGCACGGGCTCGAGGGTCGTAAAGGGATAGTCGGCGATCTTCGGCCTGGCAGCGCTGGCCGCGGAGAGGAGCGTCGATTTGCCGGCGTTGGGCAGTCCAAGCAGGCCAACATCCGCGATCAGTCTCAGCTCCAGCCAGAGCCAGGTGGACTCCCCGGGCTCGCCGAGCTCCGCAAACCGCGGCGTCTGTCGGGTCGAGGTCTTGAAGCTGGCATTGCCGCGCCCGCCCCGCCCGCCCTTGGCGACGACCAGGCGCTGCCCCTGGGCGACCAGGTCGGCGATCGTTTTTCCCTCTTCATCCTTGACCAGTGTCCCGGGGGGAACCTGCAGCACGATGTCGGCGGCGTCCTTTCCGTGCTTCCGGCTCCCACCGCCTCGGCCGCCGCGGCCGGCGGGGAAGTGATGCTTGAAGCGGTAGTCCTGCAACGAGTTGAGCTGCCGCGAGACCTCGAGGATGACGTTGCCGCCGCGGCCGCCGTTCCCACCGTCGGGGCCGCCCCGCGGCACGAACTTCTCGCGGCGGAAGCTCAAGGCACCGGCGCCGCCATCGCCGCCCTTGACGAAGATCTTGACCCGGTCCGTGAACATCAGGTTGACCCTGAGCGCCAGCCTGTCAGCGGCATGATCAGAGCGTGGTCAGCCCGGTCGGGCCGGACTACCCGTTGCTCGACCGTCTAGACGGCTTCGGCGAGGACGGAGACTTTCTTGCGCCCGTGACCGGTCCGCTCGAAGCGGACCACGCCGTCGACGAGGGCGAACAGCGTGTGATCGCGCCCCATGCCAACGTTGGTCCCGGGAAAGATCGCCGTGCCCCGCTGGCGAAGGAGGATGGTACCGGCGTTGACCGCCTGGCCCGCGCCCGTCTTCATGCCCAGCCGCTGGCCGGCGCTGTCGCGTCCGTTCCGTGAGCTCCCTGCGCCTTTCTTGTGTGCCATGTCTTACTCCTGCGTGGTCTTCGATGCGGCGGCGGCCGCCGGTTTGCGAGCTTTCGTTGCCGGCCTCGCGCTCGCCGGCCGTTCGGCCGCCGCGGGACGGTCATTTGCCGCCGGCCGCTCGCCGGTCTTGCCGCCGGGGGCCCGGATGGCCCCGATGCGCAGCTCGGAGAGCTGCTGCCGGTGCCCGGTCTTGCGCCGCTTCCGCTTACGAGCTTCGAACTTGAACACGATGATCTTGTCGCCGGAGCGGTGCGAGACCACGGTTGCCTCGACCGCCGCCCCTGAAACAAAGGGCGTGCCCACCATCGGCCCGCCATCACCGCCCACCAGCAAGACCGAATCGAGGCGCACGGTCTCGCCGACGTTGGCGGAGACGCGATCGACCACGATTCGATCGCCCTCTGACACTCGAAACTGCTTTCCGCTGGTGGCTACGATGGCAAACATGGAGAAAGCGCCCCCGGGCGCGACTTCGTAGTCTATCACTAGGGAATCTGCTCCGGCGCCTGGTTGACGTGGTTCTCGTAGAAGCGAGTGATCTCAGCCTGATCGTAGCCGTCCAGGAACTCGATGTAGTCCCAGGCAACCAGCGCCACTTTCTTCTGCATCCCTCTGCTGTAGGGGGACAGCACGACCTTCACCTCTTTGAACTGCGGTTCAATCGGCGCCAGGTTCTTGACGTAGTTCTCGAGCTGGTTCTTGAGCGTGGTGCAGTCGCTTCCACTCGGGCAGTTGTAGAGGATCGCGATCCCGCCATGCTCGAGGTTGTGAATGTACTGACCCTCCTGCAAGGTGGCGATCGTCTGCCAGGGGACGGGAGCGATCCCCTGCGCGGAGTAGTGCGGCCCGGAGGCGGGCGGATAGAACTTGTAGGTCGGGGTGGTCGACGGGTCCACGTGAGTTCGCCCCTCGTCGGCGACCGGCTGACCCACGGTGCCGCTGACCGTCTGGAAGGTCAGTCGGTTCTGATTCGAGACCTGGGAGGCGTGATTGAGGGCGAGCGCGACGATCAGGATCACGACGGCGGCCGTGCCGAGGATGCCGCCGATGATGAGCAGGTTCCGGCGATCGCGAGCGCGCTGGCGCGCCGCCGCCTCTTCCCGCTGCTGCTGCCGCAGCGCCTTCACCTCCCGTTGCGTCCTGGACACTGCCTCTCATTCTCCCAAACCGACGAGGTGACTAAACCGGGCAAGCACCGTCAGCCGGCGGTCACGATGACGGGCGATTGGTCCGAACCGCCGGTGATCTGGGCATTGCTGCTGTTCCCCGAGACGACATTGGCGTGCGGCCCGAGCGAGGCCCCGTTGATCTTCGCCGTAAAGGTGATCACCAGCGTGGCGCCATTGAAGCCGCCGGCGGGGACGACAAACGGTCCCCACTGCGGCGTCGCCGAGCCGGCGGCCGGCTGCAGGCGCGAGCCGGCATTCTTCCCGTTGATCACGATGCTGTTGGTCGACTGGTAGGCAAAGCCTTGCGGCAAGGTGTCGGTGACGGTCACCGCCTGGGCCGCGTCGTTGCTGTCGTTCTCCAGCGTGATCACGTAGGTCACCGTGCCGTTCTGACCGGCGTACGGCCCCGTGGGCGCGACCGTCATCGTGATCGGCAGCTTCGTGCCCTTGCCGACGGAAACCGGCGCGGTGTTGCCGATCGTCTGCGGTGGAACATCGGCGGCGCTCGTCACCGCCGCCGTCAGGTTGTAGAGCCCCGGTGCCACGGCGGGGAGGACGCGGGCCTGAAAGGTGAGACGGACCAGCCCCGGCGCCCCATTGCTCGCCCCCGGGATATCCCACGAGGACCAGAGCGGGAGCAGGCTGTTCGCCGGTGGATCGACCGTCGCCACCCGCAAGCCGTTGCCTTCGTAGTTGGTCGTCGTGCTGTAGAGGAAGCCGGGCGGCAGGCTCACCGAGACCACCACACGTTTCGCGACCGCCGAACCGACGTTGGCGACCGAGATGACGTAGGTTGCCATGCCACCCGTCATCACCTGGCCGGCGGTGGCCGCGGCCGTGAGGGTGAGCGAGGGCCGCGGCTCGACGACGAGCGCGACCGGATCGCCCTGGTCGAGCTCCCCGGGGATTGTTGTCGTGATCTTGACCTGGTTCTTGTAATCGCCCGGGTTCAGTGCCACCTGCACCCTGAAGCTCAGGACGAGGGCGCTCACCGTGTTGCCATTGCCCGCCGGAATCGTCCACGTGCCCCACGACGGATTGCCTTTCGCCGCAGGGTCGCTGGTCGCCGTCCGGATGGCGTTGCCACCCAGCGTCGTCAACTCGTAGTAATGAAACCCGGCGGGCAGGACGTCTTCCACGATCACGCCCCGCGCAGCGCCGGCGCCGGTGTTGCGGATCGAGAGCGTGATCCCGGTGAAGACGCCGGGTGAGAGGTGCCCTTTGTGGTCGGCACTGGTCGGGGCATCCGTGCTCTGCGTGATGACCAGGCGCGAGGTTTCGCTACCACTGCAGGCCGCCAGCACGAGTGGGGTGAGCAATAACAGCAGGCTAACGGCGAGGGCCCGGGCGTCGCCCGACGCGAGTGGCGCCGGAGGTGCCATACGAGCGTTTGACCGGGCGTCGCCCGACGCGAGTGGCGCCGGAGGTGCCATACGAGCGTTTGAGACGTTTCTCAGTAACTTTGGGCCCATCGGGATTCTTCAACGGAAGCGGGATCCCGCATTCGCCCAGCAACCGCGTCAGCAGGCGCATCGGCATCCCAACGACGTTGTCGTAGGGCCCGCGGATCGATTTGACCAGCCGGTGGCCCTCGCCCTGTATAGCGTAGGCACCGGCCTTATCCTGCGCTTCCCCGGTCCGCACGTAGGCCTCGATGACGCGGGCTGAAAGTTCACGCATCGTGACATCCGTCCGCGAGATCCCATGGGCCTGACATCCGGAGCGTCCGTCAATCACATGAACCGCGGTATAGACCTGGTGTCTTCGTCCAGAGAGCGAGCGCAGGAACGCGGCGGCCTGGCGGTGGTCGTTTGGTTTCCCAAAGATGCGGCGATCGCGGACCACCTCCGTATCAGCGGCGACCACGATCGCCCCTGGCGTTCTCTTCGCGACCGCGTTCGCTTTCGCAGCCGCTGCCCAGGCCACGTAGCGCAACGGTCCGAGCGGCGCCGGCGGCCGCTCCTCGATCTCCGGCGCCACGGCCCGAAACGCAATGCCCGACCGCCTGAGAATGTCGATGCGCCTCGGCGATGTCGACGCCAGCACGATCGGTGGCGACATTCCTCTTGCGATCAGAGCCGGAGCATGCGCAGCAGCAGCGCGGGCGCAACGCCGCAGGCGATCGACAGAGCCGGGCCGACCCATCCCAGCGCCGATCGAGGCCGCTCCGGCGATGGCGCCAGCGCGTGGCGGTCGAGCAGGGGCGCTAGCTGAAGGCCGGCGAGCAAGAGCGCCGCCAGCAATCCGAGGGCGAGGCTGGCTTGTAGCGCGGCGATGACGGCGATCGCGGCTCCCGCGAAGGTCACGGCCGGCGGCCAGTTGGAGCGGGCGAGCAGCACCACGCGTGCGGCCGAACCCGACCAGCGCTCCGGCATCGCCTCGATCCGGACGATGGCGAGGTCGATGAGCAACAGCGCGGCGGCGAGCGCGCCGAGCCCCAGCGAGTCACGCGCGCTGATCCCCAGCAAGAGCAGTGCGAAGAGCAGCTGGTCGCGGACGATCGCCGAACGGCCGCCGCGGTCGATCAGCCAGGCTAACAGCATCCGCCCCACCAACAGGAGGGCGCCGAGTGCCATGATCCATTGCAACCGAACGAGGTTCGGCGGGGTCACGGTGCCGACGGCCAGGATGACGAGAAACCCGGTGGCAGGGAGCACGATCACGCGAAGCATCCCGGCTCGCGAGGCCAACACCACGAGCACCAGCCCAAATGCGAGCGCCACCGCCTGCACCCGGGCGCTCCAGTTCGGTGCCGCCAGCGCCTGCAGCACCGGTGTCAGGCTAAGGATTCCGAAGGCGATCCAGGCGGGGTGCTCCCCATCCTTCACCAGCACCGTCGCCACCGCAATCAGCGCCCCCAGGGCCGCCCAGCGGAGGCTTGCCGCGGCCGCGCTCACGGCCAGCACGCCGAGCAGGGCGGCCCACTCGGAGCCGATCGGCGTGACGGCGGCACCGGCGACCAGCAGCACGGCGATGGCGAGCAGGATCGTGCCGCTGACGTTAAGGGAAAGGTCGAAGAGGACAATGCGGGCGATCGACGGACCGACCCCGGCAACCACCGCCGCAACGGCGGCGAGCCCGAGCAGCCCGACGCTCACCGGGAGCCGGAGCGGGCCGGGCAGACGCCAACGTTCACCGGCGACGGGCATCAGTGCCATCGCTCCGGCAACGGTGGCGGTCACGGGTCCGGCTGGAACGGCGGCGAGGATCACGGCCGCCGCCGCCGCCACCATCATCACCTGCCCCTGCAGCCGTTCCGGCTGGTCGATCGGACTCGTAAACCAGGCGGCGCCCAGCGCGCCGAGAAACCAGGGCACGGCGCTCAGCAGGAGCGGGTTCTCGCCGACCGGCAGCCGCAACGCGAGCAAGAGTGAGACCAGCAAGGCGACCGCGATGGTCGCGATGCGTCGCGTCAATCCTTCGAAGCTCGAGTTGACGCGTTTGCCAGGGCGCGGCAGCAGCACTGTCGCGACGATCGGTCCGAGCGCCCACGCGGCCGAACCCGGGTCGACCAGCAGCGCGAGCGACCAGGCCGCTGCCACCATGGTGCCGATCGTTGCCGCCTGGCGGCGTCGCCCGGCGCTGCCGTAGGCAACCAGAAGGCTCACGACAAACAGCGCTGCCGGCAGGTAGACGATCATGGCCGCGTCAGGACGTTGAAGACCGCGATGCCGAAGGCGCCCCATAGCAGGAAGCGACTCCATTCCGGCACCGACGGCAACGACATTCCGGGCAATTTCCAGGCGTTGAAATTCCCTCCCGCTCTGGGGGAGGGCAGGATGGGGGCGGGACTTTTCCCTCCCGCCTTGGGCGCCGGACTTTTCCCTCCTCCCTTGTCCGCCCTACTTTTCCCTCTCCCGCGTGCGGGGGAGCGGAGGGTGGGGGCTCTAAGCCACCACGCGGCGAGCGCGAGCACGAGCGCCACTACCAGCGACGCGACCAGCGCCGGCCAGGTCCCGGCGCCGGCGACGATCCCGAATGGGCTCGACGCGACCGTTCCACCAGGGACAAGCCGAACGGTCGCGGCCGCCGGCACCACGAGGTGGCCCATCACCAGAATCGGAAAGGCGGCGATCAACAGCAGGGCCGCGGCCCAGGCGGTGGCGATATCCAGCCGCACCGATCGCGGCGGTACGATCCGGCTGAGCGCCGCGATCGCCGCCACGACCACCGCCAGCCCGACCGGGATGATGCCAAACAGGAGCCCGCGGGCGTTCAGCGCGCGGCCGCCCAGCCACAGCCCGATGAACGCGGTGCTGCCCGGAATCATCGCGAGGTTCAGCCGCGTGAGCACCTCCGGCGCCGATCCCGTCGGGACCCGGACGCTGGCGAGCCCCGCGAGCGGGACCAGCAGCAGCCAGAGCCAGGTGCAGGCGACCGTCATGAGCGGATCGCTGCCCGTCGAGAGCGCCAGCGCGAGCGCGGCCTGAACGACCAGCAACAGGGCGGCGAGTCGCGGGCCGGCCCGCTCGAAGAATGCCAGGGCGGCAAACCCCAGCGCCACCAGCGCGGCAGCCGCGAAGAGCACGACCGCCGTGGGGCGGTCGGGTAGCCGGCCGCCCATCAGCGCCAGCATCCGCATTAGCAGGTACCCCGCGGGTGCGACCCAGGCGATGGCCGGCGCGAAGGCCACGGTCGCCGGCGGCCCAGCGGCGGTTACCGCAAACGCCCCGACCCGCGCCACGACCGCCAACAGCACGAGCAGGAAGGTCGCCAGCCCGAAGGTATCGGACGGCACGCCCGAGAAGGCGCTGGTTCCCACCGATTGGATCGCGCTGGCGGCCGCCAGCAGCAGCCCGATGTCCGCAACCTGGACACTGAGGCGAAGTCCGCGACGCCTCCGCGCCGTCTCGTCGAGCGCCCCACTCCAGGCGAGGGTGAGCAGCTGGAGCGCGATGTAGACCAGGAGCAGGTTGTGGGCGAAGATCACCGCGCACGCGGCGGCGCTGGTCAGCAGCCAGCCAAACCAGGGATCGCGGCGATCGCCGCGCAGCCGCTGCCGCGCCAGCATCAGCAACGCCGCGGTGATCAAGGTGACGCTGGCAAACGCCAGCGAAAGCCCGTCGAGCCGGATGGCGAGATCGGCATAGGGGAACGTCGTCAGGTAGGGAACGTCGACGTGCTCGCCGGGCGCGAGCCGCAGCAGCTCGACCATGGCGATGATCCCCGCTGTGCCCGTCGCGGCAGCGGCGATCCAGCCGTTCGATTTCCGGCGCGGTCGTCGCTGAACAATGGCCGCCGCACCCAGCAGAGCAAGAAAAGGGAGCAGCGCCTGCGCCGCAAGCGGCATGGTTGGTTAGCTCAAGATAACTAGCGAGCGATGCGCGGCGTGGGAACCGCCCCACCCTGAAGCGGGACTTCTTCGGCGCAGTAGGGGCAGACGCTCCATCCCAGCTTGAGCTGCTTGTTGCAGCGCGGGCAGAGTTTGCTGAACTGCGTCTTGCAGTGCGGGCAGAGGACGTACTGGGAGTCGATCGGCTCGCCACAGCTGGGGCAGGGCCGCAGCTCGCGCGCTGGGCCGCCCGGCTCGGACAATGCCTGCGTCTCGAGCTCCAGGGCCCGGCGCTCCGCCATCGTCAGCGGTGGCCGGATGATCATGTAAATGAACAGGCCGAAGATCGGCAGCACCAGGGACAGGCCGGTGGCGAAAACGTGGAACAGCACGCTGTTCGAGCGCTCCCGCGCATCGCGGAAGGCCCAGTACGAGAGGCTGAGCCAGAACGCAAGCAGGTAAAAGACGACGATGAAGAGCAGGGGCTTCAGCGACGTTAGATTCGGCAATGCGCCTCCTCACCTATCACAGAATTTGACTTCCGCTACCTTACCCTACTTCGCCCGTTTCACCCAACAGGGCTCGCAGCCCGTCGGCGGCCTGCCTCGCTTGGGCGAGCCGGGCGCGCTCCCGCTCGACGACGGCAGCGGGGGCTTTCCCCGTGAAGTCGGGGTTGTTCAGCTTGGCCTCGATGATCTCGATCTCGCGCAGCTTCTTCTGCAGCTCGCTCTGGTGGCGCTCGGTTTCGGCCCCGCCGTCGCCGGGAAGGCCGAGGCGCACGGTCGTGTTGCCGACGACCACCACCGACTGGGGCATGCCTTCGGGCAGCTTGCCATCGAGCTCGAGCTGGGCCAGCGTCGCCAGGTAGCCGCGCCCGACCGGCTCGGTCAGGAGCGTTCGCGGCGAGGTCACCTCGGCCGGCTGCCGGCGCGTCTTGCGACCGGACGATTGGCGCAGGTTGCGCACCTCCCGGACCACGTCGAGCAGGTGCGCCATCTCCTCCATCAGCCCGCGATCTTCGATCGTTTCATCGGGGAGCGGCCAGGCCGCGTACATGATCGTCTCGCCCTCGTGCGGCAGCCGCTGCCAGAGCTCTTCCGTCACGAACGGCATGATCGGATGCAGCAGCCGCAGCGTCGTCTCCAGCACGTTGACCGCGACCGCCAGCGCCGTCGTCCTCGAGGCGTCGGCGGCCTGCAGCCGGGGCTTGATCAGCTCCAGGTAATCGTCGGCAAACTCGTGCCAGGAGAACTCATAGAGCACGTCGATCGCCGGACCGAACTCGAAACGTTGAAATGATTCGGTGACCAGCCGGGTGACCGCGCTGAGCCGGCCCAGGATCCAGGTGTCCGCAGGCTCGAGGGTCGCTTCGTCGATCGGCATCAGCGGTGCGCCCTCGGGCAACTTCGCCACCAGCAGCCGGGTCGCATTCCAGAGCTTGTTGGCGAAGAGCTGGTATGACTTGATCTTCTCCTCGGAAAAGCGGATGTCCTGACCGCCGGTGCCGAAGTACGCGGTCCAGGCGCGGGTCGCGTCCGCCCCGTAACGCTCGATCATGTCGAGCGGATCGACACCGGTGCCTAGCGATTTGCTCATCCGCCGGCCGTCGGGCGCCAGCACGGTGCCGTGGATGAGGACATCCGAGAAGGGCACGACGTTCAGGAAATGCCGGCTCATGAAGACCATGCGGGCCACCCAGAGGTAGAGGATGTCGCGGGCGGTGTCGAGCACCTGTGTCGGATAGAACCGCCGAAGGTCTTGCGTGTCCGCGGGCCACCCGAGCGTGACGAAAGGCCAGAGCGATGATGAGAACCAGGTATCCAGCACGTCGGGGTCCTGCGTCAGGTGCCGGTCGCCGCACTGCTCGCATTGCTGCGGGTCTTTGAGGTAGGCGACCGCGTGGCCGTTGGCGCAGGTCCACACGGGAATCCGATGGCCAAGCCAGAGCTGGCGGGAAATGTTCCAGTCGCGGATGTTGCGCATCCAGCGCAGGTACTGCTCGCGCCAGCGCTCCGGGTGGAAGCGCAGATCATCGTTCTCCGCCACTGCGATCGCCGGCCCCGCAAGCGGTTTCATCCGGACCCACCACTGGGCCGAGACGATCGGCTCGATGACGGCACCGCAGCGATCGCAGTGGCCGACCGAGTGGCGATACGGCTCGATTTTCTGCAGAGCGCCCTCTGACCGCAGCATCTCGACGATACGGTCGCGCGCCTCCGGCACGGGCAGGCCATGGAGCGGCGGGACCTCCGGGATGTTCATTCGGCCGTCCAGGCTCAGGATACTGAGGACCGGCAGGTGATGCCGCTCGCCAATGTCATAGTCGGTCGCGTCGTGCCCGGGCGTGACCTTGACCGCCCCGGTGCCGAACTCCTGGTCGACCGCCTCGTCGGCCACGATCGGCACCCGACGGTGGACGATGGGCAGCATGACGAATTTGCCGATCAGATCTCTGTAGCGCCAGTCGTCCGGGTGGACGGCGACCCCGGTGTCGCCCACCATCGTCTCAGGTCGCGCGGTCGCGACCGGTATCGTGCCGCCACCCTCGATCGGGTAATCCAGGTAGTAGAGGTAGCCATCTTCTTCTTCGTACTGCACTTCCAGGTCGGAGATCGCGCTCTGGTCGCGCGGACACCAGTTGACGATCCGCGGACCGCGATAGATCAGGTCCTCCTTCCAGAGCTGAACGAAGACGTAGCGGATCGCCTCCACATACGCCGGGTCCATTGTGAAACGGTTGCGCGACCAGTCGGCGGAGAAGCCGAGCCGGCGCATCTGCCGCAGAATGGTCTGGCCGGTGGTTTCGTACCACTCCGTCACCAACCGGTCCCAGGCCTCGCGGCCGATCCCTTCCTTGGTCGTCCCTTTCTTCGCCAGTTGCTTTTCCAGCACGTTCTGGGTCGCGATCGCCGCGTGATCCGTGCCCGGCACCCAGAGCGCGGCGTCGCCAAGCATCCGATGCCAGCGGATCAGGACGTCCTGCAGCGTGTACATCGCGTGCCCCATGTGCAGGTCGCCGGTGACGTTCGGCGGAGGCATCGAGATCGTGAACGTCTTGCCGGTCAGGCTCTCGCGCGCCTTGAAGTAGCCGCGCTGCTCCCAGGTGTCGTACCAGCGCTGCTCGACTGACTTCGGGTCATACCGGGTTTCCATGGTGGGGAACTAGTTTACTAACGCGGTTACACAGCGACTTGATCGCGCCGATGCGCCGTCCAGCCGCTCGCGGCGCACTCGCGCAAAAGGCGAGGATGCGCTCGTATGCTCGCTCGAGCGGCATGCGGCGCCGGCACGTGCGCCCGAAAGGGCGGCGACCTGAAGGTCGCTACGGCGCACCGGCGCGACTAAGTTTCTGTGCTTCCCGGCTTGGCGGCCGCCGCCTCTTCGACGCCGGCGGGCTCGGTGAGCTCGGGGAGCAGGATCGTGTCCGACCTCGGCAGCAGCGCTTCGGCGATCACTTCGTCCATGGTCTTGACGAACTTGAAGCTCAGACGCTTGCGGATGTGGGCCGGGATGTCGGCCAGGTCGGCCTCGTTGTCCTCCGGCAGGAGGATGGTGCGAATGCCGATGCGGTGGGCGGCCAGGACTTTCTCCTTGAGCCCGCCGATGGGCAGCACGCGCCCGCGCAACGTGATCTCACCGGTCAGCGCGACGTCTGACCGGATCGGTCGCTGCGACAGCGCCGAGATGATAGCGAGCGCCATCGAGATCCCCGCCGACGGTCCGTCCTTGGGGATCGCCCCCTTGGGGATGTGGATGTGCAGGTCCAGCTTGTCGCGGAAATCGACCGGGATGCCGAGCGGCTGCGCATTCGACCGCGCGTAGGACAGCGCGGCCCGCGCCGACTCCTGCATCACATCGCCCATCTGCCCGGTCAGGTTCAGGTTGCCCTTCCCCGGCATCGTGATCACCTCGATCGTCAGCAGCACGCCGCCGACCTCCGTCCAGGCGAGTCCATTGGCGACGCCCACCAGCGGCTCGGTGTGCCCCTCGTCGGGCTTGTAGCGCGGCGGCCCGAGCAAGTCATCCAGACGGCTGGGCGCGATCGTCATCCGGCGCGTCTTGCCCTTGACGACCTCGCGGGCGACTTTCCGGCAGACGCCGGCGATCGATCGCTCCAGGTTGCGAACGCCGGCCTCGCTCGTGTAGCGGCTGATCATCGTCGAAACCGCCGGCCTGGTGATCTCGATGTGCTTCTCCGTCAGGCCGTGCTCGGCGAGCTGCTTGGGGATCAGAAACTCACGAGCGATCACCATCTTCTCCTCAGCGGTGTAGCCGGGCAGGTTGATCACCTCCATCCGGTCGAGCAGCGGCCTCGGGATGGAGTAGTAGACGTTGGCGGTGGTGATGAAGAGGACTTCGGAGAGATCGAAGGCGATCTCGAGGTAATGATCCGAGAAGTGCTTGTTCTGTTCCGGGTCAAGGACCTCGAGCATCGCCGAGGCGGGGTCACCTCGAAAATCCGATGACATCTTGTCGATTTCGTCCAGCAGGAACACCGGGTTGCGTGTACCGGCCTCGCGCAAGCCCTTGATGATCCGCCCCGGCATCGAGCCGACGTAGGTCCGCCGGTGTCCGCGGATCTCGGCCTCGTCGGAAACGCCGCCGAGCGACACCCGGACGAATTTCCGCCCCAGCGCCCGGGCGATCGAGCGGCCCAGGCTGGTCTTCCCCACTCCGGGCGGTCCGATGAAGCAGAGGATCGGCCCCTTGGGCGACTTCGTCAGCTGGCGCACGGCCAGGAACTCCAGGATGCGTTCCTTGATCTTTCGCAGCCCGTGGTGATCTTCGTCAAGGACCTTCTCGGCCGCACGGAGGTCCGTGACATCCTCGCTGGACGTGTGCCAGGGGAGGGAGACCACCAGGTCGAGATAGCCGTGCAGCACCGAGATCTCCGGCGAGCCGGGCGGCATCCGCTCCAGGCGGTCGACGTCCTTGAGCAGACGGTCCTCGATGACTTCGGCCAGCTCCAGTGCCCTGACGCGTTCGCGCATTTCGTCCAGCTCGCTCAGCTGCGCCTCTTCCCCACCCAGCTCTTCCTGGATGACGCGCATCTGTTCTTTCAGGTAGAACTCCTTCTGCCGCCGGTCGATCTGCTGCCGGACACGCTGCCGGATGGATCGGTCCATGTCGCGGATCTCGATCTCCCGCTGCAACACGGTCGACAGTTTCTCCAGGCGCGCGTTCATCTGGAAGGTCTCCAGCACGTCCTGCTTGTCGGTGACGCCGATGCCGAGGTTGGAGGCGACGATGTCCGCCATCCGGCCGGCATCCTCGACACCACGCACGGTAAGGTTGACTTCCGGCGGCACCTTTTTGTCGAGCTCGACGTAGCGGTCGAAGAGGTCGACCACGCCGCGCATCAGGCCCTCCAGCTCCGGCGAGGGAAGGAAGTCCTCGTCCAGCAAGGCGACCTCCACCCGGAGGTGCGGTTCGGTCCCGATGAAGCGTTCGATCACCGCCCGCGATGAGCCCTCGATCAGGACCTTGATGGTGCCGTCGGGCAGCTTGAGCATCTGCACCACCTCGCCGATCACGCCGACGCGGTAGAGGTCCTGCTCCTTCGGGTCCTCGCAGTCAGCCTGGCGCTGGGTGCAGAGCAAGACCTGCTTGCCGTGCGCCATCGCCGCCTCGAGCGCGTTGATCGATCGTTCCCGCCCGACATAGAGCGGCACGATCATGTGGGGAAAGAGAACGACGTTTTTGAGGGGAAGGAGCGGTAACTGAATGGTGGCCGGCCCGCCGGTCACAGTCGACAAGATCGTCCTACGCGGTCTGCTCGGGCGCGATCTCCTCGAGCTCTTCTTCCGAGTACATCTCGGGCTCCGTGCTGAGGTTGACCGACTTCTCCGTTATGACGCATCGCTTGACCTCCGGGCGTGACGGAACTTCGAACATGGAGTTCAGCAGGATATCTTCGATGATGCTCTTCAGCCCGCGCGCTCCCGTGCCGCGCTGCAGCGCCTTCTTCGCGATCGCGATCAGCGCCGCCGGCTCGAAGACCAGCTGGACGTCATCGAGCGCGAAGAACTTCTGGTATTGCTTGACGAAGGCGTTCTTCGGCTCGGTGAGGATCCGGATGATGTCCGCCTCGTCCAGATAATCCAGCGTGACGCCGATCGGCAGCCGGCCGACGAATTCGGGGATCAGACCGTACTTCAGCAGGTCCATCGGCTGGAGCTGCTTGAGAATCTTGGTCGTTTCCTTGGTGCGGTTGGAGTGGATTTCCGAGCCGAAGCCGATCTGCTTGTGGCCGATCCTGTGTTCGATGATCCGCTCCAGGCCGTCGAAGGCGCCGCCGCAGATGAAGAGGATGTTGGTGGTGTTGATCTGGATGAAATCCTGGTGGGGGTGCTTGCGGCCGCCCTGCGGTGGGACGTTGGCGATGGTGCCTTCGAGGATCTTGAGCAAGGCCTGCTGCACACCCTCGCCCGAGACGTCGCGCGTGATCGAGGGGTTGTCCGATTTGCGGGCGATCTTGTCGATCTCGTCGATGTAGATGATGCCGCGCTCGGCGCGGGCGATATCGAAGTCGGCGGCCTGGATCAAGCGGAGCAGGATGTTCTCGACGTCCTCGCCGACGTAGCCGGCCTCGGTCAATGAGGTGGCGTCCGCAATCGAGAACGGGACGTCGATGATCTTGGCCAGGGTCTGCGCCAGCAGCGTCTTGCCGCAGCCGGTCGGGCCGACCAGCAACACGTTCGACTTCTGCAGTTCCACGTCGCCCGCCATCTTGCTGTGGGCGATGCGCTTGTAGTGGTTGTAGACGGCGACCGAGAGCACGCGCTTGGCGTGGTCCTGGCCGATGACGTACTGGTCGAGGGCCGCGTTGATCGTCTTGGGGTTGGGGATCAGCCCGCCCTTGGTGCGCTTCTGCGAGGTGGTCTTGGTGTCCTCTTCCAGGACCTCCTGGCAGAGGTCGATGCATTGATCGCAGATGTAGACACCGGGACCGGCGACCAGCTTGCGCACCTGCGACTGGTCCTTTCCGCAGAAGGAGCAGCGCGTGTGCCGGCGCCGATCGTCGCGTTCGTTCATCGGGATGTCTTGGGACCTTCCCGTTCGGGTTCGGGCCCGAGTCGCGGCTCCGGCCGGGCGCTCGTTCCGGCGGTGCTCAGCTCGAGGCGGCCATCCCTGGCGGCGGGGTCGCTCGGCCGGGCGGTGCTGAGGATGATGTCGTCGATAATGCCGTAGCCCTTGGCTTCTTCGGCACTCATGAAGAAGTCGCGCTCGGTGTCGCGCTCGATCTTCTCGATCGGCTGGCCGGTGTGCTGCGCCAGGATGTCGTTGAGGGTTTTGCGGATGCGAAGGATCTCCATGGCATGGATCTGGATGTCCGACGCCTGGCCCTGGAATCCACCGGACGGTTGGTGGATCAGGATGCGGGTGTTGGGTAGCGCGAAGCGCATCCCCTTGGTGCCGCCGGCCAGGAGCACGGTCGCCATGCTGGCGGCAAGGCCCATGCAAACGGTCGAGACCCGCGGGCTGACGTAACGCATCGTGTCGTAGATCGCGAGCCCGGCGGTCACGACGCCACCCGGGCTGTTGATGTAGATGTTGATGTCCTTGTCCGGGTCTTCTGAGGCGAGGAAGAGCAGCTGCGCCATGACGACGTTGGCGACCTGGTCATCGATCGGGGTGCCGATGAAGATGATGCGGTCCTTGAGCAGCCGGGAGTAGATATCGAAGGCACGCTCACCGCGGTTGGTGGTCTCGATGACCATGGGGATGAGGGCTTGCGGACGCTGGCTGAGCCGTTCGAAATTCATGGCTGGCTCTCCTGTCGTCATTATAGGGTTCAATTCTTACAATCCAGTCTTCCGCGTACTCACTTTTGAATACGCATTAGGTCAGCGTCCTTTCTTCTGCCGCGTCCGCCGCTCTCCCCCCGACGCCGACTTCCCCGCACTCTCCAGCTCTTTAGCTTCCGAGGGCGGCTCCATTGTATCCGAAGATTCTGGCGCCGCCACGCTACTGACATAGTCAATGGTCTTTCGCATCAAAAGCTGGTGCCGGAAGTAGGCCCGCACCGGGTCGGCGGTACGGAGGTCCTGGTGTCGATGGCCGGTGTGGTCTTCCTCAGCCAGGGCGTTGGCGACCGCCTCTTCCACCTCGGCGTCGGAGACCGTCAGCCCTTCGCGCTCGGCCACCGTCTCCAGAGCCAGCTCGAGCCGAACCTTCTGCACCGCCTGGGGGCGCTGCTCCGCCTTGAGCACGTCCAGCGAGGTGTTGGTGTACTCGAGATACCGCTCCATTTTCACGCCCTGCTCCTGCAAGCGGAGCTCGAGCTCCCTGATGCGGCGCGAGACCTCGCGCTCGATGAGGGCCTCCGGGACTTCCGCTTCCATCCGCTCATCCAGCGCCTTGAGCACATCGTTCTCGAAACGCTGCTCGTCGGCCTGGTGGGCGGCCTCCTGCAACTCGTCGTGGACCTCCTGCCGAAGCTCGTCGAAGGTCTGTCCACGTCCGAGCTGCCGGGCCAGCTCGTCATCAAGCGGGGGAAGCCGCCGTTCCTTGATCGATTTCACGGTGACGCGAAAAACGACGTTCTGGCCGGCCAGATCTTTCTTCGGATAGTCCGCCGGAAGCGTCAACCGGATGTCACGGGTCTCGCCGGGCGCCTGCCCAAGCAGACCCTCGGCCAGCCCGGTGATCAGCCGATCCTTGTCGACCTCGAGCTGCGCATCAGTCTCGCTTTCGCCGATCAGCACCGCACCGGATTTGAGGATGTGGGTGTCGACCGTCAGAAAATCGCCGGCTTGCACCGGCCGCTCGACGGCATGCAGCTCGGCGAACCGACTGCGCAACCGCTCGAGCGCCTCGTCGACGTCTTTGTCACCGATCTCGGTGCGCGGACGCGGGACGCTGATGTCCTTGTACTCCTTGAGCGTGATTTCGGGCTTGATCGAGACCGTCGCCGTAAAGCGCATCGGCTGGCCGCGGTCGAACTGCTGCACCTCGACGCGCGGCACGTCGATCGGATCGAGGCCGGCTTCGTCGAGCGCCGAGTTGTATGCGGTTGGGAGGATGAGGTCAAGGGCCTC
>WNEY01000284.1_pt1 | contig 29580 bp, 29 predicted proteins | sample 5400531 | NCBI WGS metagenome assembly WNEY01 (sample SAMN13153338, study PRJNA577476) | soil metagenome | isolation source: 200 cm saprolite under Douglas fir tree site 1 | place: USA:California | collected 2015-04-18
GGGCTCGAGAACAACGAGACCGCTTGGATCCCGCTCACGGCGGTGAAGTGGGTCGAGCTGCCGCGAGATCCGAACCTGGCTTCCGAGACCCCGACCCGCAAGGTCGCGATCCGCTTCCTGGACGGCGAGGTGCTGCGGGGCCACCTCGACGGCACGCTCGAGCGACACCGCTACGGGGTGGTCCTCCATCTCCATGGCGAGCAGGCGGACAGCCCCATTCGCAAGCTCGGGATCCCGTTCTCAGCAGTAAAGGCGCTGTTCTTCATCCGCGAGTTCGACGCTCGGGGCGAGGACGCGGGCACCGCCTCAGACGCCTACCTGGCCCGGCGGACAATGGCACCGCTGCTCGACGTGCTCGAAGAGATGGACATGCTCACGCGTCTGCATCGAGATGGGCTTCTCTCAGACGACGAGTACGCCAGCAAGCGGACGCTGGTGCTGGAGCGACTCTAGCTCTGGCCGGAGGGGCGCCAGGCGCTCCCGTCCCACCAGTACCGGCCGTCGGGCGAAAGCTGGGGCATGAAGGCGGGCCGGGGAATGCGCAACGTGGCCCACAGCGCCACCGCCAGAGTGCAGACGGCCGCCAGCAGCAAGAACCCGAACACGATGCCGTAGGTCGTGGCGTCGGCGCCGAACACGCTGGTCGAGCCTGCCTGGCTGCTGCCCGAGGCTTCCCCCGACGTGATGGCGCCACTGCACACGTGAATCACCGAGGTCAGGAACATCCCGTCTAGATCAACGCTGCGACTGACCAAAACCGGTCACCGCCCGACCCCGGCGTAGAATTCGATTCGTGGCCGAACGCAATGGATCTCGCAGTGGAAACGGGTCTGTGAAGGGGTCCTTCAAGGTCAAAGCGGGGCTCGCCCAGATGCTCAAGGGGGGCGTGATCATGGACGTGGTCACCCCCGAGCACGCACGCATCGCGCAGGATGCGGGCGCCTGCGCCGTGATGGCGCTCGAGCGCGTACCTGCCGACATCCGGAAGGAAGGTGGCGTGGCGCGAATGTCAGACCCCACCCTGATCCGCTCGATCATGGAGGCGGTCACGATCCCGGTGATGGCGAAGTGCCGCATCGGACATTTCGTGGAGGCGCAGATCCTCGAGGCCCTCGGCGTCGACTACATCGATGAGTCCGAGGTGCTAACGCCGGCCGACGAGGAGAACCACATCGATAAGCACCCGTTCAAAGTCCCCTTCGTCTGCGGGTGTCGCGACCTTGGCGAGGCGCTACGGCGCATTGCCGAAGGCGCCGCGATGATCCGCACCAAAGGCGAGGCGGGAACTGGAAACGTCGTCGAGGCCGTGCGGCACGCTCGTGCTGTCAACGCAGGCATCCGCAAATTGCGGGGCCTCAACCATGCCGAGCTCGTCCACGAAGCGAAGCAAATCGGAGCGCCGGTGGAGCTGCTGGTCGAATGCCAGCGACTCGGCCGGCTGCCAGTCGTCAACTTCGCCGCCGGAGGCATCGCGACGCCGGCGGACGCTGCGCTCATGATGCAGCTCGGCGTCGATGGGCTCTTCGTCGGCTCAGGCATCTTCAAGTCCGAGGACCCTTTGAAGCGCGCCAAGGCGATCGTTGCCGCGACGACGTATTTCGACAAGCCCGACGTGCTCGCGGAGGTCTCCGCGGGATTGGGAAAGGCGATGCCCGGGCTCGAGATTCCAGCCATCCCAAAGGAAGAGCTGCTCGCTGCCAGAGGCTGGTAGGCGCCGAGCTGGTTCGGCTGGCGCTCCTTTGATCGGGGTCCTCGCGATGCAGGGTGCGTTTGCGGAGCATGTGAGTGCGCTCGAGGCGGTCGGCGCTAAGACGCGCCTGGTCAAGACCAAAGATGATCTCGAGGGTCTCGATGGCATCGTCCTCCCAGGCGGCGAGAGCACCACGATGACGATGCTCATGGAGCGCGTCGGCCTGCTCGAGCCGCTGCGGGCGGCCATCGCCAACAGGCTGCCCACGCTGGCCACGTGCGCCGGCATGATCGTCCTCGCGCGCGATGTCACCGACGGAATGCACGACCAGAACGGCATGGGCCTTCTCGACGTCTCCGTGAAGCGCAACGGCTACGGACGCCAGGTCGACAGCTTCGAAGCGGCCGTCGATATCGCGGGCCTGAACGGCAAGCCATTTCCGGGTGTCTTCATCAGGTCGCCGCTGCTGGAGTCGACCGGCACTACCGAGGTCATCGCGACGCTCGACGGCCATGCTGTGGCCGTGAAGCAGGACCGCATCCTCGCGCTCTGCTTTCACCCGGAGCTGACCGGCGATCGACGATTGCATCAGGAGTTTGTCAGGAAGGCGGCGCACTCATGAAATTGCGTGCAGCGAACCTGCTCGACCTCAATCGGATCGAAGAGATGCACCGCACAGTGGACATGAAGCTCGACGGCACCGCGCCGCCGGCGGCTCGGTTGTGGTCGCTGCTCAGCTCGACCCTTTCGGCGTTCCTCTCGCTCTCCCAGGAGACCCTCATCTACGTCGCAGAGGATGGGGGCAAGGTTGTCGGCTACGTGCAGGCTTCAGGGCAGCAGCGCGGCCTCGACCTGTCGGGGGCGAAGGTCATGCAGGTGCTGAACCTGCAGGTCGCCGACGGCTCCGACACCGACGAGGTGGCGCCCGCGCTGGTCGAGCACCTGTGCAACGAGGCGCGCGCCCGCGGGGCGCAGCGGTTGTTCGTGCGCATCCCCGACAGCGACCCGCTGCTTCCGGTGTTCCGGATGCGCGGCTTCCGGCAGTACGCGACCGAGGTGGTGGTCTATGCGGACAGGGTGACCAAGCGCCTGGCTCAGACGCCCGACGGCGCGCGTCAGGTGCGTCGGGCCGACGGCCGCAGGTTGTACCAGCTCTACCGCAAGGTCACGCCGCAGGGCGTATCGCAGCTCGAAGCCCCCACCTATCGCGATTGGCGAGCGTTGCATGGAGAGTGGACTGGACGACTTACCGCTCGGGGTTCGAACAAGGAGGAGCTGGTGGTGGATCGCATCGAGCTGGTGGGCTGGGTGAAGGTCGAGCGGAGCTCAGGCGCGAGGCCGAGCACCCTCAGCTTCATGGTCATGCCCGAGCGGCCGTTACCAGACGAGGTCGCCGACCTGGGACTTTCGCTGCTCGGCGAGACCGACGCGCCGGCCTGGTCGAGCCTGCGCCACTATGATTCGCACATGATCGACGCCCTGAGAGGGCGTGGGTTCAGCGTGCTGTTGACACAGCTCCTCCTCGTCAAGGAACTGGCCGTTCGCGTGCCGGTGCGCGAGAAGGGACTGGTGCCGTCATTCGGATGAGCCAACACAACGAGCCCGTGCCCATTCGGTCAACTGCTGCCAGCCGCGCACTGAGCGCCAATACAAACTGGGAGGAGATCGAGCTCCTCGCCCGCGCGCTGCCGCCCGACCTAGCGCGGGCGCTGCACGAACGCACCGATCCCAACGAGCTCCTGGAGATCGTCCTCGACCTCGGCCGTGAGCCGGAGGCTCGGGTACCGGGGCGCGAGGTGCTGCTCGCCGACCGTCCGGTGTCGGCTTCTGATCTCGATCACGTGGCCAACAATGTCGGGCAGTTCGGCGACGACAACCGCGCCGGCATCGAGCGCACCCTTCACCGGGTGTCCGCCATCCGCAATCGATCTGGGCGGATCACAGGGCTGACGATGCGCGTCGGCCGCGCGGTCACGGGGACCGGCGAGATCATTCGCGACATAGTCATCAGCGGCCAGAGCATCCTCTTGCTGGGCAGGCCCGGAATCGGCAAGACCACGATGCTGCGCGAATGCGCGCGGCTGCTCGCGGATGAGCTCCGCAAGCGCGTCGTCATCGTCGACACGTCGAACGAGATCGGCGGCGACGGCGACATTCCCCATCCCGGCATCGGACGAGCGCGCCGCATGCAGGTGCGGACGCCGATGCTCCAGCACGCGGTGATGATCGAAGCGGTCGAGAACCACATGCCGGAAGTAATCGTCATCGACGAGATCGGCACCGAGCTCGAGGCGGCGGCGGCACGCACGATCGCCGAGCGCGGCGTGCAGCTGATCGCCACGGCGCACGGACAGACGCTCGAGAACCTGCTCGTCAACCCGACGTTGAACGATCTCCTCGGCGGCATCCAGAGCGTGACGCTTTCTGATGAGGAGGCTCGCCGTCGCGGCACGCAGAAGTCGGTCCTCGAGCGCAAGGCGCCGCCGACATTCGATGTCCTGGTCGAGATCCAGGACCGCGATCGGGTGGCGATCCACCTGCCGCTGGCTGACGTCGTCGATACCGCGCTGCGCGGTCCGATGCTCACGCCGAAGATTCGCATGCGCACGCGCGAGGGCCGCGTCATCTCCAACGTCGACTCACCGATCGTTGTCGCACCGGAGGTCCCGGCGCCGGCCACGACCTCCAACAGCAAACCGCTTGGCATCTTTCCTTACGGCGTGAGCCGCCACCATGTCGAGCAGTCGATCCGCGACCTCGAGCTGCCGGTGCGGGTACTCGGCAACCTCGACGGCGCGGGCGCGGTGCTCACACTGAAGAACCACTATCGAAGGCGCCCCGACAGCCTGCGCCAGGCCGAGAGCCGCGGGCTGCCGATTCACATCTTGAAGAGCAACTCGGCGACGCAGGTTCGCGACGCGTTGTCGCGCATCTATGGAGTCGACAAGCACGACGAGGCCACGACGCGCGCGCTAGCCGAAGCCGCCGCGGCGATCAAGACGGTGAAGACGACGCTGCGGCCGGTCGAGATCTCTCCCCAGAACGCTTACCTACGCCGCTTGCAGCATCAGCTCGTGGCAGAGAACGAGCTCTCCGCTCGCAGCACGGGCAAGGAGCCTCAGCGCCGGCTGCGCATCTCGCCGACCCCCGACGACCACATCAGCTAATGCCTCGGGGCTTGTTCATCACGTTCGAAGGGCCCGAAGGGTCGGGCAAGACCACGCAGGTCGAGCTGCTGGGCAGTGCGCTCGCGAGCCGTGAGCCGGTGCTCGTGCGCGAGCCGGGTGGGAACGAGCTGGGCGAGCGTATTCGCGAGATCGTCCTGTACGGCTCGATGGAGCTGGATGCGGAGGCCGAGATGTATCTCTTCATGGCCGCGCGCCGGCAGCTGATCGCGGAGGTCATCGCCCCAGCACTCGCTGCCGGCCAGATCGTGGTCGCCGACCGCTATCACGACTCGACTCTCGCCTACCAGGGCGGCGCCAAAGGCGTGCCTACGATGTGGCCCGCCACTTTCCCACGCCCTGACATCACGTTTCTCCTGTCGGTTCCGGTGGAGAGCGGCCTCGAGCGGCTGGCCAAGGCGGGCAACAAACCTGACCGGATGGAGAGCGAGTCGATCGAGTTCCACAAGCGCGTCGCCGCCGCCTATGAGCAGCTCGCGGTTGCCGAACCCAACCGATTCGTGCGCCTCGACGCAACAGGCTCCAGGGAGCACATCCACCAGACGGTCATGGACCGTTTGCGGCCGCTCCTCGCGGCCGCCGAATAGGGCGTCCGTTTCGCCAGCCGGCGCATATACTCGGATTCAGGTCACGGCCCGTGAAGACGACGCTCCAGGCGAGCATCAGCATCGAAGCGGCGGCGTGGAACCGGGTTCGCAGCCTGGCGGCTCGGAAGCAGCGCCCGCTGCCAGACGTGATCGGTGACCTTCTCGACGAAGCGTCGGCCGACCCCGAGCTCGACGTTCCGAAGGTCGACGAGCCCTACCAAGCGCCTCCGCTGCTCCGGCTTTTCCTGCGCCGGCACCCGGAAGTGAGGCCGTCCGAGGACTAAGGCAGCCTACACTCCACTGTCCATTGATCCGGGTCGAGGGCCTTCGCAAGAGCTTCGGTGACGTCCAAGCCGTCAGGGGTGTTGACCTACGCGTCGAGCGTGGGCAGGTCCTCGTCCTCCTCGGCCAGAACGGGGCAGGCAAGTCGACGACGCTGCGCTGTCTCGGCGGAATCCTTCGACCCGACGCGGGCCTGATCGAGCTCGACGGGCTGCGGCTGCCCGAAAAGCTGGATGAGGTTCGCGGCCGGCTCGGCGTCGTTCCCGATCAGGCTCGGCTCTACGGCCGCAACACCGCAGTCGAATACCTCGACCGATTCGGTTACCTGTATGGCGTGCCGGAGGATGTGCGCCGGCGGCGCATCGCCGAGCTGCTCGAGCGCTTCGAGCTGGCGGATCGGACCGACACGATCCTCGCCGCTTACTCGCGGGGCATGGCCCAGAAGGTGGCCTTGATCCGCGCCACCCTGCACGAGCCCGACTGGATCTTTTGCGACGAGCCGACCGCGGGTCTCGACCCGGTGGCGGCTGCGGACATGCGGCGATATCTCGGCGAGCAGCGAGCGCGCGGCGCCGCGCTCATCGTCACGACCCATGTGCTCAGCGAGGCCGAGCTGATGGCGGATCGCATCGCCATCATGCGACGGGGCGTCATCGTGACCCACGGCACCCTTGACGAGCTGCGCCGCGAGGCGGAGGCGGGGCGCCGCTTCTCGGTACGTCTGAGCCGCAGGCCGGGCCATCTTGAAGAGCTGCGTGATTGGCTGCGCCAGCACACGGTTGCATTCGAGCTCTCAGACGATCGCATCACCTACAGCCTGGGCTGGCAGGAGTCGCTCGGCGATCGCGCTGATTTCGCCGCTGAGCTGCAGCGGCGGCTCGCTGCCGCGGGTGCGCCCTACTACGAGCTCGAAGAACAGCAGGTGAGCCTCGAATCCGTCTACCTCGACGCGATGGAGGAGCCGATCGCAGCCAACGTCGACGTCGCTGCTCCGCCCGCCCGAGTGGTGTCCGGAATCAGCGCGCCGCGCATGTTCGGATCTCTGCGCTCGCAAGGCCCCTTACTCCGGAGCTCGCTGCCTTTTTACGTGAGCTCGTGGTGGCGTCGCGGCGATTTGAGCTGGGTGATGTACCTCAATGCGTTCGTCCTGCTGCTGGTCGCTGGTACATCGCTTTTCGGGCAGCTGCCGGGTGTCGCCGGCCAGTTCGCTCAGCGCCTGACCGGGGGCGCCGCGCTGCAGGCCGGTCTGCTGCTGCCTCTGTTCTTCATGTCGTTCGCGCTGCTGGAATCGATCAAGAGCTCGATCGGGATCTGGTGGGAGAAGGCTCAGCAATCGCTCGAGGTTCTTCTGTACACGCCGATCGACGATCCGTCGCTGATCTGGCTCGAAGTGCTTCCTGGCGCGGTGGTCAGCACCGTCTGGGTGACGCTCTGGATGGGTGCGGGGATGGCCTTGCTTTCTTTGTTCGGCGTGAGCGCGCCCTGGGACCTGCTTCCGGTCTTCGCGTTCGTAGCGGCAGTAACCTCGTACTGGGCCGCGATGGGCCGCATGCTCGGCTTCATGCTGTTTCCGCGCGAGGGGGCAGCTGGAGGAGCATGGTCCTTCCTACTCTCTCCGGTCTCGGCGGCTGTGGCGGACCTACCGCTGGCGTTGTTCGTGTTCCGGTCGCCCCTCGCGGTCGGATCGCTGCTGCTCCCGCTCACGGCGTGCTTTGCGCTCACGGTTCTGTGTGGCACGACCTTCGACCGCGAGCGCTTGATGGAGACCGGCGTCGGCACCAGGCGGCGCCGGCGTGTGTGGCTGCCGGTCGCGGTCTTGCGCCGCAACGCGGCGGCCATCACCGCGGGGCTTCTGCTCGCAGTGGTGCCGGCGGGAGTAGCGGCGGCCGCGACATCGACTGCCGGCCTGCATTCGTGGAGCGAGGTGATCGGTTCTGCAGGGCTGGGACAGCACGATCAAGCGAGGGTCGTGGCTTACGCCCCCGTCGCCTCCAAGCCGACCCAGGCAGCGACCGGCACCACCATCGCGGCAGCGGGCCTTGCCGGCATCGTGGCAACGCTGGCGTTGATGCTGGCGCTCGTGGTCGTGAGCTTTGCGGCCTTCTTCCTCCTGGGGGTGCCCGCCATGCTTGGGCTCGTTGCGGCCGCGCTCGTGTGGGGAATTCAGCTCGGCTTCGGAACCTCAGCGCCACTCCAGGTGTGGCTATCCGGAGCGGGCGGGCTTGCGCTGCTCGCCCTGGCGCTGAACACAGGGGCCGCGCTGCCCATTTACTGGTCGCTCGTTTTCGGCTCTGGCCGGCGGCTGGACCGCCTCCGCGAGGCCTGGTCGGGGTACTGGTCCCTTTACCGCGGCATCGTGATCCCGGCCTGCGCGCTGTTCGGACTCGTTGTCTTCCGTCTTCTCTCCGGCGGCTAGAGAACAGCGGTTAGCCTCAAGATTGCAGGCGGCGTGAAGAGGTTCCTGCTGGTTCTGCTGCTACTGGCGGTCGCGTGCGGCAACACGCCGCCCAAGACGGCGAAATCATCGCCATCGGCCGCGGCGAGCCAGCAGCCGAGCCCGTCGCCCCTGCTTGCATTCCCCAGCCCAACCCCGGGTGGACCGGCAGCGCCCCCGCCGGTGGCGGTGGTGTGCACCTCCCAGATTCCTTCAGGCCATCAGCTGGCATTAGTCACTCTCCGCGGAGTGCAGGGGATCGTCGTGCGCGACGTCACCGACATCCAGCACCCGGTCACGCGCTGCGGTTTCAGTGGTGGCGCCTACTTCCGCTTCATAAGCTCGACGCGTGTCTCCTACATCGTCACCTCCAGCGGCGACCTCGGGGCATCGGGGGCTCTCTACCTGGTCGACCTGGGGTCGAGCACGACCTCTTTGGTGCGCTCATGGACGGAGGGAGGCTATGCCAGCTGGGTCTACGGTTGGAGTCCCGACGGGCAGAAGCTCACCTATTTGAGCTCCGACACCGCCGGAGTGAAATGGCACCTTCTTTCGGCGGCCGGCGACAAGACCCTGGCCAGCCTGGGAACCGTGCCCGGCCGAGGCGTCAACCTCGACAACGACGACGCCGTGGTCGGATTCTCGGCCGACGGCCAATACGTCGCGGTGGAAGAAACGTTCACCGCGCAGAAGGGCGCCACAACCGGCACTCCGCCGATCCAGATCGTGCGTCTCTCCGACCTCAAGCAGGTCTATATGCGATCGGACGGCACGATGGGTGCATGGGCAGCCACCGGTGCGCGCTTCTACTTCAGGACGTCCGCGGGCGTGATGGTGTGGGATCCGACCGGCAAGGTGCAAACGGTCCAGGCGAGCTTGCAGTGGATCCGCCCCTTGGCGAGCTCGGACGGCAGCCACATCACGTTCTCGTCACTCAATGCGCAGGGCAATCACGTGGTCGGCATCATCGACACCACCGGCGGGTCAATCGCCCAAGCGTCGAGCGAGCCACGCGTGAATCCGGGCTTCTTGACCGCGACTCTCATCTGGTACGCGGGTGAGGTCTTGTGCACCACGACCACCCCGTGCGGCTTCGGCGGTCCAGCGCTGACCGGCAAGACGTATGTGTTCGACATCGCGGGAGTGGAAAACGGATCCGTCGACACGGCCTTGTACGACTCCTGGCCGCACCTATCCAGCCAGTCGTAGCTCGCTACAGAGGCTACAGATCTAGCGACTGAGCCACCAGCTCCCGGTGGTAGGTCGCGTCGCCGAGTGTCACCTCTGACGCTTTCGCGCGCTTGAAGTACAGGTGCATGTCGTGCTCCCACGTGAAGCCGATACCGCCGTGGACCTGGATGCCATCACCGGCCACCTTGCGATACGCATCCGATACGTAGGCTTTCGCCATCGACGACGCAAGCGATCGATCAGGCGCGTCGGCGTCCACCGCCCACGCCGCGTAGTACGTGGCCGACCGCCCGCTTTCGGAAAGGACGAGCATGTCCGCGAGCTTGTGCGAGACGGCCTGGTAAATGCCGATGGGCTTGCCGAACTGGTGTCTTGTTTTCGCGTAATCGGTGGAGGTCTCGAGAACCTTCTGAGCGCCCCCGATCATCTCGGCGCAAATTGCCGCCGTCGCCCATTCGAGCGCTCGCTTCAACGCGGGCCATGCCTTGTGCGGCGAGCCCATGAGCGAGTCCGCGCCCAGCTCGACGCCCTTGAAGCGCACCTCGCTCCACCGCCTGGTCATGTCCAGGGTCTGCAGTTCGTTGACCGACATGCCCTTGGCCTTGCTCTCGACTAGGAAAAGTGAGATGCCGTCCTCACCTTCGCCGCGAGTGCGCGCCGCCACGACCATGTAGTCGGCGCTACCGGCATCGGGGACGAACAGCTTGACCCCGTCGAGCTTCCATCCGCCGCCGCTGGGCGTCGCCGTGAGCGAAACACCACTGGCATCCCAACGCGCTGAAGGTTCGGTTAAGGCGAGCGTTGCGCGTGCGTCGCCGGAGGCGATGGCGCCCAGCACCGTCTTCTTCTGCGCCTCGGTGCCTGCCTCGATGAGGGCAGGCACAGCCAGTCCCATCGTTGCGAAAAACGGACCCGGCATCAAAGCCCTACCGGCCTCCTCGAGAACGACTATCAGGTCGAGGAAGCTGCCGACCCCGCCGTACTGCTCGGGGATGCCGAGAGCAGTCCAGCCAAGGCCCGCGACCTTCGACCACAGCGCTGCATCGTAGGCATCGGAGCCTTCCATGAGCTTGCGCACGACCTTCGGCGGGCACTCCTTGACGAGGAAATCGCGCGCGGAGCGCCGGAGCATCTCCTGCTCTTCGGAAAAAGCAAAGTCCATTAGTGTCTCGACCCCGAGGTGCGACGCAAGATTCGCGGCATCGGCGGCCGGAGCCAAGGAGAGGGTGGCGCCAGGAGGAGCGCATCGCTAGATGCGTGACGACGCAGCGCCGGGCCCCTCGACGCCGGCTTCAGCGCCGTAGGCGCCCGGCCGCCTAGGACGCGAAGATGCGAGCAACTTCGGGGGCGGGACACTCGGACTCGAATAGTAAGACGGGCCGTCAGGCGGGCGGGGGCAGCTCCTTGGGCTCTTCTGGCGCAGGGAGCTCCTTGGGCTCTTCGGCGGCCGCCGGTGCGGGCGGGGTTGAAGCTCTTTTCGCCGCCGCTCGTCGGAGTGGTTTTGGCGATGGCGCGGGATCAGGCGGCGCTGGCGGAGGAGCTGGTTCGGCGGGCGTAACGGGTGCAGGTTCCGAAATCGCCGCGGGACTGGGGGCCACCGTCGGAGGTTCAAGTGGCGGAGCAGGCGGGGGCGCGGCCGGCGTCGACGGGACTGGCGGCTGAGCCGGCCAAAGGCTCGGCTGCCGTCGCGCCGCGATCGTCAGGCGCCGGTAGAACAGCAGCAGGCCGTAGAAACCGGTCAGGATCGCCAGCACCCCGCAAAACGTGGCGACGCCGAGGCCGTTGTTCTCTCCGCTCGTCATGGGCTGCTCGAATCCGAGCGGGCAATGCGTTGGGGCCGGCGGACAGGTACCGACGACCGCCAGACGAAGCGGCACGGCCAGCATCGCAAGGATTCCGTAGACAATCGCCAGCCCGGCGATGAAGTAGAGGGTGACGGCGAGCGGCCGGCCCTGCTGGTACATGAAACCGTTGATCGCCAGCGCAACGGCCGCGATCGCAAACGGGATGAAGACGCCCGCGTTGCGGCTGTGGATGCCGCCGCCGACAACGAGAGGTGCGACAGCGCCGATCGCCACCACGCCGGCAGCGATCCAGAACGCCAACCTGATGCGCTGATCCTGTTGAACGTTTGATTCCACGTGCGGAATCTAGTCTTTATCCCGCGGGCTGTGCTCGTCCGCGATTGTGCCCTGCGAATCCCCAGTGCCGCCGATGAGCGCCGCCGACAGCTGGTTCTGCCTCTCGGCGTGATACGGGTCGGGCTGGCCGAAGAGGCTCTGGGCGGTTGACAAGCGAATTCGAAACAGGACGAGGATCGCCATCACGCCGTCGCGCCATGTCAGCTTCTTGCCCTGAGCCCGAGTGCGCGCGGAATAGTCGATTGGAACTTCGTAAATCCGGTAGCCGAGGCGCAGCACACGCCCGGTGATCTCGGGCTCGACGTCAAAGCGGTTGCCGCGTAAACCGAGCCGGCGCATCAACGAGGTGCGCATCACCTTGAAGCCGGTCTCCATGTCCTGGATGTAGCAGTTGAAGAGGATGTTGGTAGCGGTCGTGACGAGTCGGTTGCCGACCACGAACCAGTACGAGTACGCGCTGTGGCCGGCGAAGCCTCGAATCCCGTACACGATGTCGGCCCGCCCGCGCAGGATTGGCGAGACGAGCTTGCCGTAATCGCCGGGGTCGTATTCGAGGTCGGCATCCTGGATGATCACCAGCGGTGCGGTGATAGCGGCCAACCCGGTGCGAATGGCGGCGCCCTTGCCCTGGTTGACCGGGTGGCTCTTGACCGTTACGCGCGCGTCGTCAGCAAATCGTCGCGCGGCGGCCAGGGTTCCATCCGTCGAGCAGTCGTCGACGATCACGACCTGCTGAACGCTTGGCTCCTGCAGAACCCTGCGCACGACCAGCTCGAGCGAGCGCTCTTCGTTGAAAGCGGGAATGATGACCCCAAGAATTGGAGAGTCGGGGTCGGTGCCGGCCACGGTCGGCTAGTTTAGACGGCTGTCTCTGATTCCTTGCCCGATTGAGCCTTGGATCGTCCCGCCACCACATGCGCGGTCTGGCGCAACGGAACTTCTGGGATGAAGAGGGTGGCGATGAACGCGACCAGGATCATCGCGAGGCCCGCGACGAACACAGGATGAAGCGCGTCGGAGAGGCCGTGACGGATGCCCGCAGCCAGGACGGGCGGCAAGTTGGCGAGCTGCGTCGGGTCGAAGACCGCGCCGGCGGTCGCCGAGTGCCCCGAAGACTGGAATTTCTGCAGCACGTCCGCAGGGATGTATTTCGCGATGGAGGACGCCATCCCCTGCGTGAGGATCGTGCCCATGATGGCGAGTCCGAGCGCTGATCCCATTGAGCGCGATAGCTGAGTGGCCGAGGTTGCCACGGCCATATCCGCGCGGCTGACCGAGTTCTGAACCACCAGCGTGTATGTCTGCATCGTCACCCCCAACCCGAGCCCGATCAGGATCATGGCTTCGATCAGGGTCTCGTTGCTGGTGTAGATGTCGAAGTTTGCGACCATGAAGTAGCCCACCGCCATCACAGCCAGGCCGGCCAGGATTGGAACCTTGTAGCGGCCGGTCCGCGATATCAGCTGGCCGCTGCCAATGCTGCTCACCACCATCGCCAGCAACATTGGAATCAGGATTTCGCCCGAATTGGTGGCGCTGTTTCCGATCACACCCTGCACGAATACAGGCAGGAAGAAGATGGCTCCGAACATGGTCATCGCGACGCCGATGCCGGCGAGGTTCGAGAACGTGAAGATCCGGCTCTTGAACAGGTGCAAGGGCAGCACGGGTTCCGGCGCTTTCCTTTCTACGAAGACAAAAGAAATGAATAGCAGGGCTGCTGCCGCATACAGGCCGATGATCTCCCACGAGTTCCAGGCGTACTGCCCGCCGCCCCACACGGTTGCCAGCAGAGCGCATGTGATGCCGAGAGACAGCGTGACGCTACCGAGGACGTCGATGGTGTGCTTGCGGCGCTCGTTGGGCACGTGCATATAGAGGGCGACGACCAGGAGCGTGAGCACTGCGAATGGCAGGTTGACGAAAAACAGCCACCGCCATGAGTAGTGGTCGGTGATGAATCCGCCGGCGGCGGGGCCGACGACCGACGCAAGCCCAAATGAGGCGCCCAGGATTCCCTGGTACTTGCCGCGCTCGCGCGGCGAGATGACGTCGCCGATGATCGCCTGAGACAGCGGCATGATGAAGCCCATGCCGGCACCCTGGATGAAGCGGGCGAAGACGAGGAACCAGAAGTTCGGAGCGAGTCCTGACAGCGCCGATCCGATTGCGAACACGACGATGCCCGTCATGTAGAGCGGCTTGCGGCCGTAGATGTCCGACAGCTTGCCGGCGATCGGAACCACGATCGTCGATGCCAGCATCGCCGAGATCGGGATCCAGCTGTAGTCCGCGATGCCGCCGAGCTCGGCCACGATGGTGGGGAGTGCCGGCGCGACGAGGGTCATGTTCAGCGAGGCGATGAGCGACCCGAGCATCAGGCCCGCGAACACGGCCAGGACGGCGCGGTCGACACCCTTCTTCTCCGCCTGAACGGTCTCGGTGCGAGACGCGACCGCGGTCATACGGCCGTGGTTTCCACGGGTTGGTGGCTCGGAGACGCCACCTCAGCGAGGGCGCCCCAGCCACGTGTAAGCGCGGCCAGGTCCTGGGGTGAAAGCCTGGACATCCACCGGCGAAGGTGGGCGTGGCTGCCTTCGCGCAGGTCGGTGACGAGCTGGATTCCGGCGCGAGTCAGCGTGAGCAGAACGCGCCGGCGGTCGGCGGTGTCCTCGCGGCGCTCGAAGTAGCCGGCGCGGACGAGTCGGTCGGCGAGGACGCTCGCAGCGGGCAGGCTGATGCCGAAGAGCTCGGCCAGCCGGCCCACCGTGGCGACCTCTTCATCTCGAAGCAGGTAGATCGCGCGCAGCTGCTGCATCGAGATGTCGAGGTCCCGCCAGCGACCGGCCGTCGAGGTCAGCAGCGCACGGTGGACCTTCTTGTAGGACGCGAGGGCTTCGTCGACAGATCCATAGGCCATAGTTGCACTTTACCAAACTATTCCGTAAGGCGAAACCTTTTACCGAGGCGGGCCGAAGGTTACCGGCTGCGCGGGAGACCGAGCACCCTTTCGGCGAGGATGTTGCGCAGCACCTCGGACGTTCCCGCCTCGATCGTGTTCGCGCGGGAGCGCAGGAACTGGTACTTCCAGCCCTCGCCGTCCCCCACCTGTCCCGCCGGGCCCGCCACGTCAACCGCGGTCTCCGCCATCTGCTGGTTCAGCTCGGACCACATGAGCTTGAGGATCGAGCCTTCCGGCCCGGGAATCCCGTTCCGCTTCATTGCGGTGAGCGCGCGGTACCCGTTCAGCTGCAGAGCCCGCGCCTCGATCGTGAACTTGGCGATTTTCTGGCGCACCAGAGGATCTGAGCCGCGCCCAAGCTTTCGTGCATGGTCGGCGAGCTCGGCCGCCGTTATCTGCGCGCGCGTCGCCAGCGCCATGCCGAGCGTGCCACGCTCGTGCAGCAGCGTCGTCATCGCCACCGCCCAGCCTTTGCCGGCCTCGCCAAGGATTTGCGACTTCGGCACCTCGACATCCTTGAAGAAGATCTCGTTGAACTCCGCGTCGCCGGTGATCTGCACCAGCGGCCTTACCTCGACACCTGGGCTCTCCATGTCGACGAGCAGATAAGTGAGGCCGTCGCGCGGGTTGGCCTCCTTGCGCTCGCGCGTGACCAACATGCACCACTTGGCGACGTGCGCCAGGGTCGTCCAGACTTTCTGGCCGTTGACCACGTAGTGGTCGCCCTTGTCCTCGGCGCGGGTTTGCAAACCCGACAGGTCGCTCCCCGCGTTGGGCTCGCTGAAGCCCTGGCACCAGATCTCCTCCGCCGAGAGCAGAGGCGCCAGGTAGCGCCTCTTCTGCTCTTCGGTCCCGTGCGTGATGACCACCGGACCGCCCATGCCCAGGCCGATCACGTTGATGGGTTCGGGCGCCTGGGCCAGGATCATCTCGTCGTTGAAGATGAGCTGCTCCATGAATCCCGCTCCGCGCCCGCCGTACTCCTTCGGCCAGGTAATGCCGACGTAGCCGGCGTCGTAGAGCTTCTTCTGCCATGCACGCCGGCTATCGATGAAAGTCTTCTGGCCCTCCGCCATCGAACCGTTGTCCCGCGGTTTGTTCGCCTTTAGCCAGACGCGAACCTCGTCGCGAAATATCTTCTCGGGCTCGCTCAGCTCGAAGTCCACGTGCCTACCTTAAGCCACCGCCGGAATCACGTCGGACGCCAGCAGCTGCAGCGCGTCGCGGTCATCGAGCACGAAGTGCTGCAGCATGAAAAGGTCGACGCCCAGCTTGGCGTAGCGCTTGATCTGTTCCGCCACCTCGTCGGCGGTGCCGACCAAAGCCGACTGCCGTGCCGCAGCCAGAGTTTCGTCGGGTGAGTCTCGCTTGAGACGAGGCACGACTTTCGCCAGGTTCAACGCTCGTTCTCGGAGCTCGTTCTTGTCCCTGCCGATGATGTAATTCAGCATCACGGAGTAGCGAATGGACGCCGGGTCGCGTCCGATCTGCTTGCAGGCTCGATTGATCACGTCCCGCTTGTGCCGATACTCGTCCTGGTCCAACCGGGTGTAGTTCCACTCGTCGGCTTCGCGCGCGACGAGCGGAAGCGCCCGTTTCTCACCGACGCCGCCCATCAACAGCGGGATCGGGTTCTGCGCCGGTTTGGGATTGGAGATGGCCCACGTGTCGCGGATCCGCGCCACGCCTTGCTCGAGGCGGTCCATGCGCTCACCGACGGTGAGGAAAGGGACCCCGAACATCTCGTGCTCTCGCTCGTTCCATCCGGCGCCGACGCCGAGGATGAGCCTCCCCTTGCTCAGAACGTCGACCGATGCAGCTTTCCGCGCGAGTATCGCCGCGTGATGAAAGGTCATCGGGCTCACCATCGGCCCGAACTGGATCGACTTCGTCCACTCGGCCGCGAGCGCCAGCGAGGTCCAGCAATCGATGCAGTCGCGCGTGTCATCTCCCATGAGCGAGATGAGGTGCTCGCTGCGGCGCAGCGACGCAAAACCGAGCGCTTCAACGTCGTGACATAACCGGCGCCACCGCTCCCAATTGAGCCCTTCCTGGCCCTCGATCATGATCCCGATCTTCGCCATTACAACTGGATCGTAAGGCGGGCCGGGTGGTTCAGGCCTCCGGTTCGGTCAGCTGATCCATCTCGGACTCGATGCGTTCCTTGGTCGCCCCGAGGCCGTTGAGCACTTGCGACCCTATGCCCTCGCGCTCCGCCGCCAGCGCCAGCAAGACGTGGCCGGTGCTCACGCGGGGGTCGCCGGCCGCGGCGCAGAGCCTGAAGGCGGTCTCGATCACGAGCTTGACTCGCGACGTGGGAATGATGTGGGTTCGGGTGACGCCTTTGTGCTTGCCCGCCAACCTCTCGATCTCAGCTCGGGCTGCGCCTTCATCAACTTGCAGAGCGGCGAGGATCTTCGCCGACTGGAAGCCGGCGTCCTCGAACGCCGCCAGCACCATATGTTCCGTCCCGATGAAGGAGTGGCTCGCCTTGAGAGCCTCGGCCTGAGCCAGCGTGAGCAACTTTTGCGCACTTGCAGTGAAGCGTTCGAAGGGGTACGTGCCGGGCGCGGATCGTTTTCCGACAGCCAGCTCGACCGCACGTCGCAAGGTCGCCCAGCGAGGTGGGACCGCCAAACGCTGAAGGTAGGGCCGAGTCTCGACGTCGATCCTTGGCTCTCCTGGAGAGGGGGTATAGCGCTGCATCCAGTCCAAGACAGCCGCGATGACGATCGAGTTGACCGGCATCCCGATTCGGGCCGAGGCCTGGTCGAGCCGCGCGAACATCTCGTCGGTGAATCGCACCGTCGTCGCCTTCGGCATAGGTGCAATTTGACGTCACTTTGCAATCATTGTCAAGGCCTCGAGCGGCCTGAAGTTCAAGATGCGGTCCATCGGGATCGCGGCGCGTCGCGCCATCCAGGCGCCCATCGGGACGTACGCGAACTCGGCCGGGGCGTGCGCATCGGCGTCAAGCGAGAACGTGCAGCCGAGGTCCAGCGCCAGTCGGGCTTGCTCGGGCGAAAGATCCATTCGTGCCGGGTCGCAGTCGATCTCCAGCGCGACCCCGTTGCGCGCTGCCGCACGAAACACCTGCTCGAAGTCGTATGTGGCGCCTTCGCGCGATCCAGGACGGCGGCCTGTCGGGTGGCCGATCACGTCGACGTTGGGGTTGGAAACTGCGCGCATCATCCGTTCCGTCATTGCCGACGGCTCCTGTCGAAGCTTCACATGTGGCGAGGCGATGACGACGTCGAGGAGCTCGAGCACCGCATCGGGAAGATCCAGACTGCCGTCCTCGAGGATGTCGACCTCGATCCCTTGCAGCAGGGCGAGCCCGTGGATCTCATTTTCCACCTGCTCGCGCTCGCGCGACTGGGCGAGCAACCGCGCAGCATCCAGCCCGTTGACGACCTTGATCCGCGGCGAATGGTCGGTGACACCGAGGTACTTGTAGCCCAGCGTTTTCGCGGCCCTCGCCATCTCGAGCATCGTGGCGCGGCCGTCGCTCCAATCTGTGTGCGAGTGCAGGTCGCCCTGGTAGGCGCTGAGATCGATGCTCGACTCGTCGTCGCGCGCCGGCTGGCCGGTCTCGGCGCGAAGCCTTTCGAGGTACGTGCTCTGTCCGGTTTCGATCAGCCCGGCCAGCACCTTGGCAATGCCTTCACCCACCCCTTCGATCGAGGTGAGCTTGTTGTCCTTGAACAGCGCGTCGAGGTTCGGCCGTTCCAGCGCAAGCGTCCAGGCCGCCGCCGAGAAGGCGCGAGCTCGATAAACCTCCTTGGGGTTCTGCCGCAGCAGATATCCGATCTCCGAAAGCACCTGTGCGGCGGCAATCGCGTCCACCCGTCAATTGTGTGAGCATCTAGCGGTGGCCAAGCCGAAGCTCACGCAGCGCGATCCCATCCCTGACTTGATCGAGTCGCTGTTGGCCGACCTTGGCGAAGATCCCTCGCGGCAGGGCCTGAAGGCGACGCCGAGCCGAGTGTCGCGAGCGCTCCGAGAGCTGACCGACGGCTATGGCCTCAGCGCGGCCGACATCATCGCCGGCGCTGTGTTCGACCAGGACTACGACGAGATGGTGCTCGTCAAGGACATTCCTTTCTACAGCCTCTGTGAGCACCACATGCTGCCTTTCTTCGGCAGCTGCCACGTGGGATATCTGCCCAAGGGAAAGGTGGTCGGGCTGAGCAAGATCCCGCGGATTGTCGGCGCGTTCGCCCACCGGCTCCAGCTACAGGAGCGCATGACCAAGGAGATCGCGGAGGCCCTGAACGAGGCGGTGGCGCCCAAGGGCGTCGGCGTGGTAGTCGAAGCGCGGCATCTGTGCATGGAGATGCGTGGGGTGCAGAAGCCGGGCGGGCAGCTGATCACGTCGTGCATGCTCGGCACCTTCCGAAAAGACGCGCGCACGCGGGCGGAATTCCTGGACCTGATCCGTCGCCCTTAAACAGCGACTCCTAGCAGCTTGGGGTTGGCAAAGCCGGCGGGGAAGCTATCTGGCTCGTCGCGGCGGGTACTTCACAGCTGGGGAAAGAACAGGTGGCAGCCATCAGCACCACGACATGAATGTGACGCGAATTCTGCGGTTTGCATGTCGAACTTGAGCATCTATTGCCATAAACTCCCGATTCAGCGTGAGAGGGAGGGTTTGGCGGACTTGGGCCCCGCTTGTGGTCCTGCTTCTTACTGCGGCCGCGTGCCAGCCAACGTGCAGCCCGCCCGCGGCGACATCTGTCGCCAGTCCCTCGTCGAGCCCATCCTCAAGTCCGTCGCCCAGCAGCTCTGCAGTTGCGGTGGCGACACCCTCAACGCCGCCTTCCGCAGCGGCGTCGCCGGTTGGATCGACGCTGGCAATTACCAGCCTTCCGTTCCATGGCGGCGAGGTCGGAATCCAGTACGTCCCAATCAGTCTGGGCGCCTCCGGCGGCAAGCCGCCCTATCAGTGGTCGATCACCGATGGCACGTTTCCACCGGGCCTCACGCTCTCCACAAGCGGATCAGTCAGCGGCACCAATTCCGCCGGCGGACGTTTCGACTTCACGGTTCACGTCGTGGACTCCGCTGGCGCAGTGGCAAACCTCGGGTCTTCGGTGCAGATCTATTCCCCCCTCGTTACAGCCGCTTACTGCGCCGGACAGTGCGCTGTCGAGGACGGCTGCACCAACGCATGCGGGGTATTCGGGGGTGCCAGTGGAGGACTTGGGCCGTATGGATACACGATCACGGCCGGAGGGGTGCCACCCGGTATGGGGCTCAGCGGCCTCACATTGACGGGGACGTTTCAGGCTGGAGGGGTCGGAGCCTACAACCTCACTGTTGTGGTATCGGACCAGTACGGCGCGCAGGGCACGGTTGGCGCCAACTGGTACGTCTTCCCGCACATAGCCTTCAGCCAGACCAGTGCCACATGCGGTGCCATCAGAGTATTTAGCTGCTCGCTCCAGATCCCTTACTCGGGCGGCACGCCAAATGGAAAGCCCTCAGTTAGTGTGACCAGCGTCTCCGGTGCATCGCTCGGCACGTTGAGCGTCACGGGAGCCTGCGTCTCGAATCCCACTACAAATCCACCTCCGGGGATGGTGGCAGCGGCCGGCGGCGGTGCGATGACGCTTGCAGCCGGCCCGCCAGACCAGAAGACCTGGTGCGCCTACAAGGGAACGATCACCTTCGTACTGGTCGATCAGAGCCCATGCGGCCCAGGCGCCAACTGCACGACGAGCAACATCCTTACCGTCCAGTTCGCGCTTTAGCGCTCGCGCGGTCGGGCCAACACATAAACGGTCCTTTATGCATTAGACTCCCATAAAGCAACCTTTATGTTTCTCCAGGGCCTCCGCCACGAGCTTCCGGACCACTTTCGGTCCTTCGCCAACCCCACACGCCTGCGCATCCTGGAGCGCCTGGGCAAGGTCGGCGAGGAAAACGTCAACGATCTCGCGCTCCACATGCGCATGAGCCAGCCGAGGATCTCGTGGCACCTGCGCATGCTGCGCCTCGGCGGCGTCGTCCGGACCCGGCGCGAAGGTCGCCAGGTCTACTGCTCGTTGGATGTCGAAAACATCGCGCGCGAGCGCGCGCGGCTGGATGAGTTGCTGGGAATCACAGATCAAATGAAAGTTCGCGAGGAGGTCAGGACATGAAGAACGGCCAGAAGAACGGCCACAGGAACGGTCAGACCAACGGCAAGGTTCGCGTCGCGATAGTCGGCGTGGGCAACTGCGCGTCGTCGTTCGTGCAGGGTGTCCACTACTACCACGACGCGTCAGAGAAGACCTTCGTGCCCGGGCTGATGCACGTAAACCTCGGCGGCTATCACATCAACGACATCGAGTTCGTCGCCGCGTTCGACGTGGACAAGAAGAAGGTCGGCCTCGACCTTTCCGACGCCATCTTTGCCGGCGCCAACAACACGGTGAAGTTCACCGACGTGCCGAAGACGGGCGTCAAGGTCCAGCGCGGCATGACGCACGACGGCATCGGCAAGTACCTGGCCGACATCGTCATCAAGGCGCCGGGCGAGACGTCCGACGTGGTCGGCATCCTTCGCAAGACAAAGGCCGATGTGCTCGTGAGCTATCTCCCGGTCGGCTCGGAGGAAGCGACGAAGTGGTATGTCGAGCAGGCGCTGCAGGCCGGCGTCGGTTTCGTCAACTGCATCCCGGTGTTCATCGCGCGCGAGCCGTACTGGCAGAAGCGGTTCGAAGAGAAGAACGTGCCGATCATCGGTGACGACATCAAGTCGCAGGTCGGCGCGACCATCATCCACCGCGTCCTCACGCGCTTGTTCCGCGACCGCGGCGTCAAGCTGGAGCGCACTTACCAGCTCAACTTCGGCGGCAACACCGACTTTCTCAACATGCTCGAGCGCGACCGACTGATGTCGAAGAAGATCTCGAAGACGAAGTCGGTGACTTCGCAGCTCGACTACGACATCGGCGCGGACAACGTCCACATCGGCCCGTCGGACTATGTGCCTTGGTTGAACGACCGCAAGTGGGCGTACATCCGGCTCGAAGGCCGCACCTTCGGCGATGTGCCGCTCAACGTCGAGCTCAAGCTCGAGGTCCACGACTCGCCCAACTCGGCGGGCATCGTCATCGACGCCGTCCGCTGCATCAAGCTCGCCCTCGACCGCGGAATTGGGGGTGCGCTCGAAGCACCGAGCTCGTATTTCATGAAGTCGCCGCCGGTTCAGTACAGCGACTCCGAGGCGAAGAGCCTGGTGGAGGAGTTCATCGATGCTGGTAAGGCCACATCAAACGGCCGCAGCCGCCGCATCGCGCGCACGAAGCCGGCGACCGCAGCTGCTCGCAGGTAGCTATTACGCGGGTGCGCGGATTCTGCGGGCAGTCCCGCCGGGCGTCCGCCATGCGGTTGCGGTACCGGGGGGAGCGGCCTGGTACTGGCTCAGCCCGGGCCAGCGACGCGCTGCGCTCGACAACTACGCCGCCGCGCTCGGGCGACACCCGACAGACCCTGAGGTAGCGCGCGTGGCCAGGCGCGCGTTTCAGAACTACGGTCGGATGCTGATGGACTTCCTGCTGATCGGCAGCCTCAGCCCCGAGGAGCTCGTCAAGCGCACGTCGATGGACGGCCGCGAGCACCTCGATGCGGCGCTGGCGCGCGGTCGCGGCGTCATCATGGCGGTTCCGCACATGGGCTCATGGGACATGGCCGGTGCATACGGCGGCGCGATCGGGTATCCGATCGCGGCGGTCACAGAAAAGTTCCCTGGATCGCTGAACGATGCTGTTTTGCGGACACGGCAGCGATTCGGAATGAATGTGATCATGCTCGGCCGTTCCGCCATCAGGGCAATCACCAAAGCGCTCGGCGCCAACCATGTCGTCGCCCTGCTCTGCGACCTCGAACAGGGTCCAGGCGTGGACGTGCGATTCTTCGGGCGGCATGCAATCGTGCCGGGCGGGCCCGCCGCCCTGGCCCTCAAGACCGGCGCGGCACTGATGCCGGCATGCCAGTACTCGGTCGCGCCTGGTCGTAACCACATCCACCTCGAGCCCGCCCTGGTGGTGAGTAAAGGCGACACCAAGGAACGCCTCATGCAGCGGGTCATCGAGCGGTTCGAAGATTTCATCGAGCAGCGTCCTGACCAGTGGTACGCGTTTCGGCCAATGTTCAGGGCGCTGGGGAGTGAGTGAGTGGCGCTGGCGCGCCTTCAAGATCGTTCAGTCGTTCGTCGAGCGCTTGCCTCGGTCATGGGCATATGCGCTCGCGGTCATCGCGGCCCGATTCGCGTGGTGGTTCTCTCCGCTCGCGCGGCCGCGACTCGAGTACAACCTCAAGGTCGCTTGCCCCGAGCTCACGCCTCAGGAGGTGCGGACGCTTTCTCGGCTGAACTTTCGCAACCACGCCAAGGCCTACGCAGATCTGATGCTGCTGCCGCGGATGAAAGTCGAGTCGATGCGGCCACTTCTCCACGTCGAGCAAAGAGAGCTGGATTACCTCGCGCAGGCGCGCGCGCTCGGCAAGGGCGTCATGGTGGTGTCGTGTCACATGGGCTCGTACGAGGTGGTTTCGGCGATCTGGTCGGCGACCCTGGCGCCGGTCAGCCTGTTCGCCGAGGAGCTGGAACCGCGGGCCCTGTTCGAGTGGTACCGCGATACGAGGGCTCGTCTTGGCATCAGCGTCCTGCCACTTCATCTGGGTGGGCTGCGCAAGGTCACCCAGGCACTGCAGGAAAAGGAGATGGTCGTCACCGCGATCGACCGGGATATCACGGGCACAGGTCACGTCATGCCATTCTTCGGGCGTCCGGCAGCGATCCCGCTTGGCCCCGCAGCGCTTTCGCTACGCCTGGGCACACCGCTTTTGCCCGTCTGCGTATATCGACTGCCGGACGATACTTACATGGCCGAGGCCGCGCCGCCGATGATCGCGCAATCCACTGGCGACGCGAAGGCGGACGAGGCTCGCGTGACGCAGGAGCTCCTGAGGCACATCGAAGGATTCATTCGAAGGCATCCGGAGCAGTGGCACGTACCACACAGAATCTGGGAAGGATCGCCGTAACGTGAAGGTAGGGCTTGTCTCCCCGTACGACTTCGCGTCGCCTGGTGGCGTGACCGATCACGTTCGCCACCTCGCGCGCCAGCTGCGGCGGCTCGATCATCAGGTGCGCATCTTCGCGCCCTCCAGCCGAGCGGACGTCGACTTCGATTCCGCGGAGTTCTATCGAATCGGAAGCCCGATAGCGCTGCCAGTCAACGATTCGGTCGCTCGCATCACGCTCAGCTTTCACTTAGCCGACCGAGTCTCGGCGATCGTCGAGCGCGAGCGATTCGACGTCCTTCACTTCCACGAGCCGCTCATGCCTGCGCTGCCCATCACGATGCTGCGAATGTCGCGAACCGCAAATGTCGGCACGTTCCACGCCTTCGCCAAATCGAACATCGGCTACCTCTACGGGCGCCCAATCCTCGAGCCGTACCTCGCGCACCTTGACCGCGGAATCGCGGTGAGTGAACCCGCGAAGGCCTTTGTCAACCGTTACTTTCCGGACTTCCCGCTCCGCGTCATTCCCAACGGGATCGACATCAGCGTGTTCCATCCAGGGCACCCACCGATCCGGCACTTGCGCGACGACCGGGTCAACATTCTTTTCGTCGGCAGGCTCGAGAAGCGCAAGGGACTCGGATACCTCTTGCGCGCCTACGAGTTCATGAAGCCGCGTGTCCCAAACACGCGGCTCATCGTCGTCGGCGACGGCCCGCTCAGGAACAGTGTCGAGTCGTACATCTCCAGGCACCGGCTACCGGATGTCGTGATGGCCGGCTACGTCCCTGACTCCGTGCTGCCTCGCTACTACTGCAGCGCCGACATCTTCTGCGCGCCGGCGACGGGTGCAGAGAGCTTCGGCATCGTGCTGCTGGAGGCGATGGCTAGCGGTTTGCCGGTGGTGGCGACCGAGATCGACGGCTATATGTCCGTGCTGGAGCCGGGCCTCGACAGCCTCACGGTGAGGCCCAAGGGTTCGGCTGAGCTCGGGGCGGCGCTTGTGATCCTCGCGCGCGACGCTCACCTGCGCAAGCGAATGGGCGACTACGGCCTCGAGAAGGCACAGAAGTACGCGTGGGAGGAAGTGGCGTCCGAAGTGCTGGAGGTTTACGGCGAAGCGCGGCAAGCGCGTGCGCGGCGAGAGGCAGTGGTTTCACGAGAGGTGATGAATGTTCACGACGCGGTTTGAAGCCTGGGTCCGCCGCCACGCAGAAGCGCTGATGAACGCGCTCGGCCGATTGCCGGTCACCCCGAATCAGATCACGGTGGTGGGGACGCTGCTCACTTTTGTTGCAGCGGTGCTGACGGCCGCGGGCCAGCTGCGATGGGGCGGCGTGGTGCTTGCATTCGCGGGTACGTTCGACATCCTGGACGGCGCGCTTGCGCGCTCGACGCGGCGCAGCTATCCGTACGGCGCCTTTCTCGACTCCACCCTCGACCGGTACTCGGAAGGGGCAATGTACCTCGGTCTGGTCGCGTACTTCGCGACCTTCGGCGGGCCGCTCCAGCGCTGGCTGCTCCTGGGCACGGTAGCGGCGCTCGCGGGTTCGTTCTTGGTGAGCTACGTGCGGGCGCGGGCCCAGAGCTTGGGGTTCACATGCGAGACGGGATTGTTCGCGCGGCCCGAACGCGTGGTGGCGCTCGTGGTCGGTTTGATCTTCGGCGGGGTCGTGCTGGCCGGCGTCGTCTTCCTGCTCGCGATCCTGACCAACTTGACCGCACTCCAGCGCATCCGCGAGGTCTGGTTGCAGGGCCGCGCCCAGCGGCTGGCACGCGAGCGCGAAGCCGCGACAGCGCCGGCGAGCGGCCAACCCGTCAAGCCCTAGAGTTTCGCGAGTGGGGGACCCTTTCGAGGGAATCGCGGGGCACTCGCGAGCACTCGATCAGCTCCGATCGCAGCTCGAGTCCGGGCGTCTCGCTCACGCGTACCTCTTCGTTGGTGAGGCCGGGCTCGGCAAATCGACCACAGCCCGCGCACTTGCCGCTGCGCTGCTGCCCGAAGCGGCCCTCCACCGGCACCCCGACTATTGGGAGGACGACCGTATCAAGGCGCTGTCGATCAACGAGCTCAGGTTGCTGCCCGACAAGCCGCCGGAGTTTCACGAGCTCTCGCTGCAAGCGTTCCTGAACCTCAAGCCCGCAGTGGGCACGCGGCGCGTGGCGCTGGTCGCGAACGTCGGCCGCCTCCGCGATCAGGACCAGGGCGTGCTCCTCAAGACACTCGAGGAACCTCACCCGAACCGCGTGATCGTCCTCACCACCCCCAGCCTCAACCCGTTCGTGGTGCTCCCGACCGTGGTCTCGCGGTGCCAGCGCCTCTTCTTCCATCCGGTCCCCGCACCAGAGATCGAGCGCCTCCTGCTCAAGCTGGACGTCGAGCCGGGACGAGCTCGGCTGCTGGCCGAGCTCTCGCGTGGCCGGCCGGGCTGGACTCTACGGGTGGCCGGCGACGAGCGCGTGATCGAGCTGCACGAGGAATGGACCCGGCGCCTCGAGGAAGTCTTCGGCGCCCCCGCCGACGTGCCTCTGCGGGTGGCCGCTGAGCTTGATGGGAGCCAGATGGCCTGGCGGCGAAGCGAAGGCGACGTCGAGGACCCGGCTCTGTTCGCGATCGCGAGCTGGCAGATCGAGCTGCGCCGCCGCATGCTCGCAAGCCGCGGCCGGGAGCAGGGCCGCTGGGCAAGCCTGGTCGAGCTTTCGTACGACACGCTCGGCTACCTGGAACAGAACGTCAGCCCGCGCCTGGCGTTTGAGACGTTTCTCCTCGAATGTCGAAAAGCTTCTTGAAGCAAGCCCTCGAGGGCTACCAGCCGTACGTGCCGGGCGAACAGCCGCCGGACGATGGTGACTGGGTCAAGCTCAACACCAACGAGTCTCCACTGCCGCCTTCATCGAAGGTCATCGAAGCGATCAAGGCGGCGACCGGTGACTCGTTGCGGCTGTACCCAAGTCCCACAGCGGCGCCTGCTCGCAAAGCGATTGGTGAGCATTTCGGGCTCGAGGCAAACCAGGTCGCACTCGGAAACGGAGGCGACGAGCTGATCGAGATGTGCTTCCGCGCCTTCGTCGGCGCCGGCGAACGCGTCGCCTACTCGACGCCGACGTACCCGCTGCTCGACCCGCTTTGCAAGGTGCACGAGGCAATTCCCTCGACCCACCCCACCGCCGAGGGCTGGACCTGGACCGAAGAGCTCTTCGAGGACCCTGCCCCGCTCAAATTCCTCGTCAATCCCAACTCGCCCACCGGGACCCACCACGGGAGGCGTTCGGTCGAGCGCGTCCTGGCGCGTTCCCAGGGGGTCGTGGTGCTAGACGAGGCCTACGTCGATTTCGCGTCCGAGTCGCAGCTCGACCTGATCGGCAAGTTCCCGAACCTGATCATCCTGCGCACGATGTCCAAGTCGTATGCGCTGGCGGGAATGCGCATCGGATTCGCGCTTGCGAATGCCGATTTGATCGCGGCCCTCGATGCGGTCAAGGATTCGTACAACATGGACCGTCTCGCAATCGTCGCGGCGGTTGCCGCGATCGAGGATGAGCCGCATCACCGCAAGATCGTCGATTACGTAGTCGGTGAACGAGCGTGGCTCGAAGAACAGCTGCGAGAAGAAGGTTTCGAGCATGCGCCGTCGGCGGCCAACTTCGCCTTCGTCAAGCCGCCGCAAGGTTCATCGGCGGCCGCCGTCGCCGACGCGCTCCGCGAGCGCCGGGTGCTCATACGGCATTACCATCGGGAGCCGATCGCCGGCTGGTTCCGCATCACCATCGGCACGCGCGAGCAGCACGAACGCCTGCTGGCCGCGCTCAAGGAGATATTGAGTTGAGACCGGAGATGCCAGCCGGATCTTTGGGCCCCATGCGGCCCGATCCGTGCGTTGGGGGGCCTGGCCCTTCGTCGTCGCGCATCTACAGATGCGCTCCTCCTAGGTCCACCCCCGCCTTCGGCTCGGACCACCTGGATGCCCAAATCTCTCGGCTGGCACTCCAGCCCCAACTCAGTTGACCGCAACTCCGACGCGTGACGAGGCCTGGGAGCTCGTTGCCTCGATGACCCAGTCGGACCAGCTCCGCCGGCACATGCGCAGCGTCGAAGCGGCGATGCGCGCGTACGCGCGCCGTTTTGGCGAGGACGAGGAGCGTTGGGCGGTGCTCGGCCTGATCCACGACTGGGACTACGAGTCCGGGCCGACCGCGGAGCTGCACCCGATGCGGGGGATCGCGATGCTGCGCGAGAAGGGCTGGCCCGACGACATCCTCGACGACATCGCTTCGCACGCCGACTACCTCAACGTTCCCCGCGACTCGAACATTCGCAAGGCCCTCAATGCGGTCGATGAGATGTGCGGCTTCATCATCGCCTGCGCTCTCGTCAAGCCGGACAAATCCTTGAGCTCGGTCGAGCCGAGCACCGTGCGCAAGAAGATGAAAGACAAGGCCTTCGCACGCGGCGTGCACCGCGACGAGCTCATCGCGGGGGCGGAGGCGCTCGGTATACCCTTCGACGAGCACGTGGAGATCGTCCGCGATGCGCTCAAGCCGATCGCACAGGAGTTGGGTCTGAATCCATGAGCACGAGGGGCAAGCCACGGGTGCTCCTCATGCATCCAATCCTCGATCCCGGGCCGGCGATCCTCGCCGAGGCGTCTGAAGTGGTGACTTATCCTCCCGACCGGCCGCTCGACGAAGTGAGCATCCGGCAGGCGGCCGAGGGCTGTGTTGGCATCGTGAGCCAGCTGATGGATCCAATTCGCGAGACGGTGCTTTCCAGTCCTGGCCTGAAGATCGTCAGCAACGTCGCGGTCGGTTTCGACAACATCGACTTGGCCGCCGCGACCGCGAACAAGGTAATGGTCACGAACACGCCTGGCGTGCTCGACGACGCCACGTCGGATTTCGCATTCACGCTTTTGATGGCGACAGCGCGGCGGGTGGTCGAGGCTGACTATTTCACGCGCCAGGGTAAGTTCCAGGGGTGGGCGATCGACATGATGCTCGGTGCCGATGTTTTCAATGCCACGCTGGGCCTCATCGGCATCGGCCGCATCGGCCGAGGCGTTGCGCACCGCGCCAAAGGCTTCAACATGCGCGTCCTCTATTACGACCCGCAGCCGCTCCCACCCGACGCTGAGCAGCAGCTGGCCGCTGCCCGTGTTGACCTGAACCGGCTGCTCGCAGAGTCCGACTTCGTCTCGGTGCACGTGCCCCTGACCCAGGAGACGCACCATCTTCTCAGCACAGCTCAGTTCGGCTTGATGAAGCACAGCGCGATCCTCATCAACACGTCGCGGGGGCCCGTGGTCGACGAAGCGGCTCTGGTCGACGCACTGAATGCAAAGAAGATCGCCGGCGCAGGCCTCGACGTGTATGAGCGCGAGCCGGCGGTTCATCCGGGCCTGCTTTCTCTACCGAATGTCGTGCTGGCACCACACATCGCGAGCGCGACCACCCGGACTCGCTCAGAGATGTCGGCGATGGCCGCGCGCAACATGGCCACGGCGGTGCGCGGTGGGCGGCCGCCGAATCTGCTCAACCCCGAGGTCAAGCGATAGCAGTTACTGAGGCCCGGCCGGGAATCCTCGACGGATCTTCGGCGCCCATGCGGCCCATCTGCGTTGTTGCGACCTCCGCTCCTCGCTCGCGCATTTACGAATGCGCTCGCTCCGGTGCTCGGCCGGGCCTAGCAGCTGGACCACCTGGTCACCGAATCTCTCGCCGAGGCTCCCAGCCGCGCCTCTGAAGTACAAACTGCTCGCGCTGGATCTCGACGGGACGATCATCGACGCTCATCTGAACCTCGATCCGCGTGACGTCGACGCGTTGGCGCAGATCATCGCGGCCGGCGTTGAGGTGATCGCGTGCACCGGAAGACCGTTCCCCGGGGCGTTGCCGTGGGTACGCCGGCTTGGCCTCGACGGGCCGATCGTCTGCTACCAAGGGGCGCAGGTCAGGCATCCGAGCGGCGAGATGATTCTCGACCACGGCATCGGGCACGACCTGGCGATGGAGGTCATCAGATTTGCGCAGGAACGTGACCTACACATCCAGGCATACCGCGACGATCAATTGCTGGTGGCGCGCGACCGGCCGGAA
>WNEY01000285.1_pt1 | contig 29577 bp, 30 predicted proteins | sample 5400531 | NCBI WGS metagenome assembly WNEY01 (sample SAMN13153338, study PRJNA577476) | soil metagenome | isolation source: 200 cm saprolite under Douglas fir tree site 1 | place: USA:California | collected 2015-04-18
CGTGGCTCTCCTCCCTGGCGATCTGGCCGGAGTATAGGCCGACCGTGGCCCGCCGGGGAGGGCTCGTCTGAGCCAGATGTTTCTGGCTCGGCTCCCAGCGTCTCTGGTTCAGTCGTTGCCGACGATCTCTCATGCAAGCGAGAGGATTCGTGAAGGCTGCGGCCGCTTTTGCGGTTTCCTGAGGCCTCGCCCTCCGACGTCGAAGAGGGCGAGGAGCCTCAGAAGTACCGATAATTTCGGTGGTGACCCCGGCGGGATTCGAACCCGCGATCTCGACCTTGAAAGGGTCGCGTCCTGGGCCAGGCTAGACGACGGGGTCAGTCGCCTCAGTATACCCGGTGAATCAGCGCGCCGGGTGCACGGAGGTGTGAACCTCGACGGTATTGCCCGACTGATAACGGCCGCTGCTCGGCACCCAGACCGTGATCGGCCCGCGGGGCGAGTCGACCGTCAACCGCCCTGACGGATCGACTCCGAGCAGGCGCCCGCGGATCACCGCGTATTCGCCGGGCTCGCTCGTCGGGGAGGCCGCCGGATCCACGGCGGCCGGGGCCGTGGCGTAGCCGGGTGGTGCCGGCACCATCGGCTGCACGCGCATCTTCACCCGCACCGGGTCGCCGACCTTGACGACGGACGCGGTCGGCTGGGCCACCCAGACCTCGACGGGCCCGTGCTGCGTCGTGATCATGATCTTGCCGGCAGGATCGATCGAGGTCACGTGACCGGACACATCCATCTCGTCGGCCGTGCCGGACACCATCAGCGGCACCGGCGGAGTCAGGACGTTCTGGACCTCCGCCGGGCCGGCGAGGGCGCCGCGGACGGTCCGCGTCGAGTGCAGATCCAACCCTCTGAACTGGTCGGGGGCCGCTTTGACACGCAGATACTGGCCACCTTGGCGAAGCGTGATGATGCCCGCCTGCTCGTCCCACGTCCAGACTTCACCCGTAAACACGCCCATCGCGGGACCCGCGGCCGGCGCCGGTGCCGCGCCGGCGCAGCCGGCGAGGATCAGCGCCACGGTCAGCACACCGAGAACACTCTTCATGTGAGGGCCCTCCTCGTTTGGTGTTGCCGAAGGATTACAAATAGGATGCCAGAAGGCCGATGACCGAGCACGCCGACGTTCCTGCCGGAGGCGGGGCGAGGGCGCTCAGGGCGATTGCAGACCGAGACCGAAGCGGTAGGAGCTGACGCGGACGCGATAACCCGTCGCTCCCGGCATGGTGGGCACGCTCGCCGAGAACGACGCGCTGCGGCCCGACGCGATATTCGGGCTGACGAACGCGATGCCGCGGGCCACGGCCTTGCCGTTGCCATCGAACGCCTCGGCCGTGACGTACACGTCCGTCGCATCGAAGCGGCTCTCGTTGAACACGGTGCCATTGATCCGCGTCTGGCTGGGACTGCCGCGGTCCACCGTATGCGTGACCCGGAAGCCCTCCTGCGCGCTGGCAGCGGCGGCCAGCAGCGCCAGCGCGACGCCGACGACCATCGCGCGCGGCCGGATCACGACCGCCCTTCCGCCGGCAGCGCTTCGCGGTACAGCTCCTCGGTGAAGCCACGCACGAGCAGATCGCCCAGGACGAGCACGGGCACCCGGAGGAAACCGTCCTCGTGGACGAGATACCTGAGCACGTCGGCATCGGTCGGCGCCGTCAGCCGGACGATGTCGGAGCCGGCCTTGGCGAGCAGCCGGCGGGTGCCGCGGGCCAGCGTCAGCGTGCCGGCCCGGTCCACCGGTGCCGCTTCCACCAGGTGGTTGTCGAAGGGCAGTCCGCGCTGCAAGAGGAACTCTCTCGCCTTCTCACAGGTCGGTCAGCCGTTCTTGTTGTAGAGGATCGCGTGGGCCACGGCCCCACGTTGTAGCACGACGGGCCGGGCGGGTCGGGACAAGATTTTCCTTTCGCCCAGGCCGGAGCGCGATTTCTAATGGCGCCGGGTGCGAATGAGGGTGGTGAGCCGTCAGGGATTCGAACCCTGGACCCCCTGATTAAAAGTCAGGTGCTCTACCAACTGAGCTAACGGCTCGCCCGGGACATTCTAAGCGGACGGAATCGGAACGCAATGAATCACCGGTGTCGGGATTCTCGACAGTCAGCGCGGCAGGCCGCGCGGCGGCGCGCCAAAGTCCTCGATACGCAACGGCTGGCATCGCCGCTGCACTGGCTCGGGTCATGACCATCGGAGGACGCGCGGCCTTGTTGTTCGTCGTCGGCCGAGCCGAGGTCTCTCGGTACGAGTACCTGACTCGCGCGTTTTCCAGCGACGACCGCGTCGCCGTCATCCTGGACCGCCGGCACGCTGAGCGGCGCAGCTCACGGGCGCGGATCCCCAACGACCGCCGGCGAACGGACCGGCGGATCCGCGAGAATCACCACGAGCTGGCGCGCCTGGGCTACACGCTGGTCCGACTCCAGCCCTAGAGCGGAAGACGCCGGGCCGCCGCCTGCCGCTGCTAGAGCAGGCTCGAGCGCACCGAGGGGAACCAGCGCATCAGCGGCGAGTCCTCGCACAGGATCGTCTCGTCGCGCTGGGCGCCCGTCGAGATCATGCAGAAGGGCACGCCGATGAGCTCCTCCAGGCGCTCGAGGTAGCGGCGGGCCTTCGCCGGCAGGTCGGCCTCGTTCTTCGCGCGGCTGGTCGGTGACAGCCAGCCGGACACGTCCTCGTACACCGGCTCGGCGCCATCCAGCACCACTTCTTCCTCGGGAAAATCGGTGAGCAACTCACCTTTGTAGCGGTAGCCCGTGCAGATCTTCACGGTCTCGCACTGGTCGAGCACGTCGAGCTTGGTCAGGGCGACGGTGTCGAGCCCGTTGATGCGGACGGCGTAGCGGAGGACCATCGCGTCGAACCAGCCGCAGCGCCGCGGCCGGCCGGTGGTGGCCCCGTACTCGTTGCCGCGCGCGCGGATGTCTTCCGAGATCTGCCCGGTCATCTCCGTCGGGAGCGGCCCCGAGCCCACGCGCGTGGTGTACGCCTTGGCCACGCCGAGGATGCCCTGGATGCGCGTGGGGGGCACGCCGGTCCCGGTGGCAGCGCCACCCGACGTGGTCGACGACGAGGTGATGAACGGATAGGTGCCGTGATCGACGTCGAGCATGGTGCCCTGGGCGCCCTCGAAGAGCACCGAGTAGCCGCTCTCGATCCAGCGCGCCAGCAGCAGCGCGGTGTCCGTGATGTAGGGCGCCAGCCAGCCCGCATAACGCAGATAGGGGTTGAGGATCTCGTCCACGGTGAAGGTCTGGGCGTCGTAGATCTCGCGCAGGAGGCGGTTCTTCTGGGTGACGTTCCGCTCCAGCTTCTCGCGGAAGAGCTGGACGTCGAGAAGGTCGGCCATACGGATGCCCACGCGCGCGGCCTTGTCGATGTAGGCCGGCCCCACGCCCTTGCCGGTCGTGCCGATGCGCCGGCTGCCGAGCTTCGCCTCCGAGGCGAGATCGAGCGCGGGGTGATACGGCATGATCAGGTGGGCGTTCTTCGAGATGAACAGATTGCCGTCGAAGCGGACGCCACGCCGGACCAGCGATTCCATCTCCTCGATGAGCGAGCCGGGGTCGACGACCACGCCGCAGCCGATCACGCACCGGCACCCGGCGTGCAGGATGCCCGAGGGAATCGAGTGGAGCACGTACTTCTCGCGCCCCACCACCACGGTGTGGCCGGCGTTGTTCCCGCCCTGGTAGCGGACGACGACGTTGACGTGCGGGGTGAGGATGTCGACGACCTTCCCCTTCCCCTCGTCCCCCCACTGCGTGCCGACGACGACGATGTTAGGCATCGAGACGCTCCGGATGCTCCAGCATAGCGTCGATCGTCGCCGTGCGCTCGTGGCCCGTCGCCACGTCGATCACCAGCAGCTCGCCCGCCCGCACGCGCGGGCCGCCGACCACGAGCGCCCGGCGCACGCGCTGGGCGCGCGCATAGGTGAGGGACTCGTCGAGCCCGCGCGTGACGATGTCGCGCGCGACGGAGCGGCCGAGGTCGCGCAGCCTTCGGGCCAGCGACAGCGCCGCCGTCTTGTCCGGCGTGAAATCGATGATGAAGAAGTCGGGGCCGGGCAGCGGGACGTCGATCCCCTGGGCCTCCATCACCGACAGTGCGCGGGCGATGTCGAAGGCGAAGCCCACGGCCGGGCAGTCGTAGCCGAAGCGACCCACCATGTGGTCGTAGCGCCCGCCGGCGGCGATGGCGGCGCCGAACTCGGCGACGTACGCCTCGAAGTACATGCCGGAGTAATAATCGAACCCGCGCACCCCGCCGAGGTCCAGCAGCACCGCGTCGGCCAGGCCGTAGATCGTCAGCAGCCGGTAGACCTCGGCCAGATTGCCGAGCGCGCGCTCGGCCCGCTTGTTGCGGGCGAAGGGCGCCGCCCGCTCCAGCACCTCGGCGTGGCCGAAGAGGGTCGGGAGAGCCAGCAGCGCTTCGCCCACGGACGCGGCCGGCGCCACCTCGTCGACCAGGCGCTCGAGCGTCGAGCGGTCCTTGCGGGCGAGCGCCGTCCGGAGCTCGCGCTCGTGAGCGGTGTCGGTCTTGACCTCCTCCATCAGGCCGCGGAAGAAGTCGAGATGGCCGACGTCGAGCTGGAAGCGGCCGAGGCCGAGCGCGCGCAGGCTCTCCACGGTCATGGCCAGGATCTCGACCTCGGCCTCGGGCTTGTCGAGGCCGATCAGCTCCACGCCGGCCTGATAGAACTCGCGGTAGTGGGCGAGCTGCGGCTCGTCGTAGCGGAAGACGTTGGTGACGTATGACAGGCGCAGCGGCTTCGGCTCGTCGCGCAGCCGGGTGGCCACGGTCCGCGCGATCTGCGGCGTGATGTCGGCGCGCAGCACGAGCATGCGCCCGGTCTCGCGGTCCACGAACGTGAAGGCGTTACCCTGCACGGCCTGGTCGGTGGCCACCGCCAGCACGTCGAAGAACTCGAACGTCGGGGTGACGATCTCCCGATAGCCCCAGCGGCGGAAGACGTCGAAGAGGCGCGCCTCCACGTGGCGCTTGCGCACGACCTCGTCGGGAAGATAGATCCGCGCGCCCTTGGGGAGCTGGGTGAGCAGCGGCTTCACCGCGCCGCCTCCGGGACGAGGTGAGCGAGCGTGTTCATCCGGTGCACGGTGACCCAGTCGTCGCGGTACTCGAGCTCGGTGATGCCGGCCGGCGACGAGTCGACGGACCACAGTCGCGCCGGCCCGAGCCCGAGCGCATCCAGGACGATGAGCCGGGTGACCACGGCATGCGTGACGAGCACGACCACCTGACCGTCGTGCGCGGCCCTGAGCTCCTCGATGCCGGCGCCGACGCGCGCGCTCACGGCGGCCAGCGCTTCTCCGCCGGGCGCCGTGAACGTCTGCGGCGCGGTCAGCCAGGTGTCGTGAAGCTCAGGGTAGGCGGCGGCGACGTCGGCGCGCGTGCGCCCCTCCCATTCGCCGAAGCCCAGCTCGCGAAACGCCGGCGCCACCTGCACCGCCAGCCGGTGCGGCTTGGCGATCGCCTCCGCCGACGTGCGCGCGCGCTCGAGCGGGCTCGCATAGACGGCGCTGACGGCGACGCCGCTCAGCGCGCCCGCGGCGGCCTCACACTGTCGGAGACCGGCGTCCGTGAGCGGAACGTCGCGCCATCCGGCAAACCGACGCTCGCGCATGGATGCGGTCTCGCCGTGACGGAGGACGAACAATCGCAGGCTCATGGCAACCCCGCCATTCTAGCGCGGGCGAGGGTACACCCTCAGGACTTCTCGGCGAACACCTTCTGGGCGGCGCGTACTGAAGCGCCGAAGTCGACGGGGAGGCCGAGATCGGCCAGCACCTGCTCGAGCGCCGAGAGCGCGATGACGACGTCGAACTCGGCGGCGTATCCCATGTGGCCGAGGCGGAAGACCTGCCCCTTCATCTCGCCCTGCCCGCCCGCGATCGTGATGTTGTGCGTCTCCGCGTAGGCGGCGACGATCTTCTCGCCGTTCACGCCGCGCGGCGAGACCACCGCCGTCAGCGCCGGGCTCGGCGTGGCTCTGGCGAACAGCTCGAGGCCCAGCGCCTCGACGCCGGCGCGGGTCGCGCGGGCGAGCCGATCGTGGCGCCGGAAGACGTTGGCCAGGCCTTCCTCGGCCAGCATACGAAACACCTCGCGGAGTCCGACCACGATGCCCACGGCCGGCGTGAAGTGCGCCTCGTTCTTCAGGAGGCACTTCCGCTCCTCGGTGAGGTCCAGGTAGTACTTCGGCAGCGTCGCCGTCTTTGCCCTGGTCCACGCCCTCTCGCTCAGCGCGCAGAACGCGAGGCCGGGCGGCAGCATGAGCCCCTTCTGCGATCCGGAGACGACGACGTCCACGCCCCAGGCGTCCATCGGCAGGTCAGCGATGCCCAGGCTCGAGACGGCGTCGACGATGAGGATGGCGTCCGAACGCCGGGTGATCTCGGCATACGCGCGCACGTCGTGGAGGACGCCGGTGGACGATTCGCTGTGCTGGGTGAGCACGGCTTTGATCCGTGGCGTGGTCCTGAGCGTCTCGGCGAGCCGCCCGGGAGCGACGGTATCGCCGAAGGGCGAGGTCAGCACGATCGACTCGAGGCCGTAGGCGTTGGCCATCTCCACCCAGCGCTCGCCGAACTTTCCAGCCTGGATGATCGCCACCGTATCGCCGGCCGACAGCGTGTTCACCACGGCCGCTTCCATCGCTCCCGTGCCCGAACAGGTGAGCGGGACGACGTCCTGCGTCGTCTGGAAGAGCGCCTTGAGCCCCGCCCGCACCTCGATGAACAGCTTCTCGTACTCGGGTGTGCGGTGATGGATCATCGGCTGCGCCATCGCCAGAAGCACCTGGCTCGGCACCGGCGTCGGTCCCGGCGCCATCAATTGATACTTTTTCATGGCTCCGACTCTACCATGATGGCCGCGCCCCACGCCCCAGGGCCGTGACGAAGATCGCGTCGAGTCCGGCCGACGCCGGCGCGAAGAATCTCACGACCTCGCCGTCGTAGAACGTGAGCCCGCTGGCGCCGAAGCGCTGCGCGTAGGCGGCCAGATAGGCGCGCCCTCCGATCAATCCCGCCTCGAGATTGGCGAGGCGATAGCCGCGATCACCGTAGGCGGCGAGGAGCGCGTCGAGCGGCGCCAGGAAATAGAGCACGGCGGCCGCGTCGCCGCCGAGCGGCTGCTCCAGGCAGAGATATGCCGACTCGCGCCTGAATTCCCCCGCCCGGATCAGCTCGAGCGCGTGCTCCGGTCGCCAGTAGCGGTAGGCGCCGCTGGGGACGCCGTCCACGGCGTTGACGATCACGAACACGTCGACGAGCCCCGACGGCACGTCGGCGGCGACCGGCCGCGTCGACCACCAGAGCGCCGTCGCCAGCTCGGCCGCGGTCAGCGGGGCGTGCGTGAAGCGTCGCGAGGAGCCGCGGTGCTGGACGGTCTCGCCGAGTCCGCGCGCGGCATCGGCGAGTGCGGCCGGCAATGGAGTGAGGGGCTTCGACGCCCGACGAGAAGGGAGCGGCGCGCTCTGTCGCCACGCAACGACCTCCGCAGGCGTGGTCAGCGCCGAGGCCTGCTGCATCTCGCGCAGCGTCCGATAGTCGACTTCTTCCGACGAGAGCGGCAGCACGTCGTGCCGAATCTCGTCGAGGGCGCCGCACGGCGGCGCCGCGCTGCCTGTCGGGCCGACCTCGACCAGCTCGAGCGCGGCCTCGTGCTCGACGTCGACGCCGAGCAGCCGGTTGACGTCCGCGTCCACGAAGCCGGTGACGAGGCGCGAAGCCAGACCGAGGGCGTGAGCCACCGCCGTGAGATTTGCCAGCATCGTGCCCGAGTCCCAGTAGAGATGCCGCCAGCCGCGAGCCTGATACTTCCACGTGTTCCGCCAGAAGATGGCGCTGAGCACGATCGTCGCGGCGCGCCGCGCGAGGCCGGGCTCTGCCGCTGCCGTGGCGAGCGCCGAACGAACGTCGCCCTCTCGAAGCCGCCGGAGCGTGAAATCGCCGGGGCAGAAGTGGTAGAGACCCGGCGGCACCCCTCGAACGTCACCCGTGGCGACGTAAACTTCGGTCTGGTAGAGCGCGCCCGTCGACGGGGCCGCGCGAAAGAGGACCTCGCCGCCCCCCGGGTACGTCTTTTTCCTGGTGACGCCGGCACTCAAATAGAGGAGCGTCGCCAGCCGTTCGAGGGTGAGCGCCGCCGGTTCCACGCGAGCGCCGGGATCGAGGGCGCGGAGCGTGTCCACGCCCACCGGGTCGACGTCTCGAGGAAGCGGGATCGCCGGCAGGTCCGGGTACACCTTGAAGGGAAACGGCTTGATGTCCCACGCGAGTGTGTGGTCGCTCGTGCGGATCGACGCCGGCGTATGCGTGGTCGCATCGTGAAACTGGCGCGCCAGGCGGGGATCACGGTTGGCCACCATCGCGGCAGCGCTCAGCGCTGAAAGCTGTACGGAGGGCGAAAGACTCCGCGCTCGGTGATGATCGCCGAGATGAGCGTGGCCGGCGTCACGTCGAACGCCGGATTGAACACCGGCGACGTCTCGGGTGCCGTCGGCTGGGAACCGACCCGGCGCACTTCGGCCGCGTCGCGCTCCTCGATGGGAATCCCGGCGCCCGAGGACAGCGATGGATCGATCGTCGAGGACGGCGCCGCCACGTAGAACGGCACGCCGTGATGTTTCGCCAGCACGGCCAGGGCATAGGTGCCGATCTTGTTCGCGGTGTCGCCGTTGGCGGCGATGCGATCGGCACCCGTCACGACCAGATCGACCTGTCCCCGGGCCATGAGCGACGCCGCCACCACGTCGGCCACGAGCCGGTGCGGGATCCCGTCGTGGACACACTCCCACGCCGTCAGTCGCGAGCCCTGCATCACCGGCCGTGTCTCGTCCACCCACACCAGGGCCACGCGGCCCTGCGCGTGCGCCGAGCGAATGACGCCCAACGCCGTGCCATAGCCGGCGGTGGCCAGCGCGCCCGCGTTGCAGTGGGTCAAGATCCGCGCGCCGGCCGGCACCAGCGTCGCGCCGTGATCGCCCATGGCGCGGTTGGCGGCGAGATCTTCGTCGAGGATCGCTTGGGCTTCGGCGACGAGCCGCGCACGGATCGCGTCCGCCGACGACGTCCGGGCACCCACCAGCGTGGTCCGCATGCGGTCGAGCGCCCAGAAGAGATTGACGGCGGTGGGACGCGTCGCAGCCAGGCCCTTGATCGCCGTCTCGAGGTCGGCCAGCAGACCATCGAACGTCGTCGCCGCACTCTGGCGGGCGGCCAACGCGACGCCGAAGGCGGCGGTCACGCCGATGGCCGGCGCCCCCCGCACGACCAGGGTGCGAATGGCGTCGGCGACGTCCTCCCAGCGCGTGTACTCACGCGTCAACTCTTCGCGCGGCAGGCGGGTCTGGTCGAGCAGGAGCAGGCGGTCACCCGCCCAGCGGACCGGGGTGATCACGTGAGCGTCAGATCCCGTTGCCGAACACGCCTTTCGAGCGGCGCAGCCTCGCGGCGATGTCGGCGTTGAGCGTAAAGTTGTAGGCGCGGTCGGGTTGCTGGACGCGGCCGTCGACGGTGATCCCATCGGCGTGGAGCGTGCCGTTGATCCAGGCGCCGTACACGCCCTCGAGGCCGGCGATGGTTCCCCCGAGCCGGAAGCCGTCCCCGCCGATCTCGAGACTCACGTTCAGGTCCACGGACTCACGCGAAGCGACTGGACCGGTGGGCTCGGCTCCGGCCGGTGTGGCCACGGCCGTCAGCGCGCCAATGAAGAACAGGATGCTCAGCCGCCTTTTCATGGCTCCTCCCTGATCATCACCAGACGCCCGGCCCGTCAGACCAAGACGCTCGCGGATCGTGGCGATCGTGAGCCCATCCACGCTCAGCCATTTGTCCCGCCCTCGCTCGCCGCGCACGACGCGCACCGACGAGGGCCGCACGCCGAGCGCCCGCGCGATGAGCGCGACGACCGCCGTGTTGGCTGCGCCCTCGACCGGCGGCGCCATCACGCGCACGGCCAGGGCGTTCTCGCGCCAGCCCACGATCGCGCTGGCGGACGCACGCGGCTGGACTCGCACATGGAGGAGATCCTGCTCAGGCCGGGGCATCGGCGTCACCCGCGTCGAGATCGGGCTCGCCGGCCAGAAACCGCTGGTACTGCTCGACGGTGGACCTCAGCTCCTCGATGAGATGGCGATGGGTCCGCTGCAGACCCTTGATGTCGCTCCGGATCCTCGCCTCCTCGGCCCGCGCCGCCTCCATCAGCTTCTCGCCCTGCAATTCGGCCTCGCGTACCAGGAGCTGGCCGTCGCGCCGGGCCGCGTCCTTCATCTCCTCGGTGAGCTTCTGGGTGGTGACGAGCGTTTCCGTCAGCATCCGCTCGACCTCGTTCACGCGGCGCCCCCGCTCCTCGTGAACGCCGAGCTGCTCCTTGAGCGTGACGTTTTCCTTGAGCACCAGCTCGTACTCCTCGGCCACGTCCTCCAGGAACGCTTCGACTTCCTGGCGATCGAGGCCGCGAAACATCCGCACCGTGAACTGCTGCTGCCGGATGTCGAGGGGGCTCAGGCGCATCGGGACCTCCGAGGTCTCAGCCGATCTCCATCGCGAGACGTTGGAGGACCGGCACGAGGAACTCCTTGAGGAAGTACAGGGCAAGGATCACGACCATGGGCGAGAGGTCGAGGCCCATCGCCAGCGTGGGCAGCCGGTGACGGACGGGACGCAGGACCGGCTCGGTGGCGCGGTACAGGAGGCGCACGATCGGATTGTAGGGGTCGGGGCTGACCCACGAGATCAGCGCACGACCGATGATCAGCCAGATGTACACGACGATCACGAGGTTCAGAAGATTGGCGACGGCGCTGACGAAGTAGCTCCCGACGAACATCGTCGTATCTTAACTCAGCCCGTGGTTCCTCGTCCGAGCTCCTTGGACCGGAGCGTCGCCCGCTCGACGGCCTTGATGAACGTCGTCCGGACGCCGCCCTCTTCGAGCGCGGCGATGCCCGCGATCGACGTCCCGCCCGGGCTCGAGACCATGTCCTTGAGCGCGCCCGGATGGAGGCGCGTCTCGAGCAGCAGCTTGGCCGCGCCCAGCACGGTCTGGGTGGCCAGCGTCATCGCCGTGAGGCGGTCGAGCCCCATCTTGACGCCGCCGTCGGCGAGCGATTCGATCACGACGGCGACGTAGGCGGGACCGGAGCCGGAGAGGCCCGTGACGGCGTCCATGAGGTACTCGTCCAGCACGACGACGCGCCCGACGGCGCTGAAGATCTCGCTGGCGACATCCATGTCGCCGGGCTCGAGGCCCTCGGCCTGGGCGATCGCCGTCGCCCCCTCCAGGACGAGCGCCGGCGCATTGGGCATGACGCGAATGAGCCGGCCTTCTTTGCCGAGGGCGGCGCGGATGGTCTCCGTGGACACGCCGGCCGCGAGCGAGATCATCAGCTTGCGCCGGGTGAACACGGGCGCGATCTCGCGCAGCACGGGCGCCATGATCTGCGGCTTGACCGCCATGATCACGACGTCGGCCTCACGGACCAGCTCGAGGTTGTCGGGCGCAAGCGTGATCCCGTACGTCCGACCCAGCTCCTTCAGCCGATCGCCCCGGACGTCGCTCGCCCAGATCATCTCGCCCGGCACCACGTTGGCCGCCGTGAGTCCCTTGATGAGGGCCTCGCCCATGTTGCCCGAGCCGATGAAGCCGACCTTCTTGCCCTTGAGGCTCATGGAGCGGCCTGTCCGGAGCGGGGACCGAAGATCGCCGTGCCCACCCTCACCATCGTCGCGCCCTCCTCGATCGCCACCTCGAAGTCCGCGCTCATCCCCATCGAGAGCTCGGCGAGGCCGGCATGCTTGCCGAGCTGGGCCAGCGCGCGAAACCAGCCCCGCGCGTCCTCGGCGCGCTCGGCGATGGGCGGGATGGTCATCAACCCGCGGACGTTGATGTGATCGAGCTTCGCGATGGCGTCGAGCGCCGCCGGCACTGCATCCACCTCGAAGCCGCCCTTGTTCGCTTCATCACCGACGTTCACCTGCACCAGGGCCGCGATGGGGCGTCCGCGCTGTCGCGCGCGTTTGTCGAGCTCGTGGGCGAGGTCGAGGCGATCGAGCGAGTGAACGAGGTCGAAGAGGTCGAGCGCGTCGCGCACCTTGTTGGTCTGCAAGTGCCCGATGAGATGCCACGGCACCGGCCGCCCGAGCGCGGCGACCTTCTCCTTCGCCTCCTGCACGCGGTTTTCGCCGAGGGCGGGCACACCGGCAGCGACCGCCTGCTGGATGCGCTCGACCTCGACCGTCTTCGAGACGCCGATCAGGAGGACGTCGCCGGCGCGGCGGCCCGCACGCTCCGCCGCGCGCGCGATGCGCTCGCGCACACGCTCGAGGCTGGCGCCGATGTCGTGCATGGCAGCGATTCTAGCATCCGCGCCCGCACGTCACGGGAGCGCGGCCAGGGTCACCAGACGCCCCCGATTGCCCTTGCGATAGCTATAGAGAAGGTCGGGGCGACAGGCCGTGCACAGACGCGGGTTCTCGATTCGCGCGGGCTCGACACCGGCCGCGGTCATCAGCGTCTCGTTGGCCGCCCACAGGTCGAGCATGAAGCGTCCGGGTCCGGTCACGCGAACCCACTGCTCCCACATCTGTGGATACGCCGACGCGAGCTCACGGATGACCGGCTCATCCACCTCGTAACAGCACGGCCCGATCGATGGGCCGATGGTGACGGCGAGTCGGTCGGCGCGACCGCACGTACTGATCACCGCGCCGACGGCAGTCTGGGCGGCACCGCGCACGGTGCCCCGCCAGCCGACGTGGGCGAGGGCGAGCACGCAGGCATCCGGATCGTAGACGGTCACCGGCAGACAGTCGGCGGTGAAGATCGCGAGCGGCGCTGCCCGCTCCGTCGTCAACAGCACGTCGGCCTTACCGGCGAATCCACCCTCGGCCGTCGCGCGCGCAACGTCGGCGCCGTGGATCTGACGTGCCCACGTCAGCCGTTGCAGGTGCAGGCCCGTGCCCGCCAGCGCCTGTATGGCCTCGGGCCCAACGAGCGGCTGGGATTCTCCCCACACCGCCGTGCCCGGGCAATGCCTCGTCGTCGTCGCATGCGGCAGTCCCAGCTTCTCCAGCGACGCGAACGTGAAATACACGGGCGGTGCTCCGTGCGGAACGAGCTGATGAAGTGATGACGCATTCATGTCCGTGTCCGATGTTACGACGTCGGGCTTGCCGGCGACGATTCCGGTGTGCCCGCGTTTGGCAGCGACAGGTGAAGGGTGTTCGGCGGAGACGGTCGGGCACGGCGGCGGGGGTCATTGATGAGACCCGTTTCCCGCCGAGTAAGATGGACCGATCGGACAGATGGAAGAACGCTGAGTGTCAGCGCCGCCGCGCTCGTGGTCTCACAATGGCTCCCGCCGGCGTGCTCGCCCTGCGCATGCCGAAAATCTAGTCCGCCTGGCGCCGCAAGAACGCCGGCACGTCGAAGTCGTCGCCGCCGAGCGCGTCGTCAGCTTCGGTCCGCGCCTCCCCCGCCCGGCGTCGCCAGGGCGAGGCGCCCGTCACCGCCGGTGGCCGCGCGCCCCGCGGCAGGTCCACGACCTTGCCCGTCGGCGACGCGGCCTCCTTGCGCTCGCTGAAGCCCGTGGCGATGACGGTGATGCGGACCTCGTCGCCGAGGCTCGGATCGATGACGGCGCCGAAGATGATGTTGGCCTCCTCGTGGGCGGCTTCCTGCACGATGCGGGCGGCCTCCTCCACCTCGTGCAACGAGAGATCGGTGCCGCCCGTGAAGTTGATGAGGACGCCCTTGGCGCCGGCGATGGCCGTGTCGTCGAGGAGCGGACTGGCCACGGCCTTCTGAGCGGCGTCGAGCGCACGGTGCTCGCCGTGCCCCACGCCGGTGCCCATCATGGCGATGCCCATGCCCGACATGATCGTCCGCACGTCGGCGAAATCGAGATTGATGAGCCCGGGCACGAGGATGAGATCGGAGATCCCCTGCACGGCCTGCTGGAGCACGGAGTCGGCGACGCGGAACGCATCCATCAACGGGGTGCCGCGATCCACCACCGAGAGCAGCCGCTGGTTGGGAATGGTGATGAGCGTGTCGACCACGTTCCGCAGCGACTCCAGCCCGGCTTCCGCCTGCAGCAGGCGCCGGCGACCCTCGAAGTGGAACGGCTTGGTGACGACGGCGACGGTGAGGATCCCGAGATCCTTGGCCAGCGAGGCGACGACCGGGGCGGCGCCCGTGCCGGTGCCGCCGCCGAGACCGGCGGTGATGAAGACCATGTCGGCGCCTTCCAGGAGGCGCGTGATTTGTTCCGGATCTTCGAGGGCGGCGTTGCGACCCACGTCGGGATTCGAGCCCGCGCCGAGTCCTTGCGTCAGCTTCACCCCCAGCTGCACCTTCACCGGCGCCGGCGACGCGCGGAGGGCCTGGCTGTCGGTGTTGGCCACGATGAACTCCACGCCCGTGAACTGCGCGGTGATCATACGGGTCACCGCGTTGCTGCCCCCGCCCCCGAGGCCGATGACCTTGATCTTGGCCGCCTGCGGAGCTTCGTCCAGCTCGAACAGCGGGCGTCGTCCACGCTCCCTTTCCATCCGCGCCTCCTCTCGCTCCCTGGCGAACAGTGTCGGCTGGGCCGCCTTGCGGCGCCGCCGGCGAATCCTAGAAGACTTCACTGAACCAGCCGGCCAGCCGGTGGGCGATGCGACCGAGCAGATGGTCGTCCGTGGTCGCCGCCGGAGTTCCGGCCACGGCCGGCCGGCGCGCGCCGTAGAGCGCGAGGCCGACGCCGGTGGCGTAGATCGGGCTTTTCACGACGTCGGCGAGCCCGCCCACGGTCTCGGGGAGGCCGCGGCGGACGGGCAGATCGAAGACGGCTTCGGCCAGCTCGGGGATGCCTTCCATGATCGACGTGCCGCCCGTGATCACGACGCCCGCGGTGGCGGCGTCCTGGAACCCCGCCTTCGTCAGCTCGCGGGCGACGAGCGTGAAGATCTCCTCCACGCGCGGCTGGATGATCTCGGACAGGATCTGGCGCGAGAGCGGCCGGGGCTTGCGTCCGCCCACCGACGGGACGTCGATCGTCTCCTTGCCGGAGATGAGCGTGGTCAGCGCGCAGCCGTAGCGGCGCTTGAGATCCTCGGCCTCGGCGGCCGGCGTGCGCAGGCCGACGGCGATGTCGTTGGTGATGTGATCGCCGCCGACGGGCAGGATCGCCGTGTGCCAGATGGCGCCGTCGCGAAAGAGCCCCACGTCCGCCGTGCCGCCCCCGATGTCGACGAGGACGACGCCCAGCTCGCGCTCGTCGGGATAGAGGACGGCTTCGGCCGACGCGAACGGCTCCAGCACGATGTCGTGCACGGCCAGCCCGGCGCGGTTGACGGAGCGCACCACGTTCTGCACCGAGGTGATGGCGCCGGTGACGATGTGGACCTCGACCTCGAGCCGCACGCCCGTCATGCCGATGGGCTCGCGGATACCGTCCTGCTCGTCGACGACGAACGTCTGGGGCAGGACGTGGATGATCTCGCGGTCCTGGGGCAGGTTGATGGCGCGCGCGGCGTCGATGGCGCGCTGGACGTCGACCGCGGCGACTTCACGGTCCTTGTTGCCGACGGCGACGACGCCGCGGCTGTTCACGCCGCGGATGTGACCGCCGGCCACGCCGGCGTACACCCCCGACACCTCGACGCCGGCCATCTGCTCGGCCTCGCCGACGGCCTGCCGGATGGCCTCCACGGTGGAGTCGATGTTCACGACGACTCCCTTGCGTAACCCGCGGGACGGCGCGGCTCCCACGCCGACCACGTCGATGCTCCCGGCGGCGTTCGCCTCGGCGATGACCGCGCAGATCTTCGTCGTGCCCACGTCGAGCCCGACGACCAGGTCCTTCGGCGCCTTGCGCGCTATCCCTGGCCTCCTTTCTTCAGGACCACCCGATCGCGGAAGCGCAGATCGATCGCGGTCACGCCGTCGCCCGTGCGAGCGATCTGCGCGAGCACGCCTTCGAGCCGGGCCAGCCGCTCCTCCCACTCCTCGACGCCCAGCCGGACCTCGATGCCATCCACCGTGTAGAGGACGGGGCCCTCGCGGCCGCTCATGTCGATCTCGGAGATCTCACTGACGAGCGCGCTCCCCGACCGCAACAGCGAGCGGATGAGCGCGAGCGCCACGCGGGCCTTTGGGCCTGGCTCAGTGCGGAGCGCGACCAGCTCGTCCTCGCTGAGGCCACTGATCACCGGAACGCTGGGCACGACGGCGTGCGGCGCCTCGCCGAGGAGACGGCCTTCCTCGTCCAGCCAGTGGAGCGTGCCACTCGAGACGAGCGTGAAGGGCCGTCGCTCCTCGACGAGGATGGTCACGCGATTGGGCAGCTCACGGATGACGTCGGCGCGCAGGATCTCGGGCACGGCCTGCAGACGCAGGGTGACGGTGGTGGGGTCGATGCGGAAGATGTTGGCGCGGGCGGGAATGCCCGCGGCCTCGACCACCCGCTCCGCCGAGACCCGGGACGCGCCGCGCACTTCCACGCCGGCGATGGCGAAGCGCGGCGACGTGAGGAGCCAGTGGGCGCCGCCTGAGAGGCCCAGGACCGCGACGACGACGAGGGCGACGACGACGAGCCGATGCCGCCACGTCCGCCGGTGAGCCCGCGCTCGGGCGGCGGCCGGCGACCGATCGGCGGCACGCCGGAGCTTCTGGCGCGCAATGAGCGCCGAGCGTTCGCCGACGTCGCCCAGCGACGAGGTCTGCCCGCGGGGCGACAGCAGGCCTTTACTCACCGATGACCCGGATCTCGTTTTCCAGCACGATCCCGAAGTGCGCCTGCACCCGCTCCCGGGTGAGCTCCATGAGGGCGAGCACGTCGGTGGCGGCGGCGCCGCCGCGGTTGACGATGAAGTTGGCGTGCTTGGCCGAGATCTCGGCGCCGTTGAAGCGCTTGCCCTTGAGGCCGACCTTCTCGATCATCCGGCCCGCGGTCTCGCCCGCCGGGTTCTTCCAGACGCACCCGGCCGACGCCAGCGCCAGCGGCTGGCTGGACTTCTTGTGCTTGAGACGCTGCTTGATGTCCTTCTGGATCTCGCTGAGCGGCCGGCGGTGGAAGCGGAGCCGGCACCCGATGAGCACGGTGCCCGGCGGAAAGTGGAAGGCGCGGTAGGTGAACGCGCCCGCGTTCGGCTTGTACTCGCCGAGCGTGCCGTCGGGATAGAGGAAGTAGGCCGCGCTCACGAAGTCGCCGATGGCGCCGTCCGGAGTGCCCGCATTCATCGCGAGCGCGCCGCCGATCGTCGCCGGAATTCCCACCAGGCATTCGAGGCCGCCCAGGTTGAGCGCGGCCGCCTCGCGGATGAGCGCGGAGAGGCTGGCCCCGGCCCCGGCCACGGCCTCTTCACCGTGGAACTCGGAGCGGCCGAGGCATCCCTCGAGCTTGAGCACCACGCCGCGCACTCCCCGGTCGCGCACGAGCAGGTTGTTGCCGCCGCCGACGACGACCACCGGCAGCTGCTCCCGCTCAGCGAAGAGAAGGGCGTGACGGATGTCGTCCACGTCCTGCGGCACGACGAAGATGTCGGCCGAGCCGCCGATACGCAACGACGTGTGAAAGCTCAGGGGTTCTTTGAAGCGAACTTCCCCCCGGATTTCTCCTAGCATGTGGCCCTCCCTCCGCGCGAGTCGGCCTCGAGTCGGAGCAAAAGATCCGGACCGATCTGACCTACATCCCCGGCGCCAAGCGTCAGGACGAGGTCTCCGGGCCGCGTGATGTTGACCAGGTGCTCCACCGCCCGCGCGCGGCCGCCGCCCACGTACGTCACGTCGCGGTGACCGTGGGCGCGGATGGCGTCGGCCAAGTCCTCGGCGCTGACACCGGGCATGGGGCGTTCCCCGGCCGCATAGATGTCCATGACGACGAGGACGTCGGCCTGATTGAAGGCGGTGAGGAACTCCTGGCGCAGATGATGGGTTCGCGAGTAGCGATGCGGCTGGAACACGGTGACGATCCGACTCTCGAAGCCAGCCTTGGCGGCGGCCAGCGTGGCGCGGAGCTCGGCGGGGTGGTGGCCGTAGTCGTCGACCACGGTCACGCCTCCCGCCTGGCCGCGCACCTGGAAGCGGCGCTGGACGCCGGTGAAGCCGGCCAGCGCGTTCTGAATCGTGACGAACGGAATGTCGAGATCGAGCCCGACACCGATCGCGGCGAGCGCGTTGAGGACGTTGTGCCGGCCGGGGATCTGGAGCGTGCATTGGCCGAGCCGCGTCCCGCGATGGACGACTTCGAACCGGCTGGTCAGGCCCGCGAGGTGGACGCGCTGGGCCACCAGGTCGGCGCTCGACTCCAGGCCGTAGGTGATGAGGCGCTTCTCGAGACGCGGGATCAGCATCTGGATGTTCGGCTGGTCGAGGCACAGCACGGCCGAGCCGTAGAACGGCACCTTGTTGACGAAAGCCAGGAAGCCGTCGCGGATCGCGTCCAGCGTGCCCCAGTGGTCGAGGTGCTCGGCGTCGATCGTCGTCACGACGGCGATGGTCGGCGTCAGCGTGAGGAACGAGCCGTCCGACTCGTCGGCCTCGGCGACGAGGAAATCGCCCTGGCCGAGCCGCGCGTTGCTGCCGAGGCTCGACACCCGCCCGCCCACGATGATGGTCGGGTCGTGGCGGCCTTCGGCGAGCACCGCACCCACCAGGGACGTCGTCGTCGTCTTGCCGTGGGTGCCGGCCACCGCGATGCCGTACTTGAGCCGCATCAGCTCGGCCAGCATCTCGGCCCGGCGAATGGCCGGGATGGCGCTTCGGCGCGCGGCCTGCACTTCCACGTTGTCGCCGGCCACCGCCGACGAGTAGACGACGACGTGAGCGCCTTCCACGTGGGCGGCCTCGTGACCGGAGAAGACCTTGACGCCGAGCCGCTCCAGGCGCTCGATCGCCTCGTTGCGCTTGAGATCCGAGCCGGTGACGCGATAGCCGAGGTTGGCCAGGATCTCGGCGATGCCCGACATCCCGCTGCCGCCGATGCCGACGAAGTGAATCTGCTGGTAGCGCTTAAACATGGGCGTGCTGGGAGATGTTGAGGAGGACGCCCGTGCCCATCATCGTGACGAGCAGGGCCGAGCCCCCGAACGAGATGAAGGGCAAGGGCAGCCCCTTGGTCGGCAGGGCGCCGGTCACCACGCCGAGGTTGACGAGGGTCTGCGTCGCGATCAGCACGGTGATGCCGAGGGCCAGGTAGGCGCCGAACGGATCTGGCGCCCGGAGGCCCACGCGCAATCCCCGCCACACGAGCACGGCGAAGAGCGCGATGATCGTCATGGCGCCGACGAAGCCGAGCTCCTCGCCGATGACGGCGAAGATGAAGTCGGTGTGCGCTTCCGGCAGGTAGAAGAGCTTCTGCTTCGACTCGCCGATGCCGCGGCCGAAGAGGCCGCCGCTGCCGAGCGCCAGCCACGACTGGATGATCTGAAAGCCGCTGCCCCGCGGGTCGCTCCAGGGATCGATGAAGGTCGTGATGCGCCGCAGCCGGTAGGGGGCCAGCCAGATGGCGAGCGCGACGAAGGGCAGCGCCGCAGCGGTGACGAAGCCCAGGTAGCGCACGGGGCTGCCGGCCAGATAGAGCAGCGCGAAGGTGACGGCAACCAGCGTGAGGCAGTTGCCGAGGTCGGGCTGGATCAGGATCAGCCCGGCCAGCGCCGCGGCGATCACGAGCGGCTGGAGGAGCCCACGGCGAACGTCCTCGATCCCCTCGCGCGTGCGGGTGAAGTAGCCGGCCAGGTAGATCACCAGCGCGAGCTTGGCCAGCTCGGCGGGCTGGAACGACACCGGCCCCAGCCGAAGCCAGCGACGCGTGCCGTTGATGGGTTGGGCCAGCGGCGGGACGAGGACGAGCACGAGGAGCACGCCGGCGGCGAGAAGGATCGGCCAGCCGAGACGCTCCAGACGCCGGTAGTCGATGCGGAGCGCGGCGAGCAGACACGCCGCTCCCAGCAGCGCCCAGACGAGCTGCTTCTTCAGGAAGAGGTACGGATCCTGGAAGCGGTCGCCCGCGACGATGGCGCTCGCTGAATAGACCATCACGACGCCGGCCGACAGCAGCAGCACGACGGCGCCGAAGAGCCACATGTCGGGCCGGAGCTTCCTGGGCATTTACTTGCTCTGGGGGGGAGCGACCGCCGCTCCCGTTATACGAAGGAGGCTACGCCCCCCTCGGACTCTCCCGGCCCCAGACCCCCCCACCGGTGTGGATCTCGCCATCAGGCGAGCCCCTGGACGAGACCGCGGAATACATCACCGCGGTGCTCGAAATTATCGAACATGTCGAAGGAGGCGCAGGCCGGCGAGAGCAACACGACGTCGCCGAGCCCCGCCGCGTCGCGGGCAGCATGCAGCGCGCTCTCGATCGACACGCTCTCGCCGACCGGAATGCCGGCGGCGGCCAGCGCCGCGCCGATCTTGGCGCCGTCCTGTCCGATGATCGCCGCGTGGATCACGCGTCCCCGGGCCGCCTCGGCCAGCGCGCTGAAGTCCTGGCCCTTGCCGATGCCGCCGGCGATCAGGACGATCCGCCCGCTGAAGCTCTCGAGCGCCTTGATGGTGGAGGCGACGTTGGTGCCCTTGGAATCGTTGTAGTAGTGCACGCCCTTGAGGTCCCGGATGAACTCGATGCGATGGGACACGCCGCGGAAGTTTGCGATGCCGCGGCGGATGGCCGCGGGCGCGAGGCCCGCCCACAGCACGCAGGCCGTCGCCGCCAGCACGTTCTCCACGTTGTGGGCACCGCGCAGGAAGATCTCGCCGAGGGGACAGATCCGCTCGACGTGGCCGTTGAGCTTCGCCGCCACCCAGTCGCCCTGCACGAAGACTCCGTGCTCGAGCTCGCGCCGCCGGCTGAACCAGACGACGCGCGCCTTCGTCCGGGCCGCCAGCGCGGCGGCGCCCTCGTCGTCGGCGTTGAGCACGGCGCAATCGGCGGGCGTCTGGTTCAGGAAGATGCGCGCCTTGGCGTCGACGTAGGCCTCGAAGCTGCCGTGCCGGTCGAGATGGTCGGGCGTCACGTTGAGCACGGCGGCCACGCGCGGGTGGAAGGCCTCCGTCGTCTCGAGCTGGAAGCTCGACGCCTCGCACACGACGAGACCGTCGGCGGCGAACGTCAGCGCGTGGGCGGCCAGCGGGGTTCCGATGTTGCCGCCGACGAGCACCGCCCGGGCTTGCTCGGCCAGCAGCGCCCCGGTGAGCGCCGTGGTCGTCGTCTTGCCGTTGGTGCCAGTGATGGCGATGGTATCGGCCTCCATCACCCGCCAGCCCAGCTCGAGCTCGCCGATGATCGGAATGCCTTCCGCCACGGCCGGCGCCACCTGTGGCGAATCGAGAGGCACCCCCGGGCTCACGACGACGAGGTCGGCGCCCTGTGTCGCTTCCGGATGGCTGCCGCCCACCAGGAGACTCACGCCGAGCGCCGACAGCGCGCGCGTCTCGGCGCCGAGCGCCGCCAGGGTCTTCTGATCGCTGGCGATGACGCGGGCGCCGGCGGCCCGGAGCAGACGCGCGGACGCCAGGCCGCTCCGGCCGAGACCGACGACGGCGACACGCCGGCCCACGAGCGTTTCCAGATAGGCGCGTCCCCGCGCCACGACGTCCGCCTCGCCCAGTGACTTCACGCGGCTCGCCATGTGCTCACGCTCATCGCAGCTTCAGGGTGCTGAGCGCCAGGAGCGCCAGCGCAAACGACACGATCCAGAAGCGCACGACGATCTTCGGCTCCGCCCAGCCCTCCAGCTCGTAGTGGTGATGGAGCGGCGCCATGCGGAAGACGCGGCGCCCCGTGAGCTTGAACGACGCGACCTGGATGATGACCGAGACCGCTTCCACCACGTACAGCCCGCCGATGAGGGGCAGCAGCAGCTCGGCCTTGGTCAGCACCGCCAGCGTGCCGATGGCCCCGCCCAGCGCGAGGGAGCCCACGTCGCCCATGAAGATCTGGGCCGGATGGCAGTTGAACCAGAGAAAGCCGATGGCCGCGCCGATGAGCGCGCCGCAGAAAACCGTCAGCTCGCCGGCGCCCCTGACGTTGGTGATCCGCAGATAGTCGGCGGCCCGGAAGTTGCCGGTCAGGTACGCGATCACCGCGAAGGCGCCGCCGGCCATGATGATGGGGCCGATGGCGAGCCCGTCGAGGCCGTCGGTGAGATTCACCGCGTTCGAGGCGCCCACGATCACCAGCATCGCGATGGGGATCCACCACAACCCGAGGTCCAGCACCCAGCCCTTGAGGAACGGGATGGGCAGCACCGGCGTCCAGCCGTTGGCCGCCGGCTGCCAGAGGACGATCTGGAGCACGCCGAGGGCGAGCAGGAGCTGCAGGAGGAACTTCGTTCGCGCGGTGATGCCCTTGCGCTTCTTGATCTTGCGTGTGTCGTCCCATAGCCCGATGAGACCGAATCCCGCCGTCGCCAGCACCACCACCCAGACGTACCGGTTGCGGAGATTGGCCCACAGGAGCGTCGAGCCGAGCAGCGCGCCCAGAATGACGAGCCCGCCCATGGTCGGCGTGCCCCTCTTCGAGCGATGGCGCTCCGGCGTGTCTTCCCGCACCGTCTCGCCCCCGTGCTGCCACTCCTTCAGCTTCTCGATGAGCGGCGGCCCGATCAGCAGCGAGATCACCAGCGCCGAGATCAAGGCCATGACGGAGCGGAACGTCAGGTACCGGAAGACGTTGAAGACGATGTGATCCTTGGCCAGGGGGACGAGCAGGTGGTAAAGCATCCGTCACGCTCATCTCTGATCCGGCCGGGTGAGTCGCGCGACCAGCGCGTCCGCGACGCGCTCCATTCTCATGCCGCGCGAGCCTTTGACGAGGACGACGTCGCGGGCGGCGACGCGCTTGAGCAGGTGGGCGACGGTGTCCTCGAACGTCGTGCCGTGCCAGGCCTCGGGCAGCCCCGCCTCCCGCGCCACCTGGACGGCCAGCAGCATGTGCCGGCCGAGGGCCACGAACTCGGCCGCGCCGCTGGCCGCCACCTGCCGCCCCACCTCGCGGTGGGCCGGGTCGGTGACGTCGCCCAGCTCCAGCATGTCGCCGAGGACGACGACGAGCCGGCGCCCATTGCGGACGGCCGCCACGGTCTCCAGCGCCGCGCGCACCGACGCGGGATTGGCGTTGTAGGTGTCGTCGAGGATGCGCACGTCACCGGCGTCGCGCCAGACACAGCGGCCCTTCGCCGGTCGCGCCGCCTGCAGGCCACGGGCGATCTCTTCCAGGCTGAAGCCCAGCACGACGCCGCTCGCCGCCGCGGCCAGCGCATTCGTCACGTTGTGGCGACCCGAGAATTCCAGGGCCACCTCGCGCCGCTCGCCGTTGACCTCCAGCGTGACGCGCATGCCGCCCGTCTCCTCGATCGGATCGCCGACCGCGCGGACGGTCGCGGTCGCCAGCCGCCCGTAGGTGATCACACGGGCGCGCGTCTCGCGCGCCATGCCGCTCACGCGCGCATCGTCGGCGTTGAGCACGGCCCAGCCCTCGGGACCGAGCGACTGCACCAGCGCCGCCTTCTCGGCGCGGACGCCTTCGAGCGAGCCGAGGAACTCCGTGTGCACCGGCGCCACCGTGGTGACCACGCCGACGGTCGGCGCGGCCAGCTCGCTGAGGGCGGCGATCTCGCCCTTCTGATTGGTGCCGATCTCCACCACGAGCGCCTCGTGCTCGGCGGTGAGCCGGAGGAGCGTGAGCGGTAGCCCCCACTGGTTGTTGAAGGAGCCTTCCGGCTTGAGCACTCGCCAGCGCGTGGACAAGACCGCGGCGATCATCTCCTTCGCCGTCGTCTTGCCGTTGGAGCCGGTCACCGCGACGACCGGAATGGCGAAGCGCTGGCGGTGGTACGCCGCGACCCGACCGAGCGCCCGCGTCGTGTCCTCGACGAGCACGAGCGGCACACCGGCCGGGATCGGATCGGGGACGTGGTGGACGACCAGGCAGGCGGCGCCGCGGCTGGCCGCTTCGGCCACGAAGTCGTGGCCGTCGAGACGGTGGCCCTGGATGGCGAAGAATGCCTCGCCGACGCCGAGCGCGCGGGAGTCGATGGCAACGCCGGTGACCGGCACGGCGAGATCGCCGACGACGAGCGCGCCCTGGGTCGCGCGGACGATGTCCTGGACGGTGAAGGTCGCCATCGTCAGCCGGCCTTCCGCAGGAGCTGAAGCGCGACCTCGCGGTCGTCGAAGGGCAGGACCTGGGCGCCGACGATCTGGTACGTCTCGTGTCCCTTGCCCGCGATCACCACGGTATCGCCGGCGCGCGCCCAGTCGAGCGCGGCGCCGATGGCCGTTCGCCGCTCGGCCTCGCGCGCGTAGTGACCGTCGCCGCCGCCCCGCCGAACGCCCACCACGATCTCGTCGATGATCGCCTCCGGTCGTTCCGAGCGCGGATTGTCCGACGTGACCCACACACGATCGGCGAGACGGGCCGCGATCTCGCCCATGATCGGCCGCTTGCCGCGGTCGCGATCGCCGCCGCAGCCGAACACGACGCCGAGGCGACCACGCGTGAGCTTGCGCGCCGTCGCCAGCATGCGCTCCAGCGCGTCGGGGGTGTGAGCGTAATCGACGACGACCAGGAAGGGCTGGCCAGCGCGGACCTGTTCGAAGCGTCCCGGTACGGCCCCGACCTCGCCCAGCGCCCGCGCGATCGCGTCGGGCTCGAGGCCGAGCGCGAGCCCCACACCGACGGCGCCGAGCAGGTTCATGACGTTGTGCTCGCCGATGAGCGGCGAGGCGAGCGTGAGCGCGCCGCGCGGCGTGAGCGCGCGCAGCCGGATACCCTCGAGAGTGGACGCGTGCTCGACGGCGCGGATCTGGGCTTCGGCTCTCAGTCCGAACGTCAGCGTGGGGATGTCGAGGCCGCGCACCATCTCGCCGCCGGAGGGATCGTCGGCGTTCACGACGGCGGTGCGTCCAGGCTTGGACGAGTGGGCGAGCAGCTCGAAGAGGTGGCGCTTGGAGCGGCGATATTCGTCGAGCGTGCCGTGGAAGTCCAGATGATCCTGTGTCAGGTTCGTGAACACGGCGACGTCGAATGTCAGCCCTTCGACGCGGCCAAGCGCCAGCGCGTGCGAGGAGACCTCCATCGCGACACCACGGACCCCGTCAGCGTACATGCGTGCCAGCATTGACTGAAGCTCGAGCGCCTCGGGGGTCGTTTGACCGGCGGGGAGCGTCTCGGTGCCGATCCGGTACTGGATGGTACCGATTACACCAGCCCGCAACCCTCGGGTTTGCAAGAGCGCGTCCACGAGATAGGACGTCGTTGTCTTGCCATTCGTTCCCGTGATGCCGACGACGGTGAGCTGCCGCGACGGATGGCCGTAGTAGGCGGCAGCGGCCCGGGCCAGCGCCGGCCGTGCCGACGGGACGACGATCTGGGCCACGCTCACGCCCGTGACCGCCGGCCCTTCAGTCACGATCACGGCCGCGCCGCGCGCGATCGCCTCCGGCACGAACTTTCGCGCATCCTGCTTGAAGCCGGGGACGGCGACGAAGCAATCGCCCGGCGAGACCTTCCGCGAATCGGCGGCGATCCCGCCGATCGCCGCGGGCAGCGCGCCGATCACTCGCGTCTCGCCCAGCGAAGCGACGAGCTCGCTCACCGGCATTGATCGCCGAGCCATATCATTCCTCGAGCCATGTCATCTCGAGCCATCTGACCGCTCGCCATTGTCGATCATTTTCACCGCTCGGGTCGGCCGTCGGACGGCCTCACCTCGCACCGCCGCGGCCCTCATGGCATGGCCTCGCCGCGCGCCAGCGGACGCGAGGACGGCGCCAGCACGAGCCGCGCGGTGGCGCCGGGCGCGAGCGGCGTGCCGGGCGCCGGCGTTTGCTTCACGACGCTGCCGCGGCCGCTCACTTCGACCCGCACACCAAGCGGCGCGAGCGCGGCGAGCGCTTGGCGCAGGGGCCGGCCGCGCAGGTCGGGCATCACCGCGGCGGCGCCGTCGCCGGCCGGATCGGAGCTCGACACCAGCCTCAGCCGCGGACCGGCCGGCGGCTCCGAAGCAGGACCGGTCACGATCTGGAGCGGCGGCGTGTCCCGCGGCGGCACGTCGAGGTAACGCAGCACCTCGCGGCCGATCGCCGAGAAGATCGGCGCCGCCGCTTCGCTGCCCCACTTCTCGTTCTTCGGCTCGTCGAGCATGACCAGCATCACGAACCGCGGCTCGTCGGCCGGCGCGAATCCGATGAACGAGAGCACCCCAGGCGCCCGGGAGTAGCGGTGGGTGGCCGAATCGAGCTTCTGGGCCGTGCCCGTCTTGCCGGCGACCGCATAGCCGGGAATGGCCGCGCGGTGACCGGTGCCCGCCTCCACGACGCTGATGAGGATGCGCGTGAGCGTGCGGGCCGTCTCGGGCGAGATCACCTGCCGCACGGCCTCCGGCTCGAACCGCCGCGTCTCGCGACCGTTCGCGTCGAACACCGACTTCACCAGCCGCGGCCGCATCATCGTACCGCCGTTGGCCACCGCGCTGAATGCGGTAACCATCTGAAGCGCGGTGACCGATACCTCCTGGCCGAGCGACATCGTGGGCAGCGACAGCGCCGACCACTTCAGGGGCTCGCGGAGCTGGCCGCGGCTCTCGCCGGACAGCCCCACCCCGGTCGGACGACCGAAGCCGAACGCGGTCATGTAGCGGTAGTAGCGGTCCGGCCCCAGCGCCAGACCGACCTTGATCGACCCCACGTTGGAGGAGTTCTGGAGCACCTCGCTGAACGTCAGCCAGCCGTATTTCTTCCAGTCGTGGATCGTCGTCTTGGCGATGGTGATCGCGCCGTTTTCCCCGAAGACGCGATCGTCGGGCCGGACGACGCCCTCCTCGAGAGCGGCGGCGGCGAGGATCACCTTGAACGTCGAGCCCGGCTCGAACGGATCAGTGACGGCGCGGTTGCGCCAATAATCGCGGGACGGCACGTCCAGGAAGGTGTTCGGATTGAACGTGGGCCGGATGGCGAGGGCGAGGAGGTCGCCCGTGCGCGGCTCCATCACCACGGCCATGGCCGCTCGCGCGCTCGTGCGGCGGAAGGCGGCGTCGATCTCGCGCTCGGCGACGTACTGGATGTGGGCGTCGACGGTCAGCATGACGCCGTGGCCGGGCGCAGGAGTCTGGAGCACGCGCTGCATCTCGATCTCGCGCCCCAGCGCGTCGCGCCCGACCACGGCCTTGCCCGCCGTCCCCGCCAGGGTGTCGTTCCAGGAGCGCTCGATCCCTTCGAGACCGCCGTCGGCGCCCTCGAACCCGAGGATGTGGGCGGCCAACTCGCGGTTCGGATAGAGGCGCAGCGGCTCGGGCACGAGGGCCAGGCCGGGCTCGCGCAGGGCGCGCACGCTCGCCGCCACGGCCGGAGGCAGGCGGCGCTTGAGCCACACGAACGGGCGCTGGCTCACCAGCGCCGTGTGCAGGTCCTCCTCCGGAATCTTCACGATAGGCGCCAGCCGCGCGGCGACTCGGACGGGATCGCCCACGGTGCGCGGCTGGGCGAACAGCGACTCGGCCGGGCTGGACGCGGCCAGCGGCGTGCCGTGACGGTCGACGATCGGCCCCCGCTGGGCCTCGAGTGCAACCGGCCGCGAGTATTGCCGCTCGGCGAGGGCGGACAGCTCGCGAGAGCGAACGATCTGGAGATGGGCCAGACGCGCCGTCACGCCCCCGAATGCCACGACGAATGCCGCCGCCAGGAGCAGGACACGCGTGCGGAGAACCGTGACTCTCACGGCTGTAGTGGCACCCTCGTGAAGACCCGGGCGGCAGGCAGGCTCGCGGTGACCTGACCGCCGTCGACGGCGGCCTGGCCGCTGCCGCCGGCGACGAACTCGCGGGCGACGCGGATCTGCCGCCGGGTGGGCGCGGTGAGGCCGAGCTGCCGGGCCCGCGTCTCGACGCGAGCCGGCGAGCGCAGCGTGGCCACCTCGACCTCGAGCTGACCGAGGAGGGTCTCGAGACGGCTGCGCTGGGCCCGCAGGGCGTCGAGCTGGTAGCCGAGATGGACCTGCTGCACGCGCAAGCCGACGACGGCCAGGCCGCTCAGGATGAGGAGGAGCGCTCCGGCCAGCGCGAGCACGAGCGAGCGATGCACCCGGGGATCGTGCTCTCGATGCAGTTGCTGTCGTTCCCTCACGAGACCCGCTCCAGCACGCGCAGCTTCGCGCTCCTGGCACGGGGGTTGGCCCGCACCTCGTCGTCGGTGGGCATCCGCGGCGATGGCTCGATCTCGGCGTACTCGGCACGAGCGAGCTCGCGGAACGTGTGCTTCACGATGCGGTCTTCACCCGAATGAAAGGCAATCACGCCGAGCCGGCCGCCGGGGGCCAGCAGACCCGCCGCCTGAGGCAGCGCTTCGCGAAGCGCGCCCGGCTCGTCGTTGACGGCCATGCGAATGGCCTGGAAGGTGCGGGTGGCGACGTGCAGGCGCTTCGGCCACGCGCGGCGCGGCACCGCGCTCCTGACGGTGGCGACGAGATCGGTGGTCGTGCGTAGCGGGCGCCGGCGCACGATGGCCCGGGCGATCCGGCGCGCGTGCGGCTCGTCGCCGTAGTCGGCGAGGACGCGGGCCAGATCGGGCTCGGGTAGCCGGTCGAGCAGGGCGGCCGCCGTCGGCCCTGCCGTCGGGTCGAGCCGCATGTCGAGCGGCTCGTCGGCCTGGAACGAGAAGCCGCGCGCCGATTCCTCGAGCTGCTGGGACGACACGCCGAGGTCGAGCAGGATGCTCTCGGCCGGCGTGGCGCTGTGCGTGGCGGCGGTCGCAGCGAGATCGCGGAAGCTCGCGTGAGCGAGCGTCACGCGGGCGCCGAAGCGAGCCAGGCGCGCCTGCGAGTGCGCGAGCGCCTCGGGATCGACGTCGAGGCCGAGCAGACGGACGTCGACCGGCGCCGTCTCCAGCAAAACCTCCGCGTGACCACCCATGCCCACCGTCCCGTCGATCACCCAGCCCTCGCGTCGCGGCCGCAGCAAGAACGCGACCTCATCGACGAGGACCGAGACGTGAACTACTTCACTCCCAATTGCGACAGCCGCTCGAAGCCTGCCGGGAGGCCGTCGCCGTGAGACCGCTCGTACTCCTCGAACCGCGGGCGATCCCACACCTCGAAGAATTCCCGGCCGACGCCCACGATCATCACGTCCTTCACGAGACCGGCCTGTTGCCGGCTGTCGGGCGGCAGCAGCGCGCGGCCGGCGCCGTCGAGATCCACTTCCGTCGCGCGCGAGATGTAGAGCCGACCGAGACGGCGCACCTCGCTGTCGAAGCGCGATTGCTCGTTGATCGCCGACACCAGTCGCTCCCATGCCTCATAGGGATGCACTTCGAGCGAGACCTCGTTCGGGACGACGACGAGACCGCGGCCTTCGTACTTGGCCAGCTCGTCCCGGTACCTCGCCGGCACGCTCAGCCGTCCCTTCGGGTCGATCGTGTGTCGATAGCGGCCAATGAACATTCGTCTCGCCTGGGACAGGGATCTTCTTTCATCCCACTTCATCCCACTTAATGGCCGAGACTACAATTGCCAAAAAGACCTGTCAAGGGAAAACCAACGATTTTTTAGACAATTCTGCGCATCGAGGG
>WNEY01000286.1_pt1 | contig 29542 bp, 17 predicted proteins | sample 5400531 | NCBI WGS metagenome assembly WNEY01 (sample SAMN13153338, study PRJNA577476) | soil metagenome | isolation source: 200 cm saprolite under Douglas fir tree site 1 | place: USA:California | collected 2015-04-18
CGAACCGCTGCCTTGGTTGTCACATCCAGAGCCAGAGCCTGCTCGGCTTGTCGGCCGCGTTCGGCAAGGGCGACATCGACCGCAAGGCCACCACTCTGCTCTACAACGCGATCGTCTCCAGCCAGTGGCTCGACGGCGCGCTGCGCATCTCGCACCCGGAGTTCGCCAAGACGCAGACCACGCTCAACCTGTGGTCGCTCGGATCCTGGCCGGACAAGGCTGGCTCGTTCCGTGCCAAGTACCGCGCAGCGCACTTCCTCCAGAACGTGAAGATCCGCCAGGGAGACCAGACGCGCTGGACGGCCGACCACTCCAGCGGCTGGTGGAACACGGACGAGAGCAACACCTCGATGACCATCAAGGCGTACGCCGGGCTCGTCCGCGACGCTGCCCAGATCCCCTCGTCGTCGATCGACGATTACTCGCTGGGCCCGGCCATCAGCTTCGGCCCCGGATCTCCGCAGGGCATGACCGCGGGACCCGATGGCGCGCTCTACATCGCCACCAACGCCGGCGCGATCTTCCGCGTGGACGTCGCGACGGGCGCGAAGACGACCGCGTACTCGGGTCTACCTGGCGACATCCAGGGGCTCGCCTTCAGCGCGGACGGGACGCTCCACGTCAGCACCTCGTCGGGCTACCTCATCCGCTTCAGGCCCGACGGGACGCGCGTCGACACGTTGATCGGCAGCAATCTCACCGACGTGGCCATCGGTCCCGACGGCCTCCCCTACTTCGCCGCCTTCAACAACAACCGCATCCTGCGGCTGACCGCGTCCTCCCAGGTCGAGGTCTACGCCAGCGGCGGCCTCTTCAACTGGCCCCGCAGCCTTGCGTTCGACGGCGCCGGAAATCTCCTCGTCGCGAACCAGTTCGCCTGGAACATCCTCAAGGTCGCGCCCGACCGCACCGTCTCCATCTACTCCGACGGGCTGGCCTACGAGCCGATCCGGATGGCGCTTTCGCCCGACGGCAGCCTCTACGTCACCACCTCGCAGCCCTACAACAACGGCGGCATCGTGCGCGTGCACGCGGACTCCACCGTGGAACGCGTGCTGCAACAAGAAGGCGTGCTCTCCGTGGCCGCACGGGGACCTACGCTCTATTTCGTCAACAACAACGTCAATACCGTCCAGCCGCTCGTCGTCGCGCCGCTCGACACCGTTGCCCTGGCCGATCTGCGCGCCGAGATCCCATACGGCGCGCGGTTCCTGCTCGCTGGCTACACCGACAACAACTTCGACAACACCGTGCACGCGCAGCGTCTGATCGGCCTGGCCGAGGCGCGAGACGTGGTGGACGATCCGGCGCTGGTCGGCCGGATCGATACGGCCGTCGCCTACGTGGCCAATCTCTTGCGGCAGCGGCAATACGCCGACGGGAGCTGGAGCAGGTACGTGGGATATCCGGGCGACCCGCTGGTCACCGCGATGGTCGGGCTGGCGCTCGAGTACACGAGTCCCTCCGCCGACGACCCGCAAATCCGCAAGACCATCCAAAATCTCCTCAATACCCAACGGCCCGACGGAGGCTGGGACAACTTCTTCAACGGTTTGAGCACGCGCCTTGCCTCGACCAGCTTCGTGATGGTGTTCATGCCCAGAGCGCTGGAGCGGCTCGGCGGCATCGACGTGGCGCTCCACATCCAGCTGCCGGAGAACGTCCATCTCTCGAACGCGACCCTCGCGCCCGCGATGCAGCCCAATCCCGACCACACGATCGACTACACCTGGACGCTGCTCGGCGTGACCAGCTCCGGGCGCGAGGTCGACTTCGACCTCACGCTCGTCGACATGCTGCTCCACGAGCAGCGGTCCGTGGCGAACCGTGCGGACCTCGAATTTGCCAATTCGTTCGTCGATCAGAAGATCCAGCTGCCGCTCGACGTCCCGGTCGTGCGCGCCGAGAGCCAGCTCGCGCTGGCCGTCGCCACCGACAAGGCGACCTACCAGGCCGGCGAGTCGGTCGCGATCAGCTCGACGGTGAGCAACGGCGGGGCGGTGATCGCCTCCGGTCAGGTTTCGCTGGCCATCCGTGCCGCAGGAAGCACCTCGAATCTGGTGGACTTGCCGCCGATCGCGGCGGGCAACGTCGCGCCAGGCGCGCAGGTGGTGCTGCCGGCGACGTGGGGCACCGGCACGACGCTGGCGGGAGATTACGAGGTCCACGGGCAGCTGACCGATGCCGCAGGGCGCCTGCTGTCGGAGGCGGTCAACCCATTCCGCATCGCCGCGCCCGAGGCGACGGCGGCCACCGCCGTGTCGACCGACAAGCAGATCTACACGGCCTGGGACTTCGTGAACATCAGCGGGCGCGCGCAGAACGTCGCGTCGAACACGATCCTGGCGCCTTCGCTGGTGGAGCTCACCGTCGCCGATCCGTCCGGCACCGCGATCTTCTCCGCCAGCGCAAACGTCGAGCAGCTCGCCCCGAACGGGTGGCGGCCATTGACCTTCCGCTTGAAGCTGGCCGATGCGCCGGCCGGCGCCTACCCGGTGTCCTTGGTCCTGAAGGATCGCTTCACGCGTCGCGTGCTCAGCACCGCGACGGCCAGCTTCCAAGTGCAGCGCCAGGCCATCCAGAGCATCGCGGGCGCCGTCACGGTGGCGGCGCGCGAGGTGTACCAGGGCGATCCGAACAGCTGCACGGAAACGACGAGCAACCTGAGCGCCGCGCCGGTCCCGGGCCTGAAGCTGATCCACCGGCTGGTCGGGGCCGACGCCCAGACTACAGTCGAGGACCAGGTGGAGTCCGTGGACTTGCCCGCCGCCGGGCAAGCTCCGCCATTCGTTCACTCGTTCGCCACCGGGGCGCTCGCGCCGGGCGGCTACGCGTGCGTTCTGCTGGCCGAGCTCGACACCGGCCTGCGCGCTCTGGCGTCCGCGGGCTTCCGGGTGCTGGAGCCGCCGGTGAAGCTCGCGGCTTCGCTGAGCCTGGGAGGCCGCGGCCGCCTGCTGGTGTTGCTCGACGCGCCTCACCGCTGCGACGACGAGCCCGACCGGTCGCTCCGGCGCCCTGCCGACGACGACTGCGCGGACGACGGGCCGCCCGACGCGGCCGCGCTCGCCGACCGCCGCGCCTTTCTCGAGAAGCTGCTGCGGGACGACGGCTGGTCGTACACCATCGCCGAGAGCGAGATCGACTTCACGAGCGAATTCCACACCGGCGGCTACCGCGTCTACGCCGTGTTCTCGTCCGCGCGCAGGCTCGGCAAAGACACCCAGAGGGAGTTGCGCGAGGCGGTGTTCCGCGGCGAGGGGCTGGTGGTGGCGGGCTCGCAGAGGGCTCCCTCGCGAACGGTCGCCGACGCGCTCGGGCTCCGGCTCATCGGGCGCGTGCCCTTCGCCACCGCGTTTGCGCCCACCACTCCCGCGTCTCCCCTCGCCGGCCCGGTCGCGCTGCTCGACCGAGAGGTGCCGCTGCGCGTGCGTCTCCGGTCCGCGGAGAGCCTGGCGATCTATCAGCTCGCGCCGGGAGCCCCGAGCGGTGGCTGCAGCGAGGACTGCGAAGACGAGACGGACGCCGAGTGCGTTCAGCATCTCGACGCGGCGACGGTGAACGCCTACGGGCGGGGTGCGAGCGCCTTCGCCGGAGTGGACCTGCTCGCGCTCGCCACCCGCGACGGCCCGGCAAGCGCGGCGGCGGACGACCTCCGCACGCTGCTCCATCTGGTGCATCCGGCAACCGTGGACACCTGGTCGCGCTCGGTCGTGCCGGTGCAGCTCACCGTCACCAACCAGGGGATTGCCGTGCCGGTCACCGTTTCGTCGGCCATCCCGGCCGGTGCGCAGGTGATCGATCCGGGCGGCGGCCAGATCGCCGCGCAGTCGGTGACCTTCTCCTTCGCGCTCGGCGTCGCCGAGGTGAAGACGGTGCGCTACTGGCTCCGGCTCCCGGAGGCGGCGGGGCCAGTCACGTTGCGGGCGACGGTGACCGCGACGCACCGCTCACAGACCTTCACCGCCACTCCGGCGTTGACCCTGACCGTCGTCGCGGCCCCGACGCTCGACGCGCTGGAGTCCGAGGCAATCGCTCTGGCGCAGTCCGACGCCGCGGACGCCCAGGAGCTCCAGCGCGCGGCGAAGGCGCTGCACAAGACCTCCCGCGATCACGGCGTGCACGACGCCATCGAGGACGCCCTGGATGCGGCCGATGCTTTGCTCGGCATCGCGAACGCCGACGTCGTCCGCCTGCGAGTGGGCATCGATCAATGGCTGCGAGAGGCAGCGCAGTCCGCGAGTCCTGAACCGGTGACCCGGGAGTCTGCGCTTCACCAGAAGGAGTGAGGACGAGGAGCACGCATGTTCCGATCCTTCAAGGTGCCGTTCATCGCCCTGCTCGTAGCCGTGGCGTTCACCTGCTACGTCTTCGGGCCCGGACGTTTCCGGACGGAAAAGGTCGCCGTTCGAGTGCGACCGTCGCCGAAGGGTGCCGACGTCTTCGGCCTCCTATCGTCGCAGCAGCCGTTCGCGCTTTCCGGACCGGCGACGCCGCGACAACGAGCTCCGCGCAAAGAGCCTCCCATCGCCACCGCCGACGAGCAGTACAGCGGCTTGCTCGGCGACCTGCAACAGATGGCCCGGCGCGCGAAGCTGCGTCGCGCGGCCAACCAACCCGCCGACGCCGAGGTGCGGGCCATCCGCGCCGACAAGCCGAGGCTGGAAGCGCTGGAAGCGGAAGTAGCCCTTTCGTTCCAGGCGATCGCGCAACACCTGTACGACCAGAAGCTGCCGGACACCCTGCTCCAGCGGAGCAATGCTGCCCAGGCCGACTTCAGCGCGCGCGCCGGGGAACTGGACGCCATTCTGCAAGCGCTCGTTACCGCTGACGATCAACGGGTCTTTGCCGCGCGTAGCGCCGCCCTGGACAGGCTCGCCGCCTTCTTCGGCACGTACCACCAAGGTCCGCCGGTCCATCCGCTCGATCCGAGCCGCCTGCCCTTCCGTCCGGCCACGCCCAATCCCCGGCCTCCCGCGACCTCGCCGGCCGAGCTGCCCGACCACCTGCGCCCGGGTGCGATCGGGCGCTCCGCCTCCCTCGCGGCGTCGGGTACGACGACCGATCCGAACCTCGCGCCGACCGAGGACGTGCAGATCACGCAGGCGATCAAGGACCTCGCGGCGAGCCTGGGCAACAGTCCCGTGCAGCTCTTCAACTGGGTGCGCAACAACGTCGTCTGGTTGCCCACCTACGGCTCGGTGCAGGGCAGCGCCGTGACGCTGGCGACCCGGCGCGGGAACGCATTCGATAGCGCGAGCCTCTTGATCGCGCTCTACCGCGCCGCCGGAATCCCCGCGCGCTACGTCTACGGTACAATCGAGGTTCCCGCCGATCGCATGTCGAACTGGGCCGGCGGCATTCCACCGCTCGTGGCCCAGCAGCTGATCGGTCAGGGCGGGATTCCGAGCGTCGCCGTCGCTGGCGGCGGCGCGATCGGCTTGTTGCGCCTCGAGCACGTCTGGGTCGAAGCCTTCGTCGACTTCGTTCCCTCGCGCGGCGCCATCAACAAGAAGCCCGACAGCTGGGTGCAGCTCGATCCATCGTTCAAGCAATATCGATTCACCGCGCCCGTCGATGTGAAGATGGCCATTCCGGTGGACGTCGAGAATACCGCGAGAGACGTCGCCGCCTCGGCCCTGGTCGATCCCGTTCACCAGTCGCTCACCGGGTTCGACCAGGGCACGCTCGATCTCTGGGCCGCCAAGATGGGCGAGGATCTCGAATTCGCGTACGGCCACTCGCCCGACCTGGCGCGGTTCACCGGCGGAAGGACGATCGTCCTCGACCAGAGCACCGTGCTGCCGGGATCGCTCCCCAACAAGATCGTCGCGCGGACGGCCACCTGGTCCGAGCTGCCGGACAGCTTGCGGCACAAGGTGTCGATGACGTTGTACGGCGGATCGCCGCTCGACCGCGCGCTGGGCGGGCCGCAGATGACGTACCAGGTCAGCCTGCCGGCGATCGCGGGTCGGCGCTTGGGGGTGACCTACGTGCCGGCGAGCGATGCGGACGCCGCGGCGCTGGCCAGCTTCCGCAGCGCGCCCGGCAACTCGATCCCGGTCTACCTGGTGCAGGTGCAGCCGTCGATCCGCATCGACGACACCGAGGTCGCACGCGGCCCGAGCGCGACCATGGGCAGCCTGCAGGGCTGGGATGCGGGCCTCGTCGGTCCGGGCGATCCTGCGCCCGACGTGCACACCTACGACGTGGCCGCCGGCGACGAGCTGGTGTTCGGCATCGACGCGCAGGGAATCTCGCAGGACGTGATCCACCAGCGCTTCTTGCAGCGGCCTTCGGACACCGCGGCGGAGAACCTCTTCACCGTGGCGCTCTACTATTGGGGCCAGTACGACGTGCTGGCCCAGTCGGTGGCGACGGCGCGGAACGCGACCATGCAGCGGCTGCCGTCGATCGGGCTGTTCTCGTCGCCGCTGCGGGTCGGCTACTTCTTCGGCATTCCCCGCACCGGGTACTACGGCTCCCGGCAAATGGACGTCGCGCATTCCATCTTCGCGGTGGCGGACAACAACGGAGGCGACACGATCGGCTTCGAGCGCGCCAGCGGGATGATCGGTTCGCTGCTCGAGGGGCGCACCTTCGACAACCTCTTCGGCAGGGCCAACGGCACCGGCGTATCGGCGGTGCAGCTGCTGCGTGAGGCCAATGAACAGCAGATACCGATCTTCCAGGTGACCGCGGCCAACCATGCGACCATCGCGCCCCAACTCCAGCTGAGCGCAGAGGTGTTGAGCGGAATCGCCGATGCGGTCGCGGCGGGCAAGACCGTGCTCGTCCCACAGCGCGCCCCGGTGCACGGCAACTGGTCGGGCGTGGGCTACATCGTCGAGGATCCCGCGACAGGCGCGGCCGCCTATCTCATCGACGGCGGCGCGAACGGCGGCGCCGACGACCCGTGCGACCCGGAGCGGCAGAAGGAACCCGTCCGCGATCCCGTCACCGAGATCCTCATCGTGTTTCTCATCGTCATTCTTCTCCTCTTGCTCATCATCTTCATGCCCGAGATCATCATCTTTCTCGGCGGGCTCCTGGGCGGCCTTGGAGAGCTTGCGCCGGCGGCGGCCGCACTGCTGCTCGCGATCGGTCTGGCGGCGACACCGTCGACGGCGGCGGCAGCACCGCCGCCGCCGCCCGGCCAGGGCTTGTTGCCCCCCGGCGATTGCACGCCGGCGCAATACGCCGTCCTCGCGGCGGCGGTGCAGAGCATCTGCAAGGTGGGGCCGAGCTGCAAGAGCACCGACTGCGGCGTCATGCGCCAGGCGCTGACGCGGCTGCAGAACTGCGCTGACGCGCGGCAGGCGCTCAACGATACCTGCTTCAGAGGCGGCGACCAGGCCCACATCGACGAGCTGCTTTCGGTCCTGAGGGGAGTTGCGAATTGCACCTGCCGGATTGCCAGGCTGTGTCCGTGACCGCAAGATGTGCGTGATGGAAGAGGAGCGGGAACGGCTCAAGGACCTCATCCGGCGGGCGTTCGCGACCGCGAAGCGCCCGCCAAACGGGGCGCTCCACCGCAGCGAGGAGGGAGAGGAGCCGCGTCTGCTGGAGATCGACTTCCAGGACAAGCAGGATTGGCAAACGTTGGACGGGGCCTTTCTCGACCAGGCCCCCGCCGGCTACGGTTCTGCTCTGAGCTTCTTCTCTGACGAAGCGCTCCGATATTTCTTGCCCGCCTACCTCATAGCCGACCTGGAGGGGAAGCTCGACCACGTGGATGTCGCCGATCACCTCTCCGGCCCATTCACCGATGAGGCGCGGAACACGCCGGTCAATCCGCGGCGCTATGGAGGCCTCACCGTTTTCGATGCCGCCCGGCAGCGATTCAGCGGGTTCACGCCCGAAGAGGTGGCCGCGATCGTCGCCTACCTCGAGCACAAGGCGGCCTCGGACGAGTTCGAGAGTGAGACGATCCGCCAGGCGCTGGCCAATCACTGGAAGCCGCGCCTCGCGGGCGGGTCGTGATGAGTGCGCCGGGGGTTCGACCGCGTCTCGCGGTGCGGCCCCTATCATCGGAAAGACCTTGCTGCTGATTTGACGCCCGGCGGTGGAAATGTGTCGTTCACCTCCGTCTCGGTCTATCTCCGGACGATGGAGTGGAGAGCCGCTTTCTGGCGCTGGGCGTCCACGGCCGAGACGCGCCGACGACTCCTTTGGGTCGCGCTGTTCCTTTCACTGCTCCTCCTGCTTCTCCAGCGGGGGCCGGCCTGGTTCTTCGACCCCCGACGCGGCAATGCTCCCGACCACGTAATCGTCTACACCACCCGCTGGTGCCCCGCGTGCGAACGACTTCGCCAATGCCTGCGTCGGCACGGCGTTCCATTCGAGGAGCGCGACGTCGAGGCCTCCGTACGCGCGGCAGCCGAGTGGTCTGCTCTAGATGGGGAAGGAGTGCCGGTGACGCTCGTCGGGCAGCGCGTCGCCTACGGGATGCGGCAGGAGGAGCTGGAGACCGCGCTCGGCGCAGGCGGGTTCCGCGTCGATTGCTGGGGAGAAGGGGCGCTCATCGGTCGGCACGAGTCCACCCGTTTGCGCTCAGCGAAACGCTGACTTGCGTCACCGATTGAAGAGCCGCTCGGGGAAGACCACGAGCTGGTAGGGTCCGAGCCTTCCGCCGTGTCCCGGGAGGGGCCGCAGTGCGTCATCGATCCCGCGCCGCACGACTCACGCCTCCAAGTCGGGGATGAACAACGTCAGCGAGAGGAAGCTTCGGGGCCAGGAGCCTCTTCGGGGACGGCGGGCGGCGCTGCGGGCGGCTCGGCCAGGCGGACGGCCGTGAAACCTTCCGGCAGTTCGCGCACGCGCACGCCGCGCGAACGCAAGTAGTCGGCGAGCTGATCGAGGCGCTCCCGCCCGAGCCGCGCCATCTCCGCCTGCGTGAGGTCCTGACGGCCGAGGATCTCGGGCATGTTGGCCACGTAGCCGCCTTCGGGCAGCGTGCGGACCCACTGGATATATTCGAGCTGCCCCTCCGGCGGCACGCCGGCGAGCACCGGGATCGCTCGGGCGACCGGGTCGTCGCCAGCCCGGCGCCGCATCAGCTCCTCCTGGGGCGCGGGCGGATCGAGGGCGCGACCGGGCGTGACCGGCGGGGTGGCGCGCGGCGCGGCGACGGCGGCTGGCGCGGGCGGTCCGCGCCGTGTGGTGGCCGACTCCTGGGAGGGCTCACGCGCGTCGACCGGGGCGGGCCGACCGCACAGGCGGCGGGAGAAAACCGCGGCGGCGGCGACGCAGAGCGCCAGTGCGAGCAGGGACGTCCGCTGTCGGGAAGCGCTCACAGGTCGGCGGCAGTCGGGGCGGGGCAGGCCGAGTTGCAAGTGTAGTAGAGGCCGCCACAGTTGGGGTTCGCCAGGCAGCCGGGATGGTTCGTGAAGTACTTCGTGTACGGCAAGCGGCCGGCGTGGGTCAGAAGCCCACGCCATCACGCTGACGCCGTCGCCTCTTGGAATATTTCTGGCGATGTGGTGCCCAACAGGGCCAAGAGGGCCCAAGAAGGCCGATGTAGGCGAACGCCACACCCCGGGACGGCTCGGCGACAACGAGGTCTGGAACGAGAATTCCAACTATCCCCCATACTGATGGACATGCCGGCACCGCACGCGCAACCCCTTCCCCCGGCTGTGCACGGAGATGCTTCGGCACTGTCGCCCGAAGCACGCGCCGAGGTCCAGCGGCTCGTTGCGCGCAAGCCGGTAGCCCTTCTCCTGCAACTGCTGCTCGCCTGGATGGTGATCTTCGCCGCGATGGCCTGGGCGGAGTGGGCCGAGAGTGTATGGGTCGGCGCGCTCGCCGTCATCATCGTCGCCACCCGGCAGAACGTGCTGGGTCTCCTGATTCACGAGCAGACCCACTGTCTCGCTTTCAAGGCCGGCCGCGGTGACCTCGCCGTCAACCTTCTGGCGGCGTACCCGCTAATCGGAATCACGGTAGAGGGCTACGCGCGCGTCCACCTTGCTCATCACAAATATTACTTCACCGATCGCGATCCCGACTTCTTGCGCAAGAGCGGCCCCGAGTGGAGTTTTCCGAGGTCCGGAATGAGCCTTGCGAAGCTGTTCGTGAGCGATCTGATGGGGCTCAACACCTGGAGGATGATCAAAGGCAAGAAGACCGCGTTGCCAGACCCCGAACAGATCAAACGCCCGTCCGTCGCGCCGGCGTGGCTGCGACCTCTTTATCTGCTCGCGCTGGTGGCCGCTGTCGCGGCGACGCACAATTCGCGTCCGTTCCTGCTCTACTGGTTGCTGCCGCTGTTCACGGTCACCCCCGCCATCGTTCGATGGGGTGCCATCTGCGAGCACCGATACAACCTGCCGGACGCAACCGTCGAGGAATCCTCACCCCTGATCATCCCGAGCTGGTGGGAGAAGATCGTGTTGCCGAACCTCAACTTCTCACTGCACCCGTATCACCACTATTTCCCGGGAATCCCCTTCTGCAGCCTCCCGACCGCGCACCAAATCTTCCGGCGAGAGGGGCTGGTCGATGAGGCCCATGTGTTCCGTGGGTCCGTTGCCTACCTGAAGGCGATCACCCGATCCTCGGTCGAGCGACGGATCTCGTCGCGAGACGCCGCTGGATCCGGGGGTTCATGACAGGCGCTGGAACCTCCTGGGCCGCCCGGGTGGGAAACTTCCCGATGGCCGGCGAGGTCAGGTAGGATGTGATGGACACGGCGAATGGCCCTGAGACCTGCAGCAGGAGCGAAGCGCGGGCGGAGGCTGGGCCGTCCCGGAAAGCCGGCAGCTTCGTCATCGGAGTTGCCGGTCGTGCTTTATGTCGAGGACAATCCGGACAATTTCGAGGTCACGCGCCTGCACCTGTCGCGGCTGTTCAGGCTGCTGTGGGCGCGAAGCGACGCCGAAGCCTGCAGCCTCATCCAGAAGCATCACGCGGAGCTCGTGTCCATCCTCATGGACATCGAGCTCCAGGGCTCGGGACTGGACGGCATCGAGCTGACCCGGTTACTCCGGGGCGTGCCGCCGGGCCGGCCGCTTCCCCCCTATGCGGCGCACCTCCCGATCGTCCAGACCCCTATTTTCTTCATTACCGCTTACACTGCCCGCTACTCGACCGAAGAGCTCACCCGGGCCGGCGGCGACCGTGTCATCACAAAGCCCGTGAACTTCGCGGAGCTTTCGCTGGCGCTTTCGCAGGCTCAGCTCAAAGAGCAGACGTCATCGGCGAAGGTGATTCAGGCAGCGAGTGGGCCCGGGGCGACGCCAGCTTCGCTGCTGGGCCATGTGAGTGAGGACCCCGAGGTCTCGGCGCGCGCGGCGCGCATCCTGCGTAGCAAAGCCTTCGACGCGCCGGACAGCGTGGCCACTTTGCGCGATGTCGGCATCTGCCTGTCCGTCCTCGATCTCCTGCCTGACGGCCCCCCCAGCATCGAAGGACGCGATCTGATGCTCGCGAATGTGTTTCGTCGCGCAGCAGCCGCCGCGCTGCTGGCGCACAATCTCTCTCCGGCCACGCGCGAGAGCGCGTTTGCGATCGGTCTGTTGCTGGACGCCGGCTTGTTGGCTCGGGCCGTCCACGACCCGCAGGGAGCGCTCGAGGTGGCCCGCTGCCCTGCCCTGGTGCGTACCCTTCGGGAAGAGGCGGCGGGCGACGGCGGACACCCGACGAGGGGAGCGGAGATCGCGGCCGAGCTACAGGTTCAGGATGCGATTCGATCGGCCATTCTACAACATCATGACGCGGAAGCTCCGCGTGGCGAGATCGAGCGATGCGCGTGGCTGGCCGAGCGGTTCGCGGCCGTGTTCGAAGCGGGAGACCACCGCCGACAATATCAGGTGGCGCTGGCGGCTGCCGCGCAGCTCGGCTGGGCCGAATCCGACGCGGTCTCCCTGCTCGAAAAACTTCCGCTGCGCGTGTCGGAGCTGGCCTCGGCCCTCGAACAGGACGTCGGACCCCAGGCTCCGCTGCCGGAGCTGCTCTCCCGCCACTCGCCGAGCCTCTCGGAGCTGCAGGACGTGTGCGAGACGGCCATACATCGGCTCGCGGCCGTCGTGACCGAAAAAGACGCGCTCGCCAAACGGCTCGAAGATGCGCGCCAGCAGCTTTCACATCAGGCCATGACCGATGGCCTGACGAACCTCCCGAATCGACGCGCCTTCGAGGAGGCGTTCCGGAGGGAGATAGGCAAAGCTTACCGCCTGAAGCTTCCGATCGGCCTGGTTCTGCTCGACCTGGACAACTTCAAGGCGATCAACGACCTGCACGGCCACCCGGTCGGCGATGAAGTGCTGCGCAGGCTGGGGGACATTTTACGCAGCAATCTTCGGGCTAATGATTCTCCCGGCCGTTACGGGGGCGAGGAGTTCGGAATCGTCTCTCTGGGAGCGGACGAGGCATCCCTCCAGACCCTGGCCGAACGGCTGCGCCGGACCCTGTCCGAGAGCCCGATGGTCGTGGACGGTAAGACGCTTCGTGTCACCGCCAGCTTTGGCGTGGCGTGGCTGAGCGCGACGCAGGACGTTCTCGGTGATGTGGAGGATCTGGTGCACCGGGCAGACGGGGCGCTTTATGCGGCCAAGGAGTCGGGACGGAACCGCGTCGTTCTGGAGGGATCGAGTGCCAGCGAATTGGACGCGGGGGAGCTTCCCGCCATCGACTGCGCGCGGGATGCGGACAGATTGGCGCGGCGGGCGGACGCCGCCTTGTACGCCGCGAAGGAGGCGGGTCGAAACTATGTGGCCGTGGCTCCCGAGAGCGCCACCGAATGGAGAGCCGGCGTCGGGATCCTGGAAGATGATGTGTTCGGAGCGCGCGTCACCGACGAGCAGAGCCGCAAGGACTTCCGCTTCAGCATGAGTCTTCCGGTCTTGCACCGCCGGAGCGCGGCCGGTGATTGGGCGGAAGCCACGACGCAAGACGTGTCCCAGAGCGGAGTTCGTCTGGTGCTCAACGGGACTGTCTCGGTCGGGACGACTCTGGATCTCGAGATAACCCTGCCCGACAAAGGGCGCACTGTGCGCGCGGAAGGGACGGTCGTGTGGGTGGGGGCTCCCCGCGAGCAGACCGTCCAGGAGTGCGGCATCGCGTTATCGAAGACCGCTCCCGCCGATCTCTTCTACTTCATCGCCGACCGGGTTTGCGATGCCGCCAAGCAGGGCTTTGCCGAGCTGGGCTGCAGGAGCGCCTCTTCGCTGGATGATCTCCGGGCTGCTTACCGCTGCGTTTATGAGGAGTACAGCGCACGCGGGTATTGCAAGCCGAATCCTTCAGGAATGCACTACTACGCTTGCTGCGTGCTGCCCGATACGCGCACCTTCATGCTCGAGAGGAACCGGGGACTGTTCGGCACCGGTTCCATCTTCCTGGATTCGCCCTATCACCTGCCGATGGACGAGATCTTCGCCGCCGAGCTCGACGGGCTGAGAGCTCAGGGCTGCAAGCTCGCGGAAATAGGGTTGCTCGCGCTCAATGCAGAAACACCGGGATCCAATAAATTTGCTCTGACCAACTTGCAGAAACAGACTTCGGTTTTCCGACTTTTCAAATGGATGTACGACTATTTGCGGCGGTTCACTGAAACGACCGACATCGTCATCATGGTCCATCCCAAACACCAGCGCCTTTACCGCTACTTCGGCTTCGAGGCGATCGGATCCATACTGTCATACGCAGGCGCCAATGGAAACCCGGCGCTGCCGATGCGCCACAACATGGTCGAGTACCGCGAGGGCCGAGTTCCCCAGAATCCTCTCTACGAGGAGACACCGGAGGACGTCCGCGACGACCATTTTGCCTGGACGACCGAATCAGCGCGCGCGATGCTGTTCGAGGAGCGCCCCTTGTGGCAAACCCTCTCGCGCACCAAGCAGGAAATCTTGGCGACTCTGTACCCGGGGCTCGTTCCCCGAGTTGGTCCCGAGACCTGAGATTCAGTCATGGGTCGAGACGCCAATGCGGCCGCGAGCGCTCTTGCCGCCTGGCGCGACGTGCTGGCGGAGACGCAGATCCTCGACGCCGACCGAGCACGCGCGTGTTACGGAAGCTCGACCGAAGGCGTCGCACGCCGGATCTCGGGCGCGCTCCTGCCCCGGAACGAAGCCGAGGTCGCGCGCATCGTGCGCATCGCCCGCGATCTGCGCGTGGCGCTCTACCCGATCAGCACCGGGCACAACTGGGGCTACGGCTCGTCGAGCCCCGCCAGGGATGACTGCGTGCTGCTGGATCTGGCACGGCTCGACCGAGTCGTGGAGCTCGACGCTGATCTGGGCATCGTGACCCTCGAGCCCGGAGTGACACAGCAGGCGCTCGCCGACCACCTGGATGAGCGGGGGCTCGAGTTTCTGGTCCCGGTTACCGGAGCGGGCCCAAGCTGCAGCCTGATCGGGAACGCCCTGGAACGCGGCTACGGGATCACGCCTCACGCCGACCACTTCGCAGCGGTGACCGCCATCCGGGCCGTCCTTCCGAGCGGGGAGATCTACAGCTCGGCGCTTGCGGAGCTCGGCGGTGTTTGCGCGGACCGCGCGCACAAGTGGGGGCTCGGCCCGTACGTTGACGGCCTATTCGCCCAGGGCAACTTCGGGGTCGTGACTCAGGCGTCGATCGTCCTTGCGCGCCGGCCGGAGCGCATGGAGGCTTTTCTTTTCGGAGTCCGAAGCGATGGAGAGCTCGAAAGGGCCATCGAAGCGGTGCGCGGTATCCTGGTCTCGGTGGGGGGAATCGTGGGGTCCGTGAACCTCATGAGCCTGCACCGGATGCTCGCCTCCCTGGTTCCCTACCCGTTCGAACGCTGCGCGCCCAACGGCACGCTGCCGGAGGCGGTGGTCGCCGCGCTGGCGCGCGAACACCGCGTCTTTGCCTGGACCGGGCTGGGGGCGCTTTACGGCACACACGCGGTGGTGAGAGCGGCGCGCCGCGAAGTGGAGGCGCGCCTCGCGCGGGCGTCCGTGGGGCTCCGCTTCGTGAACACCGGCACCGGGCGGCTGCTCCACAGGCTGGCGTCACTGATTCCCACCCGCTCAGCGTCGCGCCTGAGCGGCCGCCTGCAGGTGCTCGACGAAGTCCTGAAGATTCTTGCTGGCAGGCCCAGCGAGATCTCGATGGGCCTGGCTTATTGGAAGCTCGATGGGGCGAGACCGTCCGCCGGCCTGAACCCCGCGCGTGACGGCTGCGGCCTGCTCTGGTACGCGCCCCTGGTCCCGATGAAGGCGAACACCGTACGCGCGTTCGTCGAGTGCGTGCGCGAGGTGTGCGCGGGCCACGGAATGGAGCCCGTGGTGACCCTGACCAGCCTGTCGGACCGGTGCTTCGATGCCACCGTGCCGCTGTTGTTCCGGCGTGACGTCCCGGAGGAGCATGCTCGCGCGCACGCCTGCTGGCGCGCCCTGTTCGACCGAGGACGCTCCCTCGGGTGCATTCCCTACCGCATCGGGACTCCGTTCATGGAACCGCTGGTAGCCGCCGGGACGCCGTTCTGGCGCCTGGTCGGCGAGCTCAAGCGAGCTGTCGATCCCCACGGGATCATTGCGCCCGGACGCTACGCCCCCGATGCCGGCTGAGCCTCGTGACCCAACCCAGAAGCCGAACGGCGTCGTCCCGACCCGCAGCCTTTCGGTTCGAGTCTTGGTTGCAGGCGCGGGCATCGTACCTTTCGCTCCGCTTCTGATCGGAATACTTCTCAGTATGACACCGCGCGACGGCGTCACCCGGCTGACAGGCTCATGGCGCATCCACGAAGGCAGCGCCGGCGCGTGGAGAGACCCGGCTCTGGACGACAGTCAATGGCGTACGATCATCTTTCCCGGCGGGTATGAACGGCAGGGCTTCCACGCGCGAGAATGTTGGGTCAGGAAGAACATCGAGATTGGCGCGTCACTGATTGGCCGGGAATTGTTCTTCGTGCTGGGCAATACCCGAAGCGGTTACGCCGAAGTGTACGTGAACGGACACCTGGTAGGATCGCACGCTTCCTTGAGAGGCGGCTTCCAGAGTGATTTGAACGCAATCGATGGCTGGAGGGTCCCTGGGGCGTTCGTGCGAGCGGGCCAGAATACCGTCGCGATTCATTTCGTCTGGCTGACGGTCGGCTACGATGGTATCGCCGACGCGCGCATCCTGCTGGGGAAAGCGGAGGACCTGGGGCCTTATCTGGCGCGCATTCGCTCCGTCATCTACCTGTTCGAATACGGTGCCATATTCCTGTTCGCATTCGTCATTGTCCTGATGGCGGCGCTCCTGAAAGCCGAATGGCAAGCGGGCGATCGCTATCGGTATGTGTCGACGATCTTTCTGGTAGCCGTGGGCGCCTTCTACCTCGCCTCGCAGACAGGTCTCACGTTGCTGCTGGTACCGCTCGGGGCCGACGCATTCAACCTGCAGATCTACTGCTCCATCGTCCTCCTGCCGCTCGCGGCGATAGAGTTCGTCGAACACTACCTGCTCGGTCGGAGGACCTGGGTTCGCACGCTCACCCGTGTGGTGGTCCCGTCGGTCGTCATCGCCGGAATTGTAGTGGGTTCGCAGCGCTCCTTCCTGATCTACAAGACATTCGCGCAATTCATGTTTGCCGTGATTCTCTATCTGCTCTACCTCGCGATTTGCGCGATCAGGCGCCGGCGCGAGACTCTCGCGCCGATACTCGCGTCGGCGTTGCTTTGCATGTCCGCCGCTGGCGTGCACGCCCTCATGGGCGATCTCGGGATCGTCCACACCCCTCCGCTGTTCCACCTTTCGGTGGCCAACATGGTCATTTTGGCCTCGGCGGTCATCATTGCCGACTTCGTCTCCATCAGTTACAAGAACAAGGAGCTCACCACGTCGCTGACTCGATCGAACGCGAAGCTGACGGGAGCCCTGGTCCGCGCGGAGGAATCGACGCGTCTCAAGAGCGAGTTCCTGGCGAGCATTTCTCACGAGCTCCGCACACCCCTCAACTCGATCGTGAACATACCGGATGGCCTCATTTCTCATTTCACCGAACAGAGAATCGCAAGGTGTGAGTCCTGCCAATCCGATTTTGAAATGGACGAAAGCGACACCATCGATGACTCCACCGCTTGTCCTTCGTGTTCCATAAAAGGGGCGCTCAGGACCTCTCGGTCGCTGGTTTATGGGGGCCAGCCCGACGAGACTGTCGGTTTCCTTACGGCAATCAGGAACAACGGCCGCCATCTGCTCCGTCTGGTCACCGATCTTCTGCAGTTCAGCACGCTGGACGCTGGGAAAATGCAACTACATCCGGAGTCGCTGCCCATCGACGATCTCTTTCGGGAGGTTGAAGCGACCCTCCAGCCGATTTCGGCCTCCAAGGGGGTGTCCCTGCGTTTCGCCAAGCTCGAGTCTGGACACATGATTTGGGCAGACCGGGTCAAGCTGCTGCAGATTCTGCTGAATCTGACGGACAACGCCATCAAGTTCACCGATTCCGGAGGCACGGTAACCATCTCGGCCCATGAGAGCGGCCCGAACTGGATCATGAGCGTGGCCGACACCGGCATCGGTATCCGGTCGGAGCATCATCAAGTGATTTTTGAGAGCTTCCGGCAGGTGGACGCCGGCCACACACGCCGTTACGGCGGCACCGGTCTCGGGCTGGCGATCACGAAAAAACTGGTCGATCTCCACGGGGGCGAGGTCTGGGTGGAAAGCGAGCTCGGGAAGGGGAGCACGTTCTTTGTCCGTCTTCCGGTGGCCGCGTCAGGCAGCAGCTCCGGAGTTCGCGTCTCGTAGGCTCGACCGCGGCGCCGGCGCCAATATGGGCAGCATGGTCCTTCTCAGGATGAGGCCCACGCCTCCCCACAGGGTGATAAACCACGGAGGCACGCCCCCCCACGGCGCTCCCGGGTAGGCCCACTGCCCGCTCCACACGCCGGTATACTCCACCAGCGCTCCCACCAGGACCGTGTAGCCCACATAAGCAAAGTCGAGCGGTTCGTGAAACAGGATCAGACCGACGACGAGGAGGCCGCCGCTGACGGCCAGCAACGCCACCGGTTCGTGAAGGATGGAGAAGGCGATGCAGAAGGCCGCTGTGAGACCCCAAGACGCGGCCTTGCGATTCGGCGGCGAAGGACCGCTGACGAAACGGGTGACGTGAAGCAGGTAAAAGCCCCACATGAAAAACTCGAACATCGGCATCCCCAGCACGTCGGCATTCGTAAACCGGAAGATTCCCTGCCGAAGGGTGACGACGTCCATGACCGAAAACAGGGTGCACACGCCAAGGTAAAACACCAGCTCCCTTCGACCTACCGGGTAAAAGGTGACCAGCCACAAGGCCAACAGCGACACGGTCTTGACCGCGTTTCCAGGGACGACAGCCAAGACTGCGAGCGTGGCCAGGAGCTGGCCGATCAGGATGGTCCGACGAATCGACATCTCGCTTCGACCCTCGCGATTATAACGCCCGCGCGCGGTCATCCGCGAGAGCAGGGAACGCGATGGTGCAGTCGTTGTGTTTGCCTGCCACGCTGCCCTGCCTGTTCCCGCACATCTGCTCGGACACACTCAAGAACTGCACGACGGAGCCATAGGGCGAACAAATGGGGGGTTTCGGGTCCGATAGCGACATTCTGTCCACTCCAGCCCCCTGTGCGGTGACTCCAAACGTAGCAGACCTGCGCGCGGCTGTGCTCCGCACCAGCCGCGCAGGGAGCCGTTCGCGCGCGGCGTGAACTCGATGCAGCTTCTCCACGAGGACGGCCGCTGGTGGCTGATGACGGTCTACTGGCACCGCGAGTCGAAGGATCATCCGATCCCTGCCGAGTACCTGCCCCAGAAGTGACTTCGCGGATCGCCAGTCCGAGCGCTGCTGCGACCCAGCGACGAGAAAGATCACGAGCACGGCTACCCGGCTAGCCCTGCTCGCGCGCCTTCCCGAGCAGCTCCAGCGCGGAGAGCGTCAAGGCAGACACGCCGGAGCGAATGGTAGGGTTCGCGCACGAGGGCAAAGGCGGCATTGTGCGGCCCTGGTGGAAGCGTGCCCGCCTCCTTTGCCTTGGCCCACTCCGCCGGATCGGATGCGCCGATCCGCAACTGTACCGACGGGGCGCCGGCGACGCGGCCATAGACGCCGAAATCCTCCGAGGCCGAGGTGGGCTCGAGGGGACCTACCGCGTCTCCCAAGGCCCGCTTCAGGGGCGCGCTCAGCCGCTGGAGAGTGGGGTCGTTCACGACGACCTCCGATGCTTCCTCGGACAGCACCACGACGCTCGGCTCGCGTGGCGCACCCGCGGACAGCGCCTGGGCTTTCGCGACGCGCTCGATCCCAGCGAGCAGCCTCTTCTGCACCTCCGGCTTATACGAGCGCACCGTGAGCTCGAGCTTCGCGTCATCGGGGATGATGTTGCGCTTGGTACCCGCGCGGAAGGTGCCCACCGTCACGACCGCCGGGTCGAACGGGTTGTTCTCGCGGGACACGAGCGTCTGGAGCGCGGTTACGGTGCGCGCAGCCATCACGATCGGGTCGATGGCGCGGTGGGGCGCCGCACCGTGGCCGCTCTTGCCGTAGAACGTGATGTCCACGGCATTCGATGCCGCCGAGGCGGGCCCGGAGACGAGGCCGACGCGCCCGGCGGGAATCAGATTGGTGTCGTGCAGGCCGAGGACGAAATCGGGCTTCAAAGGGCACCGTGAACATCGTGGGCAACACCATCCGGAACAGCTCCCACTCGTGCATGACGTCGTCCGGCATCAACTATGTCGTCTTCGGAGGCCGGATCGAACGAAACCGGATTGAAGGCGTCGTACAGACGTGCGCCTTCGACACGTCCCGCGCGCGTCCCGCCGGCATCTGGTTGGGCAGTCGCCTCGCCAGCAACCTCTATCCGCGCGTCGGCGTCACAGTGCGGTTCAACGACATCGTCGGCAACGCGCAGGCCGGTCTGCGCGTCGCGCAGAACATGACGCCGGCGGTTGAAGCCTCCTGCAACTGGTGGAACGAGGCGAGCGGGCCCTCCGGCGCTGGTCCGGGAAGCGGGGACGCGCTGGTGGTCGAGCCGGGGGCGGCGACGCCGCTCTTCGCGCCCTGGGCAGCGGAGCCGGTTGCAGCGGGCCAGTCCACGTGTGACTGAGCTCGGTACCGGCCGGGCCCAGGCGAATCAGCCCCGGGCCCATACTCCGGTGGGCAACTGCGCGGCTCAGTCGTCGCCGTGCTCGAACAACTCCAGCTTGACTGACTTGCCCATCCGGTAATAGCCCGCGGGGCTCGGATGGATTCCGTCGCCGCAATTGAACTCCGGGACGAGCAGATCCGGATTGGCCGGCTGGCGTACCACCTTGTCGAAATCGATCACGGCGTCGAACGGTGCCCTCGTGCGGATCCATTGATTCACCGTATTGCGGATCGCCGTCTTCGCATCGTTCCACCCGGTGTTCGTGCCCGAAGGCGGCACGTTATGGCGGGGGATGATCGTGACTCCGTAGATCTTCAGCCCCCTCGCGTGCACCCGGTCGATGATCTCCTGCATTCCGTCCATGACCTGCCTCGCGGAAGCCTCACGGCGGATGTCGTTCGTCCCCTCGAAGAGCACCACGTGCGAAACCCCTGAATGCGAAAACACGTCGCGATCGAGGCGCTCCAGCCCGGGCGTGCTGTCCGGCGGAGGCTGGAGATTCTGGCGCGTGATGGTGTTGCCGCCGATGCCTTCGTTGACGATCGCGCGGCGTCCTCCCGGCCGATTGCCCTCGGCAAGATCGAGCCGCACCGCGAGCCAGTTCTCCCAGCGGTCGTGCGCGTCGAGAGTCGAGCAGGTGCCGTCGGTGATCGAGTCCGCGAAAGCGACCACAGCGCTCGTCGACAGCGGCGAGAAGACGTCGACCGATTTGAGCCAGTACGTCGAGGTAAAGGTTCCGGTAAACGGCGTCCTGGTCTCATCGGCGGTGAAATCGCCCGACCCCGGCGCGCTGAAGTAGTTGGTCACTACTGCTCCCCCGTGACGGCTGGGGTTTACGCTCGTCCCGGGGATGTAGAGGTTCACGGCGACGTCCTGCTCGGCCTGGACCGTGAGCGCGACCGGATCGCTGTACACGCCACCGCCCGCCGGGATCGTCACCGAAGCCGAGCCGCCGAACGTCACGGACCGGGTGGATCCGGCGGCGACCAGCGCACCCTGCACGCGGTGGGCTACCGAAGCCTTGCCGATCGTCACGGCGTCCGCGCCGAACGTATTGTCGAGACGGATGCGGATGAGCTGGCCGGGGATCGTGACGCGGGCAAATTGCCGGACGGTGGCGTTGGTCACAGTCGCGGGTGGCACGTTGGGTTGCTGCGAAGTCCCCCACGCCGTGACCCAGCCGCCGCGGCCGCCGTGGTCGTCGGCGAGGGCGGGCGTGCACAAGAGCACGATGGAGAGACAGGCGAATGCACGGACTGCAGTGGTCAGCTTTCTCCCGGACATGACGCTCCCCTTTCGACGTGATTTTTCAATTTCCCTTCGCTGGTACTCTCATCCTCATCGGATTGCCTCCGTACGCTCGGCCTCGGAGCTCGCAGCGCAACCGGATCGCGCTGACGGCCGAGAGATCGCCGAAAGAGCATCGACGTAGCGCAGCGATCGCCGGAAGAGCGTCGGCTCGTGCCGCTCAGTCGCGGTCGTCGTCGTCGTCCGCTCCGCCGGGCCCAACACAGGCGAAGCTCGCGGCGCTGTTCGGATCGCCGCCCACGTAATCCGCCACCTGCGGATGCGGACAAAGTGGCCGCTGGAACTGCACCGTGGTCGCCGTCACGTCGTCCGTCGTGTACTTGGTCGCGATGAACCTGGTCGGCGCTTTCCCGTGCTCGACCCAATTCTCGACCGCGATCTGCAGGTCGTGCAGGGCGTCCCGCACCGGAGGCACCTGCCCGGTGCCCTGTCCGGTGACCCATGCGCCGGGCCCGCCCGAGCAGTGCCTCATGCCGGGAATCATGAACAGGCGATAGAACTTCTGCGTCTTCTTCAGCCCGCCCATCGCATCCGCCACCGTTTCGAACCACTCTGGGCTGAACGCCGGCTGCAGCGTCTGGTCCTCCCAGCCGTGGTACTGGATGATCTTCACACCTCGCTTGCGGGCCGCCGTGAGGTCAGCGTCGATCGCGTTGCCGAGCGTGCCGACCTTGAAGTCGGCGAACGCGAGGCCGCTGTCGAAGTTGAACGTGCTGTAGTCCCAGCTCGGGTTCTCGAAGGTCAGATTCGCGAAGTAACCGGTGCCGAGACCCGTGGCCCTCAGGTTCTGCACGAGACCCGTCCACTGCCGTTCGGACCCGACAGCGAACCCGGGGAAGATGTTCTCGCCGGTGCGCGGATTGCTCGGGCCGGCGTAGATCTTCTTGAGCGCCGCGAGCTGCGGCGCGGTCAGGCAGGAGTCCGTCTCCGTGCCCGTGCAGAGCAGCGTGTCGGGATTGAAGCCGCACGTCGCGGGATCGGTGAGGATCCCGTCGACCAGCCCGTCGTTTCCATCGCAGGCAGCCAATACGGCGGCGGTGATGTTGTTCAGCTTGGAAACGGGAATCGCAGCGCCGGGGGCGCTCAGGGCCTGCGCGTCCCAGACGAATCCTGCATTCGAGTGCGACTGGAAGTTCCACGGCGCTCCGAGGACGAGGCCATCGAAGTCATCGGGGTAGCGCTGGATCTCTAGCCAGCCCTGGCGGCCGCCGTTCGAGCAGGACTGGAAATAATTGTGCTTCGCCGGCTTGCCATAGAAGGCGTGGATCATCCCCTTTGCCGCGACCGTGGTGAGGTGCTTGGCCCGATAGAGATAGTCGATGGCACGCTCGCGATGACCGACGGCCCACCACGTGTCGGTCGAGACGTGCCCGGTGTCCGTCGACACCGTCGCGTAGCCCCGCTGGAGGTATGAGGCCATCCCCGCGTACCCGATCGCGCCGACGTACCCTCCTTCGCCGTTGGAGAGGAACTTCCCGTTCCAGCTCGTCGGAAGCCACGTCTCGAAGTTGATGTTCGAATCCGTGGACGGGCGGCTCACACCCACCACCCGGCAGAACGCCGGCAGGTTGTTGAACGTCAGGGTCGCCGTCGGCGTGGTCACCGTGATCGTTCCCGACGTCACCAGCGTCGCGGAGGTGACGGTCGTGTTTCCTTCCGACGTGAACGTCGTCAGATCCGCGCAGGCGACCGGACGAATGCGCCCTTCATCGGCCTTGGCATACGCGGTTGCGGCGGCGAGCACGACGACCAGTGCGACACCACATGCGAGCTTCATGGCACTTTCTCCTTTCCCTCAATCGAAAGCGGAAGCGTTGGCAACTCGGTCATCTCGCGGCCGTGGCACCTTCAGTCGCCGGCCTGGATCCTCTTTCCGGACTTCACGTTGAAGCAGGCCGCGCCGCGATACAGCAGGGAGATGGGCTCGACGTGCGCCTCGTCACGCAGCGTGAGGAAGAGCGGCTCGGTGCCCAGGTCCAGGAAGATGTCGCGGATCTCGTCGTGGTGGCCGGGCAGGTAGAAGCGCGGGTTGAACAGCTTCACCAGTGCCATCGTCACCGGGATCTGCGTCTCCTGCACGTAGTGGCCGACGTAGGCCACGATGGCAACGTCGGTATGGCCGATGCGCTTCATGAGATCCATCTCTGCCTGGGTGATCGGGCCCGCGCTGTCGAGCCAGAGCAGGCGGAAGCCGCTGTCGAACGTGAGCAGGTACGCGATGGTGCCGATGGTGATGACGCGCGGGTCGAAGGTGCCGCGCGCGAGCACGACGTTTTCGGCGGCGACCTCCTCGGGCGAGGGATCTCCCAGCTCCGTCCGGATGGCGGTGGTGAACGCGGCAATCGTCGCGCCCGGCAGCACGCTGTGATGCGCGAGCACCGGCTCGACGGTGAATCCCCGGAAGTCGAACCGCTCGCCGCCGGTGCCGGTCACGCGTACCGCCTGGCCGTCGGTCATTCCCTGCGTGAGCAGCTTCTCGTAGGTAGGCGGGCCTCCGATGGCGCGGATGCCGAGGCGCAGCGCGATCGACGAGGCGTCGCTCATGTGATCGAAGTGACCGTGGCCGAGGAAGATCGCATCCGCCCGAGTCACCTGTTCGGGAAGCAGCCCGATGGGCCGGTTGCGTGGTCCCCGGTCGTAGTAGGTGTCGAAGAGCAGGACCTGGCCGCGATACGAGATCTCGTAATTCGTGGTGCCGAGCCAACGGACGACGAGCTTCTCGTCGTCGTGTGGAACCGGACCGCCTGCGGCGGCCGGCTTGACGCTAGAGCAGGGATCGCTCTCGTCGCGCTTCGCGTCGCTCGCCCGCGCCGCGAAAGCCGAAATGCAGAGCACCGCGAGCAGTGTGGTGAGGCGGATGAATGAGCTCGTCATGGGTCTCTCCTTGCTGGATTCCGGTACATCAGCGAGACGTCGCTCGCCTCGGCGTCGCGCACGGCAGCGTCGGCGTGCGGCTCTTAGGAGAATTCCAAACGGACAGTCAAGTCCACACGCGTTGCGCTTTTTTACAGCAGGCCGCGCCATTCACGATGCTTGACGCCGCATCCCTTGACTCGTCGAACAGCCCGGCGTTAGGCGGGCACTCGAGGCGGGCCCGCGTTCGCTGACAGCGGAAGGACGTTCGTCCAATCGACGCCTGCGGAGTTCCGCTGTGCCCACGGACCTGACCTCCAGGAAAGGAGGCATCCATGCGGAACATCAAGACAGCCATGGGTACGTTGGCGCTCGCGTGCCTGATCTCCGTAGGGGTCGAGGCGCGTCTGACGCGGATCGTGATCACCTCGCGGGAGGTGGTCGCGGGCGGCGCGGCTTTCGGCGCAACCGGCGCGTACGAGAAGCTGACGGGAACAGCTTACTTCGAGGCGGATCCCCGCAATCCCCACAACGCAGTGGTGTTCGATCTCGACAAGGCTCCTCGCAACGCCGCCGGCAAAGTGGAGTTCTCCGCCGACATGGTGCTGCTGCGGCCGGTCGACATGTCGAAGGCGAGCGGCACCCTCTTCTTCGAGGTGAACAACCGCGGCAACAAGATCGTCCAGACGATGCTGAACGACACGCCGCCGACCGCGAACAACAACAATCCGATCACGGCGACCGATTTCGGCAACGGGTTCCTCCAGCGACGGGGGTACGTGGTCGCCTGGGTGGGCTGGGGCGCCGATATCGCGCCGGGCAACAGCCGCTTGACGGTCAGCTTCCCCATCGCAATGGAGGCCGGCAAGCCCATCACCGAGCGAATCCTGACCGAGTTCTCCGACCGCAATTTCGGGGGCGGGACGCCGTTCACTCTCCCGCTCAGCGGCGGAAGCGCGTTCAAGAGCTACGCCGCCGTGTCGACGGACCGTGACGCAGCCGAGGCGGAGTTGCGCATGCGGCCGAGCGATTCCCCGAGGCCGAGCGGTCCGGCGATCCCGGCCGGCGAGCTCGTTCCGCGTTCGTTGTGGTCCTTCGCAAACTGCCCCGCGGGTCCTCCGGGAACGCCGAGCACAACGGACATCTGCCTCGCCGGCGGTTTCCAGAACAATCGCGTCTACGAGCTGCGCTACCGCGCAACCGGCTCGCCGGTGATGGGCCTTGGCTACGTGACGTCGCGCGACTTGGTCGCCTTCCTTCACCACGCGACGGCAGACGACGCCGGCAACCCCAACCCCGCTGGCAAGATCACCACCACGCTCTGCGACGGGATCTCCTCGAGCGGAATGTACTACCGCGACTACCTCTACCAGGGCTTCAACGAAGACGAGCAAGGCCGGCAGATCTGCCAGGGCGTCCACATCGACATCCCCGGGGTCCAGAAGCTGTTCCTGAATTATCGATTCGCCCAGCCCAACCCCTTCACGGTGCAGCACCGCGAGCGCTACGTTCCCGACGACAATTTCCCGCGCGCGTACGCAGCCCGGCGAAACCCGCTCTTCGGCCCGGGCGACGACGATCGCGACGAGGGCGACGATGCGCTGGGCGCGCGGGATGGCATCCTCAAGCGGCCGCGCACCGACCCCAAGGTGATCCACACCGACAGCGCGACCGAGTGGTGGCAGTTCCGCTCGTCCCTGGTCGACACCAACGAGGACGGCACGAAGGACATCCACCAGCCGGAAAACGTGCGCCGCTATGAGTTCTCCGGGACGCAACACTTCGTCGCCAAGGGAGTGACACCCACGTTCGGGACGGGCAACCGGCAGTGCCAGCAGCTCTCGAATCCGACGCATTATGGAGCGAGCGCGCGGGCGCTGATCGTGGCGCTCGAGGAGTGGGCGCGGCAGGGCAGGCCGCCGCCGGCGAGCCGCGTAGCGCGCATCGCGGACGGCACCCTGGTCCCGGAGGATCAGGCGAGCACGGGGTTCCCCCACATCCCGGGCGTCACGTACACCGGCCGCTACAACGGCTCTGGCGACCGCGACTTCGGCCCCCGCGTCGTCGGCAACTCGGGGGTCATCGACAACCTCATTCCCGTCGTCCTGAGCACGCACCGGCCGCTGGTTCCCAAGGTGGACGCGGTGGGAAACGATCTCGCCGGCATTCGACAGCCCGAGGTCGGGGCCCCCACCGCCACGCTGACGGGATGGAACACGCGTACGGCCGAATTCACCGACGGCGACCTCTGCGACCTGAACGGGATGATGATCCCGCTGCACCGGAACAGGTCCGAACGCCTCGCGGCGGGCGATTCCCGGCCATCCCTCGAGGAGCTGTACGGAACGCATCAGGGGTATGTGGACCGCGTGACGGCCGTCGCGCGTGAGCTCCAGCGCGACCGACTGATGCTGCAGGAAGACGTGGACGAGTACATCCAGGCGGCGAAGGACAGCAACGTCCTCCGCTAGGACGCCTTTGGCGGCCGCCCTCGAGCGGGAGGGCGGCCGCGAGGTCCGATGACGGCCCTCTCCAGCTGGTCACTCGTCCGCAAGCGTTGCTGATGGGCTGCCACCGTGGGCGCGCCAGACGTAAAGACTCCCCCGAGCGCCACGAGCCCCATTGCGCGACACGCGAATGACCCCGCTACGGGGAGGCCGCACGACTGATTGGCAGCTCGGAGAATAGAGCCGCCAGATCTATTCCGACGCCTCCGGAGAATCCCGCCGGAAGATCTCGTAAACCGCTCCGTTCGAGAGGGAGACCAGGAACAGGTTCCCGTTGGGCCCGGTCACGATGTCGGTCACGATGCCGAAGTTCGTGCCGATGAGCAGGCTCTCGCTCTCGGTGATATTGAACTTGCACGTGTTGTCGGCGACACGATCCTCCAGGCGGTCGTCATCGACTCCGATCTTCTTCCGGTTCCCGGTAAGGTTGAAGTGGAAAAGATGGCCGCCCTCGAGGAAGGTGCGGGCGCCTCCCATGAACAGATCGTTCTCGTACTGCGGCCCAAGCCCGCGCCCTTTCACGAACCCAATCCCAGCGGGAGCGACCTCGAACTTCCAGCTGAATTCCGGATCGCGGTAATGCGCGCCCGCCAGCATGAACAATCGTGAAAGGGCCTGCTCGGGAGTATCGGCGATGTTCGTCGGCGGCCAGCGGATCTGTTGCAACCCGAAGTAGTTTCCACCGATGCACGGATCGGCGCCTGGGCTGGTCTCGATCGCCTTGTACTGCGCGATGCGCGAGACCGGCCCTCTGATCTGAACCCATCCGCTGTTCTGGCCGGGAGAGATCCGGTGCAGCTCGGAGAAGGAGTCGTCTCCGTTCTCCTCGAGCCACAGCTCGCCTGAGACCGGATCGAAGGCCATTCCGAAGGTATTGCGGATCCCGTAGGCGAAGACCTTCTGGATGTTGGCGCCGACCTCGCCGCCCATGGCCGCACCGACGCTGAAGAACGGGTTGTCAGTCGGGGTCGTGCCGTCGTCGTTCAGGCGCAGGATCACTCCGGTCAGGTGGGCGTTGTCCGGCTGGGGGCCTCCGAACTGGTCGTCCTGCACAGTCGGCCCGGGGCAGGTCGCGGTGGGCCCGCAGGGTAGGTTCTGCATCCAACCGCGCCGTCCGTTATCACCGATGACCGCGTAGAGCTTCCCATCCGGACCGAATCTGAGCACGCCCGCATTGTGGTTGCCGCGAAGGGACTGGCCGGCGTCCGCCTGGAACGCGTGCAGCTTGATGAGATTCCGATCGAACGTGAGCGTCGACCCGTTCCACGTGAACCGGTCGACCCGGTTTCCGAGCAGAGGCACGTCGGCCAGGTTCGCGCTGTCCGCGCCCGTCGTGCTCTCGGTCCAGTACAAGTACACGCCGGGGTTCGCCGGGAAGTTTGGATGAAGGGCGATCCCGAGCAGCCCACGCTCAGAGGCAGAGTTCACCGCCAGGTCGAGGACGGTGCCCTGGACCGTCCCATTCACCACCCGCTTCACCCGTCCGGTGCCCTTCTCGAGCACAAGCAGATCGGCGGCGCCAAGAAACGCGAAGCTCGTGGGAGTGTTCAGCCCGGACACGATGGTCCGGACGGCCAGGTTCGCGTCCAGGATTGTCGGACCCGTGGCCTGCGCCACTAGCCGGTCCGGCACGATGATCACCACAGCGGCCAAAACGGTCAGGAGCCTGCTCCAGCGCGCATGACGCTTTTCGTTCATGACAGGTGTCCTCCGGGCACTCGGAAGCGCGAACACGCGTCTCGCGCGAACGGCGCTGCACCCCGGCCTGCGCGATGAGCGCATTCCCCGATCGAACCCGCCGCTCCTTAGGCGCCAGGCGGCTCCTCGAAGTCAAGGAACGCTGCGTCGGGAAGGTGAGACTGGATCGAGCGCTCGGTGCAGGATCATCGCACTTTTGCGCTGGGGCTCTGGTGACGATCGAGCGGGTCAATCTCGCAACCGGCAGGCGCGAACCTCTGGCGGCGCCCGATGCGCCTGCCTCGCGACGACGTCGTCATTGACCGGTTACTTCTGGCGGCGCGGCCCGCGATCCAGCTCGATCCCGAAAATCCCCTCCAGCGAGCCCCCGTCGAGGGCTTCCTTTGCCGGCGCTGCGCGCCGGAGCGCGCTTTTCGCCACCAGCTCCTCGAGGGCCACGCTGCGCAGGGTGAAGAACAGCTCGGGCTTCTTGTCGAGCCGCGCGCCGACTCCATAGAGCACTGCGGCAATGTGCTTGCAGAGAAAGGCGGAGTCCGGGCACGAGCAGGTGAAGTCGATCTCCTTCGGCGCCGGAAAGAGCCCCGCGCGCCGGTCGACCAGCGCCTCCAGCACCGCCTCGGACAACCTTCCCTGAAGGAGCCCGACCACCGATTCGATGCGCCCGGCACAGCGCTTGATCACCGCTCCCCAGCGCCTGCGGGCGAGCTTGACGATCCGTACCGACACCTCGTACAGCGAGCTTCCGGCCACCAGCGCGTCGATCTGCCCGGCGCCGATCCGCAGATCGACCACCGCCCCGCTGCGCAAGTACGTGCGGCCGCGGAGTAGCCGGTTGCTGAAGTCCATGTACGACTCGAGGTTCTTGCACCACTCCTTGCCCCAGAACGAGCTGGCGATGCGCTGCCCCGTCAGGATCACCGGTTCCAGCCATAGGGCGAACAAATGGGGGTTTCGGGTCCGATAGCGACACTTCTGTCCACTCCAGCCCCCTGTGCGGTGACTCCAAACGTAGCAGACCTGCGCGCGGCTGTGCTCCGCACCAGCCGCGCAGGCTGAATTCAAAGCATACGTGCAAGCTTGCTCGACCAC
>WNEY01001295.1_pt1 | contig 29540 bp, 31 predicted proteins | sample 5400531 | NCBI WGS metagenome assembly WNEY01 (sample SAMN13153338, study PRJNA577476) | soil metagenome | isolation source: 200 cm saprolite under Douglas fir tree site 1 | place: USA:California | collected 2015-04-18
CTGCTGATTAGCCACGTCTGGATGGGATAACCGCTGAAAGCATCTAAGCGGGAAGCCCACCTCGAGATGAGGCTTCCCATCCCCTTGAGGGAGTAAGAGCCGTGGGAGACCACCACGTTGATAGGCGGGACGTGCAAGCGTGGCAACGCGTTTAGCGGACCCGTACTAATTGCTCGAGGTCTTGATTTTGAACACTGCGTGTGTTCGCTATGGAGTTTTGAGGGTGCGCGAGCAGCGCGGCGCCCTGACAACTTCGGCGGTCAAAGCGGCGGGGAAACACCTCTTCCCATTCCGAACAGAGAAGTTAAGCCCGCTTGCGCCGATGGTACTCGGAGGGCAACCTCCCGGGAGAGTAGGTAGCCGCCGATTATTTTCTGTTCACCGGTGCCAGACTTCAGTCCGGCTCCGGCGTACTGTATTGGCCGCGTAAGCGGCCCTTTCTCTTTCTAGGATAGGAGTGTGCGGATTCCACCGCCCAAACCTCCGTTGGGAGACGAAGTCGTCGCGCTTCGTCCATGGACCTTCGACGACGTGAGCGCGGTAACACTGGCTTGCCAAGATCCGGAGATTCCGCGCTGGACGACCGTGCCGATGCCCTACTCGGAGGCGGATGCGCGCAGCTGGCTCGAGAGCGTTACCGATCGGGCACTCGAGGATCAGCTCAATCTCGCCGTGACGAAGACCGACGACGGCAGCCTCATCGGGTCGATGGGTTTCTGGATCGTCAAGCCTGGGATCGGCGAGTTCGGCTACTGGACGGCGGTGGAGGCTCGCGGCCGCGGTTACACGCCTCGAGCACTCCGTCTGTGCGCGAAGTGGGTTTTCGAGGAGCTGAACCTCCCGCGGCTGCAACTCGGGACGTTTCCGGGAAACAGGCCCTCGGAACGGGTTGCGGAGAAAGTCGGATTCGTTCCCGAAGGAGTGCTTCGGTCCTACATGGATCAGCGCGGCGAGCGCCGCGACGTTCGGATGTGGTCGTTGCTGCCAGGCGAGCTCGTCTAGACCGGAAGCGTCAGGCTCTCGAGGTCGCGAGGGTAGTACGTCAGGAAGTCGATGCCGTCGTCGGTCACGGCGACGGTGTCCGAGTGCCGGAAGCCGCCGAGGCCGGCTGCGTACAGACCCGGCTCGACCGTGAAGACCATGCCCGGCTTGATCTCGGTGTCGTCACCGATGTCTAGGAATGGGCCCTCGTGGTAGCGGAGCCCGATCGCGTGGCCGACGTGATGCTTCCAGTAGTCCCACAGGCCGTGCTCGTCGTAGTACGCGCGCACGGCGTGGTCGACGTCTGAACAGCGAGCGCCCGGCTTGATCGCCTCGAACGCGGTGTCCTGCAGCGCGAGCATGTGGCCGAACATCTCCCGCTGTTCGGCTGAGGGCTCGCCGATCACCATCGTGCGCTCGAGCTCCGAGAGGTACCCCCAGATCGGTGCGGTCGCTCCGGTGACGAGGACGTCACCTTCCTGGAACGCGATGTTGTTCGCCAGCGCGTGGGGGATGGCGGCGTTGCGCCCGATCTGCCCGCGGTAGCCGGCGCTCGCCCCGTCGAAGAAGAAGCTCTGAGCTCGATAGATCGGTCCGATCGCGTCCAGCATGGCCAAGCTCGCTTCGTTGCTTGCACGCCGCGAGACCTCCGTTTCGGTCAAGCCCGGGCGCGTGTAGCGCTGCAAGAGGACGTGCGCGAGGTTGCCCCACTTCGCGCTCTCGCGAATGAGCGCGAGCTCCGCCGGGCTCTTGATCGCCATCTGGTCTTCTAGGAAGGCGGTCACCTTCTCCGGAGCCGTGCCCGTGAGCTCCGTGAGCGAGGGGCCGCGGTAGCCCAGGATCCATGGGTAACCGTCCTGGTCGGCGCCGAACGGTCCGGTGATGCCCATCTCGTCGAGCAGGCTCCGCAGCGACTCCATCGGATGAACTTCTGACGGGTACTCCGGATAGTCCGCAACGTGCTTGACGATCGCGTTCGCCTGAGCGTGCTCGCGCTCGAGGCGCGGGACCAGCATTCCGCCGGCACCGTCCGCGTTCAGCATGAAGGCGATGGGCCGCTCGGTCGGAGCGAACGCGAAGCCCGCGTAGTAGAGGACGTAGTACGGGTCGAAGAGCAGGACGCCCGTGAGAGCTCGCGCGAGCAGATGCTCGGTGAGCCCTGCAGTGCGCTCTTCGTACTCGGATTGTTGGATCGCCAACGTCATGCGGCGCGCAGCTTCTCACGCCAGTCCGGGTCGAGCTCTCGCAGTCGGCGCACGCGTTCACCCACGGGGGGATGCGTTACGAACAACGCGGCGAGACCTTCCTCCATGAACGGATTGATCGTGTAAAGGGGCTCTGTCGCGGGGTTGCCGACGAACGACACCAGCTCCGCCGCCTGGTCCAGCCGAACCAGCGCGTCGGCCATCGGGTGCGGCGAGTCGCAGATCGCGGCCGCGGCCCTGTCCGCAAGGAACTCGCGCTTCGGCGACAACAGCAGATGGACGAACGCCGACGCGACGGGTCCGAGGAACCAGAGCAGGACGCGCTGGAACCAGCCGCCGATCCGGCTCAACTCGAGCAACGTCGCGGCTAGGACGACCACCGATGTCTGCACGACGACGTCGCGATGCCGCACGTGCGCGAGCTCGTGGGCAAGGACCGCCTCGAGCTCCGCCGGGGATGCGGCCGACAGCAGTCCGGCGCTGATCGCGATCGCGGAGCCGCGCGGCCCGCGTCCCGCTGCCAGCGCGCGCGGCAGTCCGTCCTCGATCAGATACAGCCGTGGCTTCGCGACGCCCGCAAGGGACGCAAGTCGTTCCACCGCTGAGTGGAGCCCGGGCGCTTCGCCGACCGGGAGCTCGCGTGCGCGCACGAGTCCGACGGCGACACGGTCGGCGTACCAGTAGAGGGCGCCGGCGAGCAGAACTCCGCAGAACACGAAGACCGACAGCAGCCGGTACCCGCCAAGGACCCAGCCGAGGCCGCCGAGGGCAGCACACGCACCAACCAGCAGCGCCCACGCCTTCAGCACGTTGCGAACGACGAGGAGCCGGCCGCCCAGCGTTAGTTGCTGCCGTCTTCCTGCTCGAGGCCGCGCGGAGGCCAGTCGTCGTCCGGCGCGTCGCAGCGGCTCGAGCAGTGCAGGGAGGCGATGTTCTGGAGCGGGACGAGGATGTGCCCATTGAGCTCGATGTGGGCGACGTCCTCGACGTAGCAGTAGGCCGTGAGCACGCCCTCCTGGTACTCGCCGCCGAAGAGGGCGACCTCGACCTGCTCGCCTTTGTACTTGTTGGTGTAGTCCTCCACCGGGGGGCTCAGTCTACCGGCGTCAGTTTCCCGTCCCTAGCCGCGTACCGGGACACCACACAATTGGCCACCCCCGGAATCAGGCGGTGGTCGCGGACGTAGTCGAGGCCGGTAGCCAGAGCATGGGTCACTCGGATCGCGCCGCCGTGGCAGATCACGAGCACGGTCTTGCCCGGGTGAAGCCGCAGAACATCCTCGAGGAACCCATTCACGCGGGCGCCGAACACGTCGAACGGCTCGGCATCGTCGGCTCCCGGGCCCTCGCCCGCCCGCCAGCGGCGGTGAGCGTCGGCGAAGCGCTGCTCGATCTCGTCTGACGTGAGGCCCTCCCAGGCGCCGAAGCCTCGCTCCCGCAACCTCGGATCGATCCGGACGTCGAGCCCCAGGCGTCCAGCGACGATCTCCGCCGTCTCGCGCGCTCGGGCGAGATCGCTGGAGTAGACCACGTCGACAACGTCGAGTTGATCGGCGAGGGCCTGGGCCTGCTCGCGGCCGCGATCGTTGAGGCGAGTATCGGACCGGCCCTGCCAGCGTCCGTCACGGTTCCAGTCGGTCTCGCCGTGGCGGGCGAGGAGCAGCGTCGTCACGGTGCTAAGGCACCGCTTGCGGTGCCGCCCTCAGGACGCGCGGGCTCTGCCCGCGCGTCCGTCTGGACTGACCGGTCGACACGATTGAACTGATCACGACACCGCCCTAGGCACCGCTTGCGGTGCCGCCCTCAGGACGCGCGGGCTCGGCTCGCGCGTCCGTCTGAAATGAGCGGTCGGGCCAATGGAACTCATTACAGACAATCTAGGCTACCCAGGTCTTGGATCTCGGCCTCCGCGACCGCATCTGCCTCGTCACCGGGTCGACCTCCGGCATCGGCGTCGAGACGGCGCGGCATCTCGCGGAGGAGGGAGCGCGCGTCGTGATCACCGGCCGTGACCCCGAGCGCGTGGAGAAGGCGCGCCGGGAGGCGAACGCGGCGTTCGGAGTCGCCTTCGACCTCTCCGAGCCCGCCGCGCCGTCGAAGCTCGTGGCCGAAGCCACGAAGGCGGTCGGCACCGTCGAGTGCCTCGTCAACAACGTCGGCGAGGCCTACCAGGTCGGCTTCGAGGAGCTGACCGACGAGCAGTGGGACGCGATGTGGCAGCTCAACGTCATGAGCTACGTCCGCTGTATCCGCGCCGTCCTGCCGGGGATGAAGGAAGCGGGGCGAGGCGTCATCGTGAATGTGTCCTCGACCGCGGGAAAGCGCCCGTCCACCGGAATGCCGAACTACTCCGTCACGAAGGCGGCCGTCCTCTCGCTTTCGCGCCTCGTGGCCGATCTCTACGCCCAGGACGGCATCCGCTGCAACGCGGTCGCTCCGGGGCCGACGGCGACCGAAGCCTGGCTCGCAGAAGGGGGTCTCGCCGACCAGCAGGCTGCGCGCTCGATTAAGACGCGTCTAGAAGTGTTAGAGGCGGTCGGTGCGGGCCGCCCGCTGGGACGGCTCGCCGAGCCCGACGAGATTGCGTCCGTGATCGCGTTTCTGTGCTCGGATCGTGCCAGCTACGTGACGGGTTCCGCCTGGAGCGTGGACGGAGGGACCGTCCCGATCATCATCTAGCCTGGACGTATGCCCGAGGTCGCAAGAAAGGTCGCGGATGCTTTCGAAGCCCACATCCGCGAGCACGAGGAGCGGTGGCTCTCGCCGCTCGCCGTCCGCTCGTACGAGACGCGCGGCCGGCTGCGCGAGGAGGAGGCTTGCCGCCTCCGCACTCCGTTCCAGCGCGATCGCGACCGGATCCTTCACTCCAAGCCGTTCCGGAGACTGAAGGGCAAGACGCAGGTCTTCATCGACCCGGCAGGCGACCACTACCGGACGCGCATGACGCACACGCTCGAGACGACGGCGATCGCGCGCGTGGTGGCCCGGGCGCTGCGGCTCAACGAGGATCTCGTGGAGGCGATCGGCCTGGGTCACGACACCGGGCACCCGCCTTTCGGCCACGCAGGAGAAGAGGCGCTGGATCGCGCGCTGCAGGAGCACTTCGGCAAGGGCTTCCGGCACAACGAGCAGTCGCTCCGGATCGCCGAGTCGCTAAATCTGACGGAGGAGGTGCGCGACGGCATCCTCACGCACACCGGGCCGCGTGAGCCGGGGACGCTCGAAGGCAAGATCGTCCGGATCGTGGACCGCGTCGCCTACATCAACCACGACATCGACGACGCCGTCCGGTTCGGCATTCTCGATCCGGCTGAGCTGCCTCAGGAGGAGGTCGCACTGCTCGGCGATCGCGGCTCGCGCCGTATCGACACGCTCGTGCACGATCTGGTCGAGAGCTCCGAGCGGGCGGGCGACATCGCGCAGAGCGAGGAGATCGGCGGCGCGATGCACGCCCTGCGTGAGTTCATGTTCGAGCGGGTCTACCTTGGACCGCACGCGCGGCTCGAGCACGAGCGCGCGCGCGCGACCACCCGACGGATCTTCGACCACCTCGTGAAGCGAGGAGACGAGTCCGAGCAGATCGTCGACTTCATCGCCGGCATGACCGACCGATTCGCGCTGACGTACGTGGCGGAACTGGATTTTTAACTGTGGCGCGAATCAAGGACGCATCTGTCGAAGAGGTCAAGGCTGCGGCCGACATGGTCGCGGTCGTCTCGGCACGCACGCCGCTGCGGAAGGCCGGCGCGCGCTACGTCGGCCGCTGCCCCTTCCACGAGGAGCGGACGCCGAGCTTTTCGGTGAACGCGACCGACAAGCTCTACTACTGCTTCGGGTGCGGCGCCAAGGGCGACCTGATCACCTTCGTGCGCGAGACCGAGCAACTCGACTTCGCCGGCGCGATCGAGTGGCTCGCCGACCGGTTCAACGTCCGGATCGAGTACGAGGAGACGAGTCCACAGCAAGACGCGCGCCGCCGCCGGCGTGAGCGCTTGCTCGAGTTGCTCGACGCTGCGTCGTCGTTCTACGAGCGTTATCTCTGGGAATCGCAGGCGGGTTCGCTGGCGCGCGACTACCTCGCGGGGCGCGGGCTCGGCGAGGACATCTGTCGCGAATACCGGCTCGGTCTAGCCCTCGGCGGATCGACACTCGTCCGTAAGGCACTCGACCGCGGCTTCACTCGTGACGAGCTGCTCGCAGCCGGGCTCGTCAATCGCCGCGGCAACGATTACTTCTCGGGGCGACTGCTCTTCCCGCTCACCGATGCGCGTGGCCGCGTGCTCGGGTTCCAGGCTCGCAAGCTGCGCGACGACGATCCGCTGCGCGCGAAGTACGTCAATTCCCCCGAGGGCGAGCTCTTCCGCAAGGGGGATCTGCTCTACGGGCTCGATCGTGCGCGCGCGGCAATCGCCAAGCAGGAGCGCGCGGTCGTGGTGGAGGGGAACACCGACGTGCTTGCGCTGCGGCAGGCGGGGATCGAGCCAGTCGTCGCGTCGATGGGGACCGCGCTCACCGAGCGCCACATCAAGGAGCTCGGTCGGCTGACGACGCGAGTGTGGCTTTGCTTCGACGGCGATGCCGCCGGCGAGGCTGCAACGTTGCGCGGGATGGAGCTTGCGGCTGCGCAGCGACTCGACGTGCGCGTCGTCGCGCTTCCGGCCGGGTTCGATCCGGCGGACCTCGCCGACGGATTCGAGCGACGGCTCGGCCGCGCGGAGAGCTATCTCGGTTACCGCGTCCGTCTCGAGATCGACCGCGCCGCCGACCGGCAGGAGGCGTTCGTCCGCGTGCGCGAGGTGCTCGGGCGCTTCGAGGACTCGCCCGAGCGGCAGGACGCGATTCGCTACGCGGCGGACAAGCTCGACCTGCCGAAGGAAACTCAGGCCGGGCTTGCTCCCCGCAGTTCGGCCTCGGCGACCGGGCTCATCTCGCCGAGGTTGCTCGATGCGGGTGAGCGGCTCGAGCGGAACGCGCTTGCCGGAGTGGCCGCACATCGTTCGCTCGTCCCGATCCTCGCCGAGCTGGGGCCGGAGCACTTCGACTCCGATGTACACAAGCAGCTCAGGGATCACCTCGTCTCCGACGCCGAGCTGGAATCCGAGCTCGTCGGGCTGGTTGCGGAGCTCGATGCGCGCGCCGCCGCCGAGGGGATCGACGAGCGCACGGCTGAGGAACTGCTTCTTCGCCTGCGCGAGCGGGGAATCCGCCGCGAGCTCAGCGACGCGGATCCGGCCCGGACGCTGGAGCTTCAGGCGGCGCTTGCTCGAATCCTCGCAGCGGTCGAGGAATTGGCCGCTGCACAGCCGCTTTCCCGCTGAGGTTACGCTCGTAACTGTCGCGGGTAGTGGTTACGATCGTCGCCCATGCGTGACGAATCCGAGGTTTGGCAAGCGCTCCTGCGACGCAAAGGGCTCTCGGTCACGGATCTGGCGAGTCAGCTCGGCGTCACTCGCCAGCATGCGCATCGACTGCTGACTGGTCGTCGCCCCGCGGAGTCACAGCGTGCGGAGCTCGAGGGCGCCCTCGCGTTGGGAACACCTGCGGAGGGACACCCGCTGTTCGCGATCGGCGAGCTCGACGACAACGGCGAGCTCGACATCGTTCCTGCGGGAGATGCACAGCCGCTTTTCGCGGATCGCGACCTGGCGACGACTGTCGCCCATGACCTCGAAGCCGCTTGCCGCCATGTATGCGTCTTGCCGGTGTGGCCGACGTACGCGTGGCGGCACCTCGTCACATTTCACGCAGCGTGGGGCGCAGAGCCCGAACCGCGCAAACTTTTCGTGGTTGATGCATCAGACGATGAGATCCCACTCGAGACGCTCGTAAACGAGATTCGTGCCGGCCTGGAGGCCACGCTACGAAGCCGCGCGCAGGCGTACGATCCCGCATTCCTCGGCGAAGTCGAGTCCCGACTCAGCGGCTACACTGACGCGCGCCTTCCCCAGTAGCTCAATTGGCAGAGCATCCGGCTGTTAACCGGAGGGTTGTTGGTTCGAGTCCAACCTGGGGAGCTTCTGACGAGCCGGATCGTGTTGCGGTCCAGTTTTGGAGGGCTGATCCGCACGAGTACTGGGTGCCGTTGTACGTGAAGCTCGTGCTGTCCTGCAGCGTCCCGGTCGCGGTCGAGCCGCAAATCGCTGCAAGCGCTCTGCGGCCTTGCTGCCGGTGGGTTGATTCTTGACCTGTGCAGGGGTTTCTGCACTGAATAGCGCATGCTCCTGAGGGAGGTCGAGTACGCTCGTCCCGCGAGCGTTCAGGACGCCGTGCGCCTTCTCGGCGAGCACGAAGGCGCACGAGCCCTGGCTGGGGGACAGACCCTGATCAACGTGATGAAGGCCCGCGTGGCCTCTCCGGACGTCCTCGTCGACCTCAATGACCTGGCGGAGCTCAAGGCGATCGACCTCGGCTCGGACGGGACGCTCACGCTCGGGGCGATGGTGACCTACTCGGAGGTGATCGCCTCGGCGGAGGCCCGCGCGCGACCGATCCTCGGCGAGGTCTGCGCCCAGATCGCCGACGTGCAGGTGCGCAACCGCGGCACGATCGGCGGGAACGTCTGCTCGAACGATCCCACGAACCATCTGCCCCCGTTGATGGTGGCGCTTGGCGCGACCATGCACGTTCTCGGCGGGGAGGGCGAGCGCACGGTTCCGGCAGAGGAGTTCTTTCTCGGCGTCTACATGACTGCGGCCGGTCCCGGGGAGCTGCTGACGATGATCTCGATCCCGCCCGGCAAGAGTGACGGCTTCGCGTCGGTGGCGATCGGCGCTGACGGCACGTGCATCGTCAACGCCGCCGCTGCTCTCGACGGCGGCGCGCCCCGGCTCGCGATCGGCTGCGTCGACGCCGTGCCGGTCTTCCTCCGAGTGCAGTCCATCGAGGAGGACGCCGTCCGTCAAGCGGTGCGCGACGCGAAGCTCGACCCACCCTCCGACGTCCACGCTTCGGCCGACTACCGCCGGCACCTTGCGGAAGTGCTTTCCGTACGAGCCGTGGCTCAGGCAGCGGCGAAGAGCTAATGGAAGTCGTCTCCCGCAAGTCGATCACCGTGGAGGTCAACGGCGACAAGTATGAGCGCGAGGTCGAGGCGCGCCGGCTGCTGATCCACTTCATCCGTGACGACCTCGGCCTGACCGGCAGCCACATCGGCTGTGACACGGGCAACTGCGGTGCCTGCTCGGTCCTGGTTGACGGCCTGCTCGTGAAGAGCTGCATGATGCTCGCCGTCCAGGCCGACGGCGCCAAGATCGAGACCGTCGAAGGCCTGGCCCAGGACGGCGAGCTGACGAGCCTGCAACAGGCCTTCTCGGATCACCATGCGCTGCAGTGCGGGTACTGCACGCCCGGCATGCTGATGAGCGCCACGGCGCTGCTACGAGTCCACCCGCAGCCCTCGGAACTCCAGATCCGGAAGGCGATCCAGGGCAATATCTGCCGCTGCACGGGCTACGTGAACATCGTCGAGGCGATCAAGGCGGCCGCCGAGTGACCGAGACGACGATCAGTCCCGAGCGTCCCCTCGTCGTCGAGGAAGGCGACGTCAAGCCGGGGTTCATCGGCCAGAACGTCCCGCGCAAGGAGGACAAACGGCTCGTTCAGGGCGAGGGAGTCTTCTTCGACGACATCAAGCGACACGAGATGGGCTTCGTGCACTTCGTCCGCTCGCCCTACGCGCATGCGCGGATCAAGTCGGTCGACGTGTCCAAGGCGCTCGAGCTGGACGGGGTCTACGGGACACTGACCGGCGACGAGGTGGCGATCCTCACCGATCCCTTCTTCGAGCTCTCTACGCCGCCCGGTGCGCACATCAAGGACTACGCCCTCGCGGTCGGGAAAGTGCGCCATGTCGGCGATCCCGTCGCCGCGGTGGTCGCGCGGACGCGCGAGCTCGCACGCGATGCGGCCGAGCTCGTCGAGGTGGAGTACGAGCCGCTCCCGGTCGTCCTCGACGGAGAGGAGGCGCTGAACGACGACGTGGTCCTCCACGACGACGCGGCGTCCAACACGGTCTGGTCCGGCGTCTTCGACTGGGGCGACTTCGACGCGGCCCTGGCGGAAGCGGAGCACGTCGTCCGCATCGAGCGGCTGCATTTCGACCGTTTCTCCTCCACGCCGCTCGAGTGCTCGGGCTGCCTCGTCGAGTACAACCGCGGCACCGGGCAGTGGACGATCTACGGCAACCACCAGATGCCCGGAGTGGGCGCGATCTGGATGGCGCCGGCGCTACGGGTCGGGATCGACAAGCTCCGCTTCGTCAGCCAGGACATCGGGGGCGGGTTTGGGAACAAGATCACGCTCCACCCGCAGTTCACCGCCTGCTGCCTGCTCGCACGCAAGCTCAACCGGCCGGTTCAGTGGACGGAGTGGCGCACGGACCAGCACACGGCCAACACCCACGGGAACGAGCGCACCTTCCTCGACGTCACCGTCCCCGTGAAGGCCGACGGCACGATGCTCGGCTTCTCGGTCCGCGCGATCGACGACTGCGGCGCCTTCCCGCGGTACGAGCCGCTCGGCTGCATCATCTGGGCACAGGTCACTCCCGGCTGCTACCGCTGGCGCAACGTCCGCGTCGACTTCACGCAGGTCTGCACCAACAAGTCGCCGGTGGCGCCGAACCGCGGCTACTCGCGGATGCAGCACCTCTGGCTGACCGAGCGGATCGTCGACATCGTTGCGAACGAGCTCGGCCTCGACCCGATCGAGGTGCGCAAGAAGAACTACGTCAAGCACGACGAATTTCCCTACGAGACACCTAACGGCTGCGTCTACGACTCTGGCGACTATGCGCGCTGCCTCGACATCGCGCTCGAGCTGATCGGCTACGACTCGCTCGAGGAGAAGCGCCATGACGCGGAATCGCGCGGCAAGCTCCTTGGGGTCGGGATCGGCTCGACGCTCGACTCCGGGACGAACAACTTCGGCCAGTCGATCCTGCTCAACCCCGAGCTTCAGTTCTCCGGGAACAACGAGGTCGCGACCGTCAAGCTCGACATCTTCGGCGAGATCGTCGTCACGCTCGGAACCGTTCCGCAGGGGCAGGGGCACGAGACAACGACGGCCCAGGTCGTGGCGGACATCCTCGGCTGCACTCCCGACGACGTGAACGTCCGCGCCGGCCACGACACTTACTGGAACTCGACCGCCGGCTTCTCCGGAACGTACGCCTCGCAGTTCGCGGTCACGGGGCTGGGTGCCGTCAAAGGTGCAACCGAGAAGCTCGCCGGCGAGATGAAGCAGCTCGCCGCCGTGGTCTTCGGCTGCTCCCCCGACGACATCGAGCTCACGGAGAGTCAGGCACGGATCAAGGGCAACCCCGAAGCTGCGCTTCCGTTCATGGCGCTCGGGGCGATCCTGAACGCGAACAACGCGGGCCTCCCGCCCGACCTCGACATCACCCTCAACGTCCGGTACGTCTACCGGCCGCCGTTCGAGAAGCCGGATATCGAGCGGAAGTACGGCAACCTGACGCTGACGTACGCCACGCAGATCCATGCGTGTGTCGTCGAGGTGGATCCGGAGACCGGCGTCTACGAGATCGTCGACTACGCGGCGGTTGACGACTGCGGCAAGCGGATCCATCCGCAGATCGTCGACGGGCAGGTGCACGGCGCGACCGCGCAGGCCCTCGGCGCGGCGACGCACGAGATCTTCGCGTATGACGAGGAGGGCAACCTGCTCACGCCCAATTTCTACGACTACCACGTCCCGCACGCCCTCGACATGCCGCCGATGAAGAACGGCTTCATCGAGTCGGAGTCCCCGTTCACGCCGCTGGGCGCGAAGGGGATGGGGGAGGGGGGAGGCGCCGGGATCCACGCCGTGTGCGCCGCTCTTCAGAACGCATTGGGCCGCCGCGGCGAGGGGCCGATCGTGTGGCGGAGCTGCAATCCGTATCACCGCGTGTGGGAGCTGCTCCAGGACCCTGGCGAGTCCCGCAAGCTCGTCAGCGTGGAGAGCCGATGAAGGTCGCCGGCGAGCGAGACTTCCAGGCACCCGTCGCCACGGTCTGGCAGGTGCTGAATGACCCCGCTCAGATGGCGAAGATGATGCCGGGAGTCGAGTCGTTCGACATCAACATGGACACCTCGTTCCACCTGAGCGAGGGGGCCGGCGGGACGCACATGAAGTGGGAGGCCGACGTCCACATCCTCGGGCCGGTGGCGTCGATGGGTCAGCGCGTGATCCAGCCGATCGTCAACCAGCAGGTCTCCCAGGTGCTGACCGCCCTCGACAAGCAGGTGCATGAGGCGAGCGCAGGATGAGCCGCGACGAGCTGGGCAGCGCGGGTACCCGGAGTCGACGAAGGAGCGCGACCGCCGGAGACACGGACGCTGACCCGACCATATGCTAGGATATGGTCATGGCCAGGCGACAGACCTTAGTCCAGCTGAGCGACGAGCTGCTCGCGCTGCTCGACGAGCGCGCCGCTCGAACCGGCCGCTCCCGCTCCGAGCTCATTCGGGCTGCCGTCGAGCGTGAGCTCGCCGCGGACCGCGCTGCGGCGATCGACGCGGCGATTGTCGAGGGATACCGGCGGATACCGCAGGAGCCCGATCCTTGGGCCGAGCTTGCCGCGCGTGAGTCCATCCGCGCCGAACCCTGGTGACGCGAGGCGAGGTCTGGTGGGCCGAGCATCCTGAGACCGGCCGCCGGCCGTTCCTCGTCCTCACGCGCGAGGTCGCAGTCCCTGTTCTGGAGCGGCTGGTCGTCGTGCCGGCCACCCGGACCGTGCGGGGCATTCCGTCCGAGGTTGCGCTCAGCGAGGAGGACGGTATGCCGGAAGCTTGTGTCCTCAGCTTCGACAACGTGACCACTCTCCCCAAGGCTCTCCTCACGGAGCGCATCTGCCGGCTCGGGCTCGACCGCCTCGCTCAGGCGTGTGTCGCGCTTCGACACGCGACCGGCTGCTGAGGCGTCTGAAAAGATCGCCGCATGCCGCCGTCGTTCCGAATCGGCGTGATGCAGCTCACGATGGAGCCGCTCGACGAGATGCTCGAGTCGGCGCGGGTCATGGATCGCGCCGGCATCGACACGATCTGGCTCGCGGAGGCCTACCCCTGGTGGCGGAAGCACGGGATGGAGGCACGCTCCTCGACGGTCACCTCGGCGCTGATCGCGCGCGAGACCGAGCTGCTGACGGTCGGCTGGGGGATCATCTCCCCGTTCACCCGGCATCCGGTGCAGGTGGCGATGGACGCGCGGGTCGTCCAAGAGGCCGCCGGGCCGGGTCGGTTCCTGCTCGGGTTCGGGACCTCGAAGATCTTCCTGAACAACGCCCGCCTCAACGGGCGCCGGACACTCGGACCGATGCGCGAGGCGGTGGAGATCGTCCGCGGCGTGCTCGGAGGCGCGCCGTTCGAGTACGAGGGTGAGACGTTCAGCGCTGCCGTCCCGGGACTCCAGGAGGGCGCCCAGACGCCGCGAGACGTCCCGCCGGTGTACGTCGCTGCGACGGCGCCGAAGATGCAGGCGCTCGCGGGCGAGATCGCCGACGGCTGCCTCACGCCATCCATCACCACGCCCGCCTTCGTCCGCTACACGCGCGAGAACGTCAAAGCGGACATCGACATCGGCTGCACAGTCGTCGCGTCGATCCACGAGTCCGACCGCGACGCAGGCCGCGACGGAGCCCGCGAGATCGCCGGCATGTACCTCGCCAACAAGGTGCAGAACATCAAGGGCGCGGCGGACACACTCCTCGACCTCGCGGGGCTGTCGCAGGACGAGATCCGCCCGGTCGCCGAAGCGATGGAGCAGGGCGGCCGTCTCGCCGCGAAGGCGAAGGTGACGGACGGGATCCTGGACAAGTGCAAGCCGATCGCGGGTACGCCGGCCGACTGCATCGCAGCGATCGAGGAGTACCGCGAGGCGGGGTGCACACACGTGATGCTCGAGCTCTGGGGCGATCGCCGTCACGAGCAGATCGAGCTGTTCGGGAAGGAGGTGCTGCCGCATTTCCGTTGAGATCGACGCTGACCGACTCGTTCGCCTCGCCGTCGACCTCGTTTCGATCTCGAGCCCGACCGGCGACGAGCAGGCGATGGGAGAACGCGTCCGAGACGAGCTCGCCGACATGGGCCTGCAGGTGCAGTGGCAGGAGGTCGAGGAGGGCCGGCCGAACGTCGTCGGCCTCTGGGAGGGAGCCGGGGGCGGGAAGTCGCTGATGTTCAACGGGCACATGGACACGTCGTACTCGGGGCGTGAGCCGTGGCTGGCCGGCATCCGAGGCTTCCAGCCGGAGGGATTCGTCCAGGACGGGCGCATCTACGGGCTCGGCATCTCCAACATGAAGGGCGCGCTTGCCTGCTACATGGAGGCCGTGCGCGCGCTGCGCGAAGCAGGCCTGCGCCTGCGCGGCGACGTGATGGTTGCGTGCGTCGCCGGCGAGATCGAGAAGACCCAGTGGCATCCCGACTTCGTCGGCCGGGAGTACCGCGGGTACGCGGCGGGGTCGCGCTTCCTCCCTTCGCATGGCGGCGTGACCGACATGTGCATCCTCGGCGAGCCGACCGAGCAGAAGATCGTGCTCGGCCATTACGGGGCGATCTGGATGCGGATCTCGACCGCCGGGCCCTTCATCCACACGGCCTTCAGCGAGGGAAGGCGCGACGAGACGTCGATCGTGCGCATGCGGGACGTCCTCGACGCGGTGTTGGAATTCATCCCCGAGTGGGAAGAGCGGACGTCGTACCGGGGTAAGCGGGGGATCGTGAACATCGGGGCGATCAACGGCGGCTTCGCGTGGCGGGTCTCGCGGACGCCGCATCGCACCGACCTCTTCGTCGACTTCCGCGTCCCACCCACAATGCCGATGGCGCAGGCTCGTGCCGCCCTCGGCGACTTCGTGCGCGGTCTGCGGGAGCGATTCCCGGAGCACGGCATCGAGTCGGAGATCTACGTCACCGCACCAGGGTCGGAGATCGCCGAGGATCATCCGCTGGTTGGGGCGATTGACGAGGCGCACGAGCAGGTGTTCGGGGCCAAGCCGGAACGGGACACCGTGCGCTGGTTCTCCGACGCGTCTGTCCTCACGCGCTACGGGATCGAAAGTGTCAACTACGGCACATCGAGCGGGCTCCCGGACCCCGTGCTCGGCGAGAACCTCGACGTCGACGGGCTCGTAAAAATGGCGAACGTCTACGCGCTCGTCGCGCAGCGAATCTGCGAGGTGGCGTGAAGAGCCTGGACGCCTTTCTTCCGTCTTACGAGTTCGCGACGCGGCACGAAGTCGCGGTCAATGCCGATCCCGTGCGGGCCGAGCGCGCTTTGCGCGAGGTGACATTCAAAGAAGTTCCGCTCGTGCGTGGACTCCTGTTCGCCCGGGGCCTCGGGGTCCGCAGAGCGGAAGACAAGGTACTCGCGACGATGGTTCCGCGTGCCACCGTTCTCGAGGACGTCCCCGGGGAAGGGATCGTCCTCTCGCTCACCGGGCAGTTCTGGCGGGTGCGCGGGCGCGGGGCGGACGCGCCGGCGACCGCCGTCTTCGATTTCCGCGCCGCACCCGGGAGACTGACGACCGAGACGCGAGTCCATGTTCCCGACCCCGGCTCGCGTCGGAAGTTCGCCCGCTACTGGCGGGTTGTCCGCCCGTTCAGCGGGCTCATCCGTGTCCTCGTGCTGCGGGCGGCGAAGCGGCGGGCGGAGGCGACGCGGTGAGTGTCAAGGACCCGTACGTCCTCCCGGAGGGACTGCCGGTTCCGGTGGACGACGGAGCGGCCGACCATCTGACTGGTGCCGAGCTCCCCGATCTCGTGCTCCCGTCGTCGCAGGGTGGGGTCAACGTCCGCGATTTCGAGGTGCTCTACGTCTATCCCCGCACCGGCCGGCCGGGACGGCCGCTGCTGCCGGGCTGGGACGACATTCCGGGTGCGCGCGGCTGCACGCCGCAGTCCTGCGCCTTCCGTGACCACAGTGCCGAACTGGCGGCGCTCGGCGCCGGTGTCGCCGGGCTGAGCGCACAGAGCGTCGAGGACCAGATCGAGTTCGCGGAGCGCAATCGGATGCCCTTTCCGATCATCAGCGACGAGTGGCTCGACCTCGCACGGGACCCGGGCCTACCGACCTTCGACGTGGAGGGCCTGACGCTCTACAAGCGCCTCGCCCTCATCGCCGCGCGAGGGCGGATCGTCAAGGTCTTCTACCCGGTCTTCCCACCCGACCAGAACGCGCAGGACGTTCTCGACTGGCTGGCGGCGCGACGATGAAGCTGGTCACGTTCGACCGCGGCCGGGTGGGAGAGGTGCGCGGCGACCGGGTGGCCGAGCTCGACGTTCCGACGATGCGGGAGTACTTCGATCGCGGCGGGGTGCCGCGCACGACGGGCGAGGAATTCGAGCTGAAGGACGTCAAGCTGCAGGCGCCGATCAATCCGAAGAAGTTCATCCACACGGCCGGCAACTTCCGCGAGCACGAGGAGGAGTCGAAGCGCGTCGCATGGTCGCACGAGATCGCGCCGTGGATCGTGTTCTTCCAGAACGTGGACGCGATCATCGGGCCCGACGAGCCGATCGTGTACCCCGAGCATCTCACCGACGAGCTCGACTACGAGCTCGAACTGGCCGTAGTGGTCTCGAAGGCGGGGAAATGGTTCGGCCCGGAGGAGGCGGCAGACCACATCGGCGGGTACGTCATTTTCAACGACGTCACGGCGCGCGACATCCAACGGCGCGAGATGCGTTCCGGTGTGTTCTCCTTTTGCAAAGGGATCGACACGTTCTGCCCGCTCGGCCCGTGGATCGTGACGCCTGACGAGCTCGGTGACCCGCACGACCTGAAGATGGAGCTGCGCGTGAACGGCGAGAAGCGACAGGAGTCGTACAGCGGAAATATGTCGGTGACGATCCCCGAGATCCTCGCGCATTACTCGCCGCTCGGGTACTCGGCAGGCGATGTCGTGTCGACCGGAACCGTGAGCGGGGTGGCCGGGTTCAGCGAGGACGCCGCGTCGCTGTACCTGAAGCCCGGCGACGTGATCGAGGCGGAGATCGAGAAGATCGGGGTCCTGCGCAACCCGGTGATCTCGTGGGAGGAAGCCCACGGCGAGCCCGCGCCGGCCCGCGTCCGCTGGTGACCCCGCCGCCCGCTATAGGTACGCACGCGCGCGACCGCGGGTGGGTGGGGGACAGGGACGGTACCGCGGTGCCGCGGACGAGTCTCTGCCGAGTCCGCGCCGAAAGGGTCACCGCGTGAGCTGGCCCCGCGACGACGCCAAGCTCGCGCGCGTCCGCGCGCTGATGGCCGAGGAGGATCTGGACGCGCTTGTGGTCCGGGCGCCCGACAACGTCCTCTACCTGACGAACTTCTGGGGGATGAAGGGCTTCGACGCCGCGGTTTTCCCGCGGGAGGGTGAGCCGGTGCTGATCACGATCGAGCCCTCGGCGCGGGACGCGGCGGATACGGCCTGGACGAGCGAGGTCCGGCTCCTGCCGGGTTACGACCCCGCCGACGCGCGGCCGCCGATCGCGCGCACGCTCGACGCGGTCCGGGAAGCGGCCAAGCCCTACGCGCGCGTCGGGCTCGAGCTGTCCCTGGGCACGCAGGCCTCCGACCGGATGGTCGGCGAGCCGACGACGTTCACGCGGGCCTGGTTCGACGCCTTCCCGGATGCAGCAGACGCCACGCCGCTCCTCACGCGCGCACGGGCCGTCAAAACGCAGCAGGAGCTCGAGCGGATGCGCCTGGCCAACGAGATCGCGGCTGCGGCGATGGAGCACGTGGCACGGGAGATCAGGCCCGGCATGAAGGAAAGCGAAGCGGCGGCGCTGTGGGAGGGGTTCGTCCACGGCGAGGGCACAGGTTGGAGGGGTCAAGTCGAGCTCGCGCTCGGCTTCTCCCTCGTCTGGTCGGGGCCCGGGATCCGCACCTTCACGGCGACCGGGCACAGGCCGGTGCAGGAGAACGAGCCGACGCTGTTCGAGATCTGGGTCTGCGCCGACGGCTACTGGTGCGATCACACGAAGAACGTCTGCCCCGGTCAGCTCGACCCGCGTTATGACGAGCTGCTCGACACGCTGCTCGAGGTATACGGGCGCGCGCTCGATCACTGCCGTCCCGGTGCGAGCCTCGCCGAGCTGGACGTCCTGATCCGGGACGGCCTCGCCGCGGCCGGCTATCCCGGGCAGCCCAGCCATCCCATCGCACACGGAGTCGGCGCGCGCGCGCATGAGCCGCCCTATGCGCACCAGGCCGGCTTCGGGACGATCGAGGAGGGGATGGTGCTCGCCGTCGAGCCCGGCGCCTATTGGGACGGCGGCGGCGGACTCCGCTTGGAGGACAACTTCCTCATCACCGCAGACGGCGTGGAAAAGCTTTCCAGCTACCCCGACGACTTCAGGTGACCAGATGACCTTCTGGACCGGCGAGCTCAACGATCCGCACCGCTTCGAGGCGCAGGTGGGGTTCTACGACACGACGCTGCGCGACGGCGAGCAGACCGTCGGCGTCGTCCTCAGCCCGGAAGACAAGCTCGAGCTCGCGCGTGGGCTCGACGAGCTCCGGATCGAGCGGATCGAGGCAGGCTTTCCGCGCGTCTCGGCTGACGATTGGCGCGCGGTCGAGCTGATCCTCGGGGCGGGGCTCAGAGCAGAGATCTGGGGCTTCTCCCGCGCGGTGGACGCCGATGTGAAAGCGCTCGTCGAGCTGGGCGTGCGCGCGAGCGTGATCGAGTCACCGATCTCAGACCTCAAGCTCGCGGCGCTCGGCGTCGACCGGGAGGCGATGCTCGAGCGGATCGTCTACGCGATCTCCTTCGCGGTCGAGCAGGGCGTGATGGTCGCGTTCTTCGGCGTCGACGGCACCAGGGCCGACCCGTCGTATTTCGAGACGGTCTACAAGACCGCGGTCGAGGCCGGCGCGAAGGAGGCGGTCGTCGTCGACACGCTCGGCATTGCCAGTCCCGAAGCGGTTGCCGATCTCGTCGGCCGCACGCGCGACTGGCTCGGCCCCGAGATCCCCATCCACTTCCACGGTCACAACGACTTCGGCCTCGCGACGGCAGCCGCAGCGGCAGCCGCGCGCGCAGGCGCTCGCTGGATTCAGGGAACGATCAACGGGATCGGGGAGCGTGCGGGGAACGCGAATCTCCCCGAGATCGCGCTCGCCCTCCGCGGGCTCTACGGCGTCGAGACGAACCTCCGTCTCGACCGGGTGCGTGGCTTCTCCGAACGCCTGCGCGAGCTCTCCGGCTACGCCCTCGAGCCCTATAAGCCCCTCGTGGGCGAGAACCTCTTCACCCGCGAGTCGGGCGCCGTCGCGAGCCAGTTCCACGATCCGCCTGCAATCGAGCCGTATTCGTCGGACCTCGTCGCGGCCGATCGCCGCATCGTGCTCGGCAAGAAGAGCGGGATCGACTCGATCCGGATCAAGGCCCAGGAGCTCGGGCTCGATCTCTCGGAGGAGGCGCAGCGCGAGCTGCTTGTGCGCGTGAAGGAGCTCGGGACCGAGAAGCGCGACCTCGTCGATGACGACGAGTTCCGGCGGCTCGCCGAGGAGCTGGAAAACCCCAGCAAAACGGCGTAAAGTCGCCCGGTGGCCGCCCTCGCCGCACGCACCGAGGTCGCGACCGGAACTCTCCAGGCCGTCGACGTAACGAAACGCTTCGGGGGCGTCGAGGCGCTTCGCGGCGTGACGCTCGAGCTGCCCGAGCGCGAGATCGTCGGCCTGATCGGTCCGAACGGCTCGGGCAAGACGACGCTGCTCAACTGCATCTCGGGAGTGTTTCCGCCGACGTCAGGCCGGATCCTGCTCGACGGTCGGCCGCTTGCGGCACGCGGAGGCCACCGGGTCGCGCGCGCCGGCGTCGTCCGGACCTTTCAGAACATCCGGCTCTTCGGATCGCTCACGGCATTGCAGAACGTGGAAGTCGGAGCGCTCGGTGCCGGCCGAGTCCGTCGCGCGCGCTCGCGCGAGTACGCCCTGGGAGTGCTGGACCAATTCGGCATTGCGCACCTGGCCGACCGCTGGGCGGCAACGCTCTCGTACGGCGACCAGCGCCGCCTCGAGGTCGCGCGAGCCCTTGCCGGCGCTCCCCGCTTCCTGCTGCTGGACGAGCCGGCGGCCGGAATGAACGAAACCGAGTCGGAGGATCTCCGTGGGTCGATCGAGCAAATCCGATCGGACCGGAAGTGTGGAATTCTCGTCGTGGAGCACGATCTACGGCTGATCATGCAGCTCTGCGACACCATCTACGTCCTCAACGAGGGAAATGTGATCAGCCGCGGCACGCCGGAGGAGGTGCGCTCCGATCCGGCGGTCATTGCCGCGTACATCGGCGAAGAGGAGCGTGAGGTCAAACGGAAAGGAAGGACATGAGGAGGAGAACGATCACGGGCGCGGCGTTTGCGGCGGCTCTGCTCGCGCTCGCCGTCTTCGCCGCCGCCGGGTTCGGCAGCAGCGGTCCACACGCGACCGCGCTGAAGAAGGGAACGATCACCGTCGGCTACGGCAACAACCTGACCGGGTTCCTTGCCGCGCACGACACACTGATCTCAAACGGCGCCTTGCTCGCCGTCGGCCAGATCAACAAGAAGGGTGGGATCGGCGGCAAGGTCAGGATCAAGCTGATCCTCAGGGACGTGCAGAGCCGGCCGGACGTCTCCGTGCAGGTGGCTCGGGACCTGATGGGCGCGAAAGTCAACGTCCTCGTCCTGCCGTGCAACACGGACTTCCAAGTCGGCATGGCCGCCGTTGCGAACCCGAAGGGCCAGTTCATGCTCTCCCCGTGCAACGCGGACCCGACGGTCGCGCGCAAGTACGGGAACTACTGGCCGGTCGGGATGGCCGGGAACGCACAGCTCGCGCAGCTCGGGAACTACGCGAAGCTGAAGAAGTACAAGAAGGTGTACGTCCTCGACGCACCGCAGATGCTCTACGTCCATCTGATGGCGAAGTACTTCGAGAAGGCGGCATCCTCGCGCGGGATTCAGATCGTCGGCACCGATGACATCCCGTTCGGCGCGACCGGCTTCCCGCAGGACTACTCGGCGATCGCGACCAAGATCAAGAACAACTCGGGGGGCGCGCAGGCGATCATGACCGGCCTGTTCTCGCCTTTCGTCGACTTCCTCGCCCGCGACCTGCGCCGTGCGGGCGTGAACCTCCCGGTGATCGGCACCGACGGGATGGACACGCAGTTGAACCTGACGACCGGGAAAGACGCGGTGAACGGGTATGCGTTCACGACGTTCGGCTTCCCCGACAAGGGCTCGCCCACGGCCCGGTTCTACGCGCAGTTCAAGGGCCGCTTCGGCGCGTCTCCCGACGGAACGTACCCGGCGCTCGGCTACGACACGATCAAGGTGCTCGAGGCCGCGGTGATCAAGGCCGGTTCGATCGACGGGAAGCTGATCCAGGCCGCGCTGGCAAACGGGATGACGGTCAACGGTGCGCTCGGGCCTGTCAAGTACGCGGGCTCGAATCAGCACAACCCGACGAATATCGTCGCTGCGGTTCAGATCAAGGGCGGCAAGTTCGTCAAGGTCCTCAAGGGCATTCCGAAGAACGTTCCCGCTCCTTAGAGGCGGTGTCGTGATCAGTTCAATCGTGTCGACCGGTCAGTCCAGACGGACGCGCGGGCAGAGCCCGCGCGTCCTGAGGACGGCACCGCAAGCGGCGCCTAGAGGCGGTGTCGTGATCAGTTCAATCGTGTCGACCGCTCAGTCCAGACGGACGCGCGGGCAGAGCCCGCGCGTCCTGAGGACGGCACCGCAAGCGGCGCCGTAGTTGGAGGCGACCAGCCGGAAGGAGACCCTCGGGGCCCGCGACGGGCCCCGAGGGCTCTTGGCTGTCGAGGACTTGACAGCCAGGTACGGCCCTGTCGTCGCGGTGCGGGGAATCTCGCTCGACGTCGGCGAGCGAGAAATCGTGGCTCTCCTCGGCGCCAACGGAGCAGGGAAGACGACAACGCTGGCCTGCATCGCCGGCCTCCACCACGCCCGCAGTGGCCGGATCCGCTTCGACGGGCGCGACCTCTCGCGTTTCTCTCCCGAGCGCGTCCTACGGCGGGGCATCAGCCTCACGCCGGAAGGACGGCGCCTCTTCTCGACCCTGACCGTCGAGGAGAACCTGCTCCTCGGCGGAGCCGCGCGGGGGCGGCGAGCCCGGGGCGACTACGGCGAGCTGCTGGAGCTCTTCCCAATCCTCCGCGAGCGCCTCCACCTGCCGGCAGCGTCCCTCTCCGGCGGAGAGCAGCAGCAGCTGGCAATCGCGCGCTCGCTCATGTCGCAGCCGCGGCTCCTGCTCCTCGACGAGCCCACGCTCGGGCTCGCCCCTCGCCTCCTCCGGTTCGTGTTCGACCTGATCGGCCGTCTGCGGGACGAGCAGGGCCTGAGCGTTCTCCTCGTGGAGCAAAACGTCCACCAGGCCCTCGAGCTCTGCGACCGCGCCTACGTGATGCGGACGGGGCGCATCGAGGCGACGGGAACCCCTGACGAGCTCCGCCGCTCCAGGGAGATCCAGGCCGCCTATATGGGTGTAACGTGACCCGTCCTGCCGCACTCGGCGGCGCCTGGCCCGCGATCACGCGGCGCCAGGGGGCGTCCTCAGTCGCGCTCGGGCAACCCAGCCCGAGCGCTCTCGCAAGCGCCGGAGGCGCGAGCGCCATTCCCTGGCTTGGTGCTCGCGACCCAGGCATCCACCAGCGCGACAAGACGGATCACCCATGACACAGTTTGTGCAAGAAGTCGTGAACGGGGTCTCGCTGGGCTCCACCTACGCCTTGTTGGCCCTCGGGCTGGCGATGGTCTTCTCGATCCTCGGGCTGATCAACTTCGCGCACGGGGAACTGGTCACGATCGGCGGCTACACGATGTGGACGCTGTTCAATCACCACGTTCCCTGGCCCGCCGTGCTTGTGCTCACGCTCGTGGCGACGACGCTCGCAGCGGTCGCAATGGAGCGGATCGCATTCCGGCCGCTGCGCGGGGCGAGCATAGTGACGCTGCTGATCACGTCATTTGCGGTCAGCTTCTTCATCCAGGTTGCCCTTCAGATCTTCGTCTCGGCCGAGCCGCAGGGAATCGGCGTGCCCAGGTGGACCGACACCGTCTGGCACGCAGGCAACGTCTCGCTGCCGGCGGTGAAGCTGGTGACGTTTGCCGTCACGATCGCGGCCGTCGTCCTCCTCACCGTCTTCCTACGCCGAACGCTGCTCGGCGTGGCCATGCGGGCGGCGGCCGAGGATTTCGACGTCGTGCGGCTGATGGGTGTGCGGGCGAACGTCGTGGTCGGGGTCGCGTTCGCGCTCTCAGGACTACTGGCCGGGATCGCGGCGCTGCTCTTCTTCGCGTCCGCCCCAGGGGTCGACTCCGGTGTCGGCACGCCGCTCGTCATCAACGCGTTCATCGCCGTGATCCTCGGCGGCCTCGGCAACCTCTACGGCGCTGTGCTCGGCGGTTTCGTGCTCGGTCTCGCGACGAGCCTCCTCGACGCGAACCTGCACGGGACGTACACGCAGTTCAGCCAGGCGTTCGCGCTCGCGATCGTCGTCGGAATCCTGCTGCTGCGGCCGCAGGGACTCGTCGGCCGCTCGGAAGGGCTGACGTGACCCGCGTCGCGCGCTACTGGGCCGTCGAATCCGCGCTCGGCACGCTGCCGATCGCCGCAGGGCTCCTCCTCGTCGCGCTCTGGGGTTGGACCTGGGGCGGGAACCAGAGCAAGCTCAGCCACTTCTTCATCAACGTCGTCCTGGTCGTTGCATTGCAGCTCTTCTCGGGAAACTCGGGGATCCTCTCTTTCGGCCACATGGCTTTCGTCGGCACCGGCGCGTACCTCGCCGGCCTCCTGACGATCGATCCGGCGTTGAAGAGCACCTTCGCAGGCTTGCCGCACTTTCTCGTCACGCCGCAGTGGCACTGGCTGCCCGCCCTGCTCGCCGGGGCGGGAGCGGCGGGATTGCTGGCGCTCGTCAGCGGCCTCGCAATCCTGCGCCTCGACGGCGCAAGCGCGGTGATCGCGATCCTCAGCCTCCTCCTGATCGCCGACATCGTGTTCACGGCGTGGACCGCCGTGACCCGCGGCGCCGGTGGCCTCTATCCGCTGCCGCCGGAGGCGACCGTGACGCATACGTTTCTCATCGCTGTCGGCGCGGTGCTGATCGCACGTCTGTTCAAGGACTCCCGGACGGGGCTGCTGTTGCAGGCCAGTCGCGAGGACGCGTTCTCCGCCGCCTCGGTCGGCGTCGCTGTGCGCCAGTACCGCGTCCGCGCGTGGATCGTGAGCGGCATGCTCGCCGGCGCGGGTGGCGCCCTCTTCGGCTGGTGGATCACGACGGTCACTCCGGCGAACTTCTTTCTGGAACCGACGTTTGCCCTGATCGTGATGTTCATCGTCGGGGGGACCCGCACGGTGGGAGGCGCGGTGATCGGCGCGGGGCTCGTGACTCTGGTGCAGGAGCAGCTCCGAACCTACGAAGACCGCAGCGTCGACCTGGGCTTCCTGAAGCTGCACCGGCTCACCGGACTGACGCAGTTCGCACTCGTTCTGATGATCCTGGTCGTCATGTACTTCCGGCGAGAGGGCATCCTGGGCCGGCGTGAGCTCGACGAGTCCTTCCGCTCACTCGTGAGGAGGCCGCGTGCAGCGGCTCGCTGACCGCTGGGCCCTCGTCACGGGCGCCGGGCGCGGCTTCGGCCGCTCGATCGCGCTCGGGCTCGCGCGCGAAGGCGCCAACGTCGCCGTCCACTTCAACACCTCCCGCGAAGGAGCCGAGACGGCCGCGGAGGAGATCCGCGCGCTCGGTCGAGAGGCCTTTACTGCCCGGGCCGACCTCACGAGCTGGGATGAGATTCGCCGGTTGGCCGAGGAGGTCTTTGCGCAGGTCCCCCGGCTCGACATCCTGGTGAACAACGTCGGCGACGTGGCGCCGGAGCAGATGTCCTGGCGTCAGGTCACCGAGGAGCTGATCGACCGTGTTCTTGCAGTGGACGTGAAGGGCACGATGTTGATGACGCACGAGGTCGGGAGCCGGATGCTCCTGCAAGGAGGTGGGGCAATCGTCAATGTTTGCTCCAACGTGGTGGTGACGGGGAGTCCGAGGGCGCCGCAGTACGCCGCGTCCAAATACGGCGTGCTGGGGCTGACCAAGTCCTACGCGGGGGCCTTTGCGCCCACCGTGCGCGTCAACGCTCTCGGGCCCGGCTTCATCGAGACGGAGTCGACCGTGAACCGGGAGGACTGGCGCTCCGGGCGGCGTGAGGAGATCATGGCGCGGACTCCGCTCGGTCGGATTCCCGGGCCGGACGAGCTCGTGGGCGTGGTCGCCTTCCTCGCCTCCGAGGACTCGTCCCACATGACGGGCAACTTCGTGCTCTGCGACGGAGGGTTCAGCATGGTGGGGGCATGACGGAGGACCCGAAGTTCGCACAGCTGAGAGCGCGTTTGGCCGAGGTCAACGACCTCACCAAGGCCGCGACGCTCCTCTTCTGGGATCAGCGCGTGATGATGCCGCCGGGAGGCTCGGCCGCGCGCGCCGAGGCGCTCGCGACCGTCAGCCGGCTCGCGCAAGAGCGGTTCGTCGCCGACGACATCGGCAAGCTCCTGGAAGACCTGCGCGGCCTCGAGGAGAGCTCGGACTACGACTCGTTCGAGGCGAGCCTGATCCGGGTGACGCGCCACGACTACGAGAAGGCGACCCGGGTGCCGCCCGAGCTCGTCGGCGAGATGCGCCGCGCGAGTGTCTATGCGCTGTCGGCGTGGGGGCCGGCGAAGGCGGAGTCGGACTTCGAGCAACTGCGGCCGCACCTCGAGAAGAATCTGGAGCTCCGGCACCGCTACGTCGAGTGCTTCGATCCGGCGGAGGAGACGTACGACGTGCTCCTCGACGACTACGAGCCGAACATGAAGACCGCCGAGGTGCGCGAGGTCTTCGACGAGCTCAAGGAGGAGCTGCTCCCGCTGATCAAGGAGATCGGCGATGCAGGCGAGATCGACGACTCCTTCCTGACCGGCGAGTTCGACCCGGCCGTGCAGCGGGGGCTCGGGCTCGAGATCGTGCGTCACTTCGGCTACACGGACGAAGAATGGCGACTGCACGAGACCCCGCACCCGTTCATGTCAAGTCCGGGGGTCGGCGACATCCGCCTCACTGCGAACTTCCGCCCGACCGATCTCCACTCCCTGTTCGCGTCGATGCACGAGTTCGGCCACGGCGTCTACGAATGGGGAGTCGAGCCGTCGCTCGCGAGGACCCCGCTCGGCAGCGGCGTCTCGCTCGGCGTGCACGAGTCCCAGAGCCGGCTGTGGGAGAACCTCGTCGGCCGCAGCCGCTCCTTCTGGCGCTTCTTCTACCCACGGCTCCAGGAGGCGTTTCCGCAGCAGCTCGGCTCGGTGGACGAGGAGGCGTTCTTCCGCGCAGTGAACAAAGTGCACCCGTCGCTGATCCGCATCGACGCAGACGAGGTCACGTACAACATGCACATCATCCTGCGCTTCGAGCTCGAGCAGGAGCTGATCGAGAACCGTCTCGCAGTGAAGGACCTGCCCGAGGCGTGGAACGCGCGTATGGCCGAGTACCTCGGGGTGGACGTCCCCGACGACGCGCGCGGCGTCCTGCAGGACATGCACTGGGCCGCTGGCAACCTCGGCTACTTCCCGACCTATTCGCTCGGCAACGTGATCTCCGTCCAGATCTGGGAACGCGCGAAGGAGGATCTCGGCGACCTCGACGAGCGGTTCGAGCGCGGCGAGTTCGGAGAGTTGCGGGAATGGTTGCGCGAGCATCTGTATCGGATGGGACGGAAGTTCACACCGCAGGAGACGATCGAGCGCGCCACCGGGAGTCGCATCGATGCGAAGCCGTACGTGCGCTATCTGCGCGAGAAGCTCGCGCCGCAGCACGCGTCATGATTGTCGCTACCGCGTCGCCCCCGCTCGAGCGGCTCAAGGCGATCCTCGCGGAGATCTCGGATCTCAAACACGTTGAGTCGATCCTCGACTGGGATGCCCGTGTCTCGATGCCGCCTGCGGGCGCGCGGGCACGGGCGGAGGTCTCGGCAACGCTGACGCGGCTCGGCCACGAGCGCTTCGTCTCCGACGAAGTGGGCGAGCTGCTCGACGAGCTGAAGTCCGTCGAGGAAGAGACGGACTCTGCGCTCATTCGTGCCACACGACGCGAGTGGGAGCGGGCGCGCCGCGTTCCAACCGAGCTGGCTGGCGAGATGGCTCAGGCCAGCGGCGTGGCCGTCGCAGCGTGGGACGAGGCCAAGGCGATGTCGGACTTCGTCTCGTTCATCCCGCACCTGGAGCGCCAGCTTGAGCTCAAGCACCGCTACATCGAGTGCTTCCCCGAGGCGGAGACGGCGTACGACGTGCTGCTGGAGGACTACGAGGAGGGACTCACCACCACGCAGGTCGTGGACGTGTTCGACCGCTTGAAGCGGGAGCTCGTCCCGCTGATCGAGCGCCGACAGCCGGTCGACGACGCGCCCTTGCGGGGGCCGTTCCCTCTGAGCGGCCAGGAGGCGGCGGGTCGTCGCGTCCTGGAGGCGTTCGGATTCGACGACGAATCGTGGCGCATCGACGAGACGCCCCATCCGTTCGCCTCGAAGCCGGGCGCCGGTGACATTCGGCTCACGACTCACACCAACGCAAACGACCTGACCTCGCTGTTCTCGACCATCCACGAGTTCGGGCACGGCGTCTACGAGTTCGACATCGACCAGGCGTTCGCGCGCACGCCGCTCGGACGGGGCACGTCGAGCGCGATTCACGAGTCCCAGAGCAGGACCTGGGAGAACCTCGTCGGGCGCAGCCCGGGCTTCTGGCGCTGGTTCTATCCTCAGCTGCAGGCGATCTTTCCCGACGCACTGGGCGGGATCGACGAGGAGTCGTTCGTCCGCGCGGTCAACGCCGTCCGGCCCGGTCTGATCAGAGGCGACGCTGACGAGGTGACGTACGGGCTCCACATCATCCTCCGATTCGAGCTCGAGCAGGAGCTGCTCGCCGGCACGGTCGCCGTCCGCGATCTCCCCGAGATCTGGAACGCGCGCATGAAGGAGTATCTCGGCGTCGACGTCCCGGACGACGCTCGCGGCGTGCTCCAGGACATGCACTGGTCGGTCGGGTTGTTCGGCTACTTCCCCACGTACCAGCTCGGCAACGTCATCTCGGTGCAGATCTGGGAGCGCGCGCTGGCGGACCTCGGCGATCTCGACGAGCAGTTCGCGCGGGGCGAGTTCGGGGCCCTACGCGAGTGGTTGCGCGAGCAGATCTATCGGCATGGGAGCAAGTACCCGCCGCGTGAGCTCCTGCGGCGCGTCACCGGCTCGGACCTCGATCCCGGACCGTATCTGGAGTACCTCCGCACGAAGTTCGCGTGAGAACCTGCGTAGTCGGCGCAGGCGCGATCGGCAGTCTGTTCGCGGCGCATCTGGCCGCGGTGGAGGACGTGCTCGTGCTGACACGCCGCGACGAGCACGCGCGCGCGCTGAACGAGCAAGGTCTGCGGGTCAGCGGGAGGCACGACTTCACCGCCCGTGTGAAGGCGGTCTCCGATCCGCGCGACCTCCCCGAGTTCGAGCTCGGCATCGTCGCGACGAAGGCGACCGGCCTGGAGGCGGCGGCCGAGTCTCTCGCGGGTCGCTTCCCGGGCGCCACGATCATGACCGTTCAGAACGGGCTCGGCGCGGAAGAGATCGTGAGAAGTCACGGCGACTGGCGGCTCGTCTCCGCTGTCACGTTCATGAGCGGAACGAAGCACTCGGACACGCACGTCGAGTACATCCTCGACACGGCGACCTGGCTCGGGCCATACGGAGACACGCCGTTCGAACGCGTGCAGGAGATCGCGCGGCTCCTGGTCGACGCCGGGCTGAAAGCCGAGGCGCTTCCCGACCTTCGGCCGGCGCAGTGGTCGAAGCTCATCTTCAACGCGACCGTGAACGGGGTCTCGGCGCTGACCGGTCTCCCGCACGACGCGCATTTTGCGGCCGAGGGTGACGTCTCGGATCTCGGCCACCTCGTCCATGCGCTCGTCGACGAGGGGAAGGGCGTGGCTGCGGCGGCGGGCGTCGAGCTTCACGACGATCCCTGGGAGATGAACATCCTCGCCACGAAGCGCGGGAGCGCGCACTACCCGTCGATGCTGGAGGACGTCGAGGCGCGCCGGCCGACCGAGGTGGAGCTGATCAACGGGGCGCTCGTCCGGGAGGCGGAGCGGTGCGGCATCGATGCACCGCTGCACACGGCGCTGTACCGGCTCGTGAAGGCGCGCGAGGAGTCCTACCCGTGACCGGCTGCGTTTTCTGCGCCGTCGCGACCGGACAAGCCGAGCGCAGTCTCGTCTACGAGGACGATGTCGCTGCGGTGGTTCTGGACCTCCACCCGGTCAACACGGGACACTCACTCGTGCTCCCGA
>WNEY01000537.1_pt1 | contig 29537 bp, 30 predicted proteins | sample 5400531 | NCBI WGS metagenome assembly WNEY01 (sample SAMN13153338, study PRJNA577476) | soil metagenome | isolation source: 200 cm saprolite under Douglas fir tree site 1 | place: USA:California | collected 2015-04-18
CCGATATACTTTTTGCTATCCATTGAGGGCGTTCCTTTCTGTAGGGATTGAGACAAGCACCCAAACCCTACTCCAAAAGGGGCGCCCTTTATATTGCGTCCGCTTCTCGGAATGTGAGATTTTCCGGCGGGTGTCACACGGGCCAGTTCCCGAGAAGAGAGTTTATCGGGGCTTGAGCGACCCAACCGCTCGATGACCGGGTTCCGCGGAACCGGCACCAGACTGCAATGTCCTGCTCACTTAAGCCCGCACTGGACTGCAGTAGCCTTGTGTGGTATTTGGACTCAGTCTCTTCCGTGCGAGGCGAGGCCGTCCGGAGATTACGGGGGAATTACGATGAGATTCAGTGCGACGGTGCGGAGGCTTCTCGTAACTTTCACCATAGTCATCAATGTTCCCCTTACCCAGATTGCGGCGGCCGATGACGGCGAGCACCTCCTAATGATCGACCATTATGTCGGTGTACGCTCCGCCGTACCGTCCGTCGCCGGTCAAATCACGGAGATCTACGTTCGGGAGCGACTTCAAGCAAGCACAGTTCTACGGGCCGCGTCCGTAGCGGACCGGGTAGTGCTATTTGTTCATGGGGCGGGCACGCCCGCAGAGGTGGCGTTCGACGTTCCCTACCAAGACTACAGTTGGATGGCATACCTTGCTCAGGCAGGCTTCGACGTGTTCGCGATGGACACCACGGGATACGGTCGGTTGACTCGGCCGGCGGCGATGAACGATCCATGTAACCTTGCGCGTGAGCAACAGACAGCGTTTGTTCCGCTATTTCTCTCCGCGCCGTGTGCCCCGAGCTATCCGCACCAGCTCACTACGATCGCATCCGACTGGAACGAAATTGGCGCGGTGGTTGACCATATTCGAGTGTTGCGACACGTCGATCGGATTAACCTGGTTGCGTGGTCGCTGGGCGGCCCGCGTGCCGCTGGCTATGCCGCACAACATCCCGAGAAGTTGCAGAAGTTGGTTCTATTGGCTCCCGCTTACTTCCGGACGCGGCCCGCAAGCGCGCCGACGCAGCTACCGGCTGACGGCGCTGCCATGAACACCCAATCACACGCAGAGTTCACTGCCAATTGGGATCGTCAGGTAGGTTGTCAGGACCAATACGATCCGTCTGCAAGCGAAAGTGTATGGTCGGAAATGATCAAGTCGGATCCGGTCGGAGCAACGTGGGGACCAGGTGTTCGGCGCGCTCCTCAGGTGACAAGTTGGGGCTGGAACGCAGATGTGGTGGCCAAGACTCAGATCCCAATGCTTATGGTCAGCGGCGAGCATGACAAACAGGTCCCAACAGAGCGAGTACGAGATCTATATGCAGACCTCCCGTCGCACCAGAAAGTGTTCATAGATCTTGCCTGTTCTTCGCACAACGCAATGTGGGAGAAAAACCACCTCCTTTTGTTTCGTGCATCGCTCGAATGGCTGGCCCAGGGCTCGGTCAATGGGAAGCAGGAAGGAATGCTGCGCCTCGGATATGAGGACGCTAAAGAGTCCCATTGATCGGCCCGGCATCTATCCCCGTGCGGTCAAATCGACTTCAAGCTGATCTGATCCACTCGTGGGGTAGAATCACACCGACGCAGTGATTCGTACCAGGAAATGTCGTGTTAAAGGGACACCTGGTGCCTTCGACGACCAGAACGAACAATTCATCGGGCCCACCACTCTCTCCTGTACTTCGTTTATATATTGCGGAGCGAAGCCTGGTGATAGAAAAGGCGCTGAGAAGATCACGAAGGACCGTGCCAATCAATTAGGCAGCTGGATTGATGTTTGCTACCAAACTCAAAAACGCGGCGTTATTCGATCAGCCCTTTTGCAGCACGCCGCGAAGCTCGCGGATGTCCTTTACTTTTTCGATCCCCATCACTTTATCAATCAGGTTTGTGCAGTTCGCTTTGCCGAGGACTGGTTCCACCAGGTCGCGGCATTTCTGGACCACCTCTTCGCGGGTCATCGGATTATCCACTGTGCCGCGCACGTCCGTAACGCGGTCGGAAAGGACTGTTCCGTCGTTCAGGGTGATCTCCACGATAGCCTGCCGCGCCGGTTCAAGGCGCTCGAGTTCATCGCTCGGTATGAGCTGCACTCTGGCGCGAATGCGAAGGACGGCCGGGTCCTTCATGCGGGGCTTGTCGTGCGCAGCATGGAAAGAAGCAGTTTTATCCAGGAGCATCACGGCGACCATATGTTGGAGGCAGATATCCGGCATCTCGCGATTATCGACGACGCGCGCTTCGGTGTGGGCAAGACGCACGACAATCGTCTTCACCTCGTCGGGATCAACGGGACGCTTTTTCAGAATGTTGTACATGGCATCGAGCGGCGCCTGGATCGGCGATCCCACAGTCCATTTTTTGATATTGGTCCGGGTAATCTCGTAACGCTCGCCAAGCTTTTCGATCAACTCCTGCGGATTGGCATTGGGGGCGTAAGCCTGGAAGTAATTGTCGACGCCCGAAAAGATGTCATCGATGCCGTTAAATCCTGCGTGAACCACCAAGGCGGAGGTGACCCCGCTTCGCGCCGTCATGCCCGCGAAGACGAAGGCTTTCTCGATATGCTCGGTATCGCGATTCCACGCTCCGATGCCCGAAGATTGCTGGGCCGTGTAATCGAGCAGCCAGCGCATCTGCTGCGCGTTCAAATCGGCGGCGCAACCCGCTGCGGCCGCCGCGCCGAAAACACTCGAAATGGCGTGAGTGCTCTTATGGCTATTGTTCCGAAACTCGATCGCGCCAAAGCTGATGGTCATGCGCGGCCCGATGTCGTAGCCGAGCGTCACGGCGCGCAAAAGGCGCGTTCCGTCGATGCCAAACTTTTCCCCCGCCGCAAGAGTCGCAGGAACGACCGCGCAGCCAGGATGCGATTGCGAGAACTCATTGGAGTCGTCGGTTTCATCGGAATGTGCCAGCATGCCGTTGACAAATGCCGCCTCCGGCGGGCTCGAGGTCATTTTTGAGGCAACAATTGTCGCAGTCTTGTCGGTTGTAAAGTCGCGGGCGTACTGAAACGCCGCGCGAGCCGGTGGCAGATCTGACCCGGAGATCATGGCGGCAAACGTGTCGAGGATATGGTGCTTGGCCTTCTCGACCACCTCATCCGGGAGAGCGCGGCCACCGGCTTCGCTCATGTACGCGCTCAGCTTGGCCATAACGGCGCTAACGTTGTCGGCGGCAAACACTCCGTTGGGAAACATTGCTGCCGCGACGGTCCACCCGGTGCGTTGTAAAAGGCTGCGTCGGCTAAGGCTTCCGCCGCTGCTTGGTGGCGGAATGTTGGTGTTTCGATGATGTCCCATACTTTTCCCCCGCGGAATCCTAACATGTTGGCGGCAGCTAACGAAAGCTATAACGCGGCCTCGTGATCGGAATGTGGCCGAGGGGGTCATGAAAGCCCATTGCAGCTCAGACGGAAGGTGCAACGGAATGTCCGTTCTGGTGCATTCAGCAGAAGGCGTGCGCTCAATTTTCAAGGGCCTTCGTACGCCGTTACCAATGGCAGTGGCGACGTAGTGTTGCATTTCTTGCAGAAACTCGGCGCCGATTCCAAGATTCATGTGTTTGTGGGCACCTGGAATCGCAAATTGGCGGGCACGCCAAATCAAGCACTTGCGGAGGAGACTACCGTAGGGTTTTTGGGCAGCCTGAGGCGGACACATATATCAAAGGGTTGGTCGGCAGGCTTCGGTAACATCCAGAAAAGGCCAGAGAGACTGACGAATTTCTCCTTTGCCAAACCGTTCTTTTGATACGCGCGTTCTCGGGTAACCGCTTCGGTGGAAGACTCTGCACGCGCACAGTGAAAACACACCTACCGGTCTCGTGTGAACCGGTAGTTTCAATATTTTGGTCGCAAGAATACGGTTGACGAAAACTCCTGTCAAACCATCTTCGCTTTAATGATTCTCTCGGCCTGGATTCTATGCCCGGCCACTCGACACGGTCAAGGCGGAGATCTCCAGCTTTTAGCTACTGCGGGGAAGGCGCGCCTTCTTTTTCCCCGCGAACCCATTGATCGATGGTCTTCCAGTCTGGATCATCCTGGGATTCAAATTGCCTGCCTCCCCCGTGCACCCGATTGGAGTAGTCGCCGCCCGCCTCCGGTGCCAGCGGATGCATCACCAGCCGGCTCTGTGACGGGTCGCCGGGAACCACCAAGCGCGAGACGCGCCGGAAGATGCGGCGAGATTGTTCCTCATCCCAAGAGGTGCTGCCGGGCGACAACTTCTCCAGATAGGGAGGCGCCCCTCCGTCCCCGCTCCCCGAATGACACACGTAGCAGCGTGCGTGGCCCGGCCGCTTTTTCAGGAAGATGGGCTCGACACGGGTCTTGAAGAACTCATAGTTAAGAGACGGAGTCGAGGCAGAGGCCGCTGGCGCGCCCGGCGCCCCGGCGGATTGCGCTGCGGTGAAGGGGGCCGCATACAGGATACCCGCCGCTACTACAAGGCTTGCGCCGATCGCTATTAAACTAATCTTGGCAATCATGTTCGCCTCCTCTAAGGCAGCACCAACGTGCTGATGTTCCTTGGTCCCTCTCCAACCCGCACGCTCGTCAGGACTTTCAGAGTTTTCGGATCGATGGCGGAAACCGATCTGAGGCCGCCATTGACGACATAGGCTGTCTTGCCGTCCGGAGTGAAAGTGAGCCACTGCGGGGCTGATCCGATCGAAGGACGTCCTTGCAGATTTTCCACAGGCAAAGCTACGCGTCCCAGCAGTTTGAGTTCAGGGAGTGAGTAAACCATAACCGCATTGGCGGTGGCGTAGTTGATCCAGAAAGTTTTGCCGTCAGGAGCCACGACGCTGCCGTGGGTGGAGTTGGGGGGGAACTCGCTGTGCTCCTCGGGGAACTTGATCCGATCTACCTCCGCGCGCTTCGCGAAATCCACCACCGCGAACCCGCTCAAACCTTGAAGCTGTACGAAAATCCGGCGGGCCGCACCGCCGGGGCCAGGCTCGATGGACATGGTGAGTACTCCCATGTCGAACGGAACCTCCCAGACGGGTTGGTCGGTCTGCAGATCAATGACGCTGAGGAATTTTCCAGTGGGCGAGCCGGCGACCGCGTACTTGCCGTCCGGCGTCATAAAGATGTCGTGCATCCCGGCTTTCATGGGGATTTTCTTGATCGTCTCCAGAGAGGCCGTGTCGACGATTTCTATGCCGGCCAGCGGGGGCTTTTCCCGGATGCAGACCAACACCCGCTTTCCGTCTTTGGTCACCACGGGAAGATTGGGTTGACCGCTGAGGGGAACCATCTTGATAACTTTCGCCGTCTTGGTATCCACAACCGCGAGGGCATTCTCAGCCTCGTCGGTGATATAGGCCCGGCTTCCGTCGGGGGCGAAAGTAACCCCATGGCCCGCCTCAATTCCTTCGATGACTTGCACGACTTTGTTCGTCGCAGGGTCGATGACCTCAACGGTATCCCCGGCGCCGTTCATGACGTAAATGCGGGCCGTACTGGCCGCTACGGGTACCGCCAGCAGAATCACCAAATACCGCAGACTGCCGATACATTTTTTCATCGCAGTTAAGCTCATAGGAAGACCCTCCTGGGGTAGTGATGGCGAGTCTAGGCACAGGCATACTTGGAGTCAACTGGAATTCTCATGTCGACTTCCCGGCCGGCTGACAACGTACACCTGGCCCCGTCAATCTGCAATAAATCCGCGAAGCTGTAGCCCGCACCCACCAAAATTGGCACCTCGGTGGTAAAATATGAGGCAAGGAGGTTTTTGTCATGACTTACGATGAGCAGGTTGAATCAGGGAAAGAACTTGTCCGGGGAATGCTCGCCAATCTTGCGCTCGAATTTCACGCACCAAGATTGAATGATTTGACATTCAAAATAACAGATCAGGATTTTGACTACGACCGCATTTCGTTGATGGACCCACAATTTAAGATTTTGGCAAAAATTGGGCGAGATGACCTTGCGGACTGTCCAGCCGATAGGGGAGTTCGGAAAAGGCTTGAAGTTCAATTGCGACAAGCCATTGGCGCGAGCCATTAGGTCAATAGGGGCAGGGCGAGGTTCTGGCGTCATGCCTCCCAAGTTCAAAAGCCTTTAACATCGCGTTTTTGAGCTTCGCCAAGTACGCCTCAATCTGGATTTTCTCGTCTGACGATAGACTCCTCGTATCTACAGAATTAACAATCTTTGTTATGTCCTTGTCGAGATCAGCTTTTGAATATTGTGCAGATTTGTCCCAAGATAAGTAGGCTAACCCATAGGCAGAAAACACCTGTTGTTGGAACTCATCGGCAGAACTCAGTGCCTTGAGTTCTTCATCGGTGACCCCACTGTCGGTTACAACTTGAGAAATTCGTGCGATCAGGTTCAACTTTGCGAAACCTGCCTTGTCCAGTTTCAAGACCGCTCCACAAGCGACGGCTGCATCTTTGTCGCTTAGAGGTAGGTCTGGTAAGTCTGCTGCGACTGGTTGGGCTTGCGGGGTATCCACAATCGCGGCGGCCTGTTCTTTAGTGGGCTGTTTCTTTATGATCGCCCGAACGCCAAGCAGTATCAGTGCCACGACGCCAACCAACATCAGGATTTTGGGCATTGCGGATTTTGAGGCCGAGATCGGGAAGTCCGGGTTTTCCGCTCCGCTTAATTTGTAAAGCGCCACGGTGTAACTGAAAATGTTTTGAATGAAATAAATCGGTGCAATTACCACCGACATCATACCCCAAGGCCCGAGGACAACATCCAACGCTTCAAATTTCCAAAACTGCTTATGAACACACGTCGTACACAGATTTCCCATGATCGTGTACGTCTGTCGCCGGAAAAGCATCCCCACGTTACGATAGAACGCCACGAACTTCGTCATGCGCATTTCCCCGCACGACTGACAACATTGCATCGTCACTTGGCGGGGCTTCGTAGCGCTGCCAACACCGCCGAAAAACGAGGAAAGCCCAGCCATTAGGGCACCGGGAAATCGCTTGGCGGTTGTGAAGATTCCCATACTGTACCGGGCCTCCGTGGGGCGGATTCTACCATCGCTGAACTTCGGTACCCACCAAAAACGCCACCGTCGTACTCCTGGCGAGAATGTAAGTAGGTGTATTGCAGTCCCCAGCCCGAAGGAGGGTACACCGCTGCGTACGCTGCGAATATGGAGTTGACATCATATGGAGTGTATGACATATTATGATGGTGAAATGGGCCGTTGAGATGGCCGATGAGTTTGAACGGGAGTTCGACGTGCTGCACGAGGAGGTGCAGACGGAGATTCTGGCGTTGTCGCTCGTTCTGGAGCAGTTTGGGCCACAATTGGGACGGCCTCGTGTGGACACACTCAACGGCTCTAGCCACTCGAACATGAAGGAATTGCGATTCAGCGCAGCAGATGGTGAATGGCGAGTGGCTTTCGCCTTTGATCCCAGGCGCAAGGCGATCTTACTGGTGGCGGGAGACAAGTCGGGTGGAAGCGGAAAGCGCTTCTACCGCGAACTGATACGGAAGGCCGATGAGCGTTTTGAAACCCATCTTGCCCGGCTAAAGAAGGAAAGGAAATAGCCATGTCTGTGAACATTCGCGACAAGATCGGAAAGTTGAATACCGTTCAGCGAAAGAAGGTCGAGGACCGCGCAGCCACGCTCATTGCCGAGGAGATGAGCTTGCGCGACCTTCGGAAGGCTCGCAAGCTTACGCAGGCTCGCGTCGCTAAGACCTTGGGCATTACCCAGGACAGCGTTTCGCGGCTCGAAAAACGTAGCGACCTATTGCTCTCCACGCTACGAAAAACGGTGAAGGCAATGGGCGGCGACGTGCGCATTATCGCTGAATTTCCCGATCGTGCGCCGGTTGTGCTGTCTGAGTTATCCGAAGACGATCCACCCCGCAAAACGTCTCGGAAGCATGCGCACGCTCAAACTCAAAATTCCCTTCGATATCGCCGGCGCGCGGCCTTGCGGGGACAGCCGCAGTGACCATCTTGAAGGAGTTGGGCCTATGAGACAAACCGTCAAGCGCGACAAACACAGTGAAATTGTCGAACAGCGTGCGCGCAAGAGCGCCACCTACCGCAAGACCTTCGGGCGCACCTTGCACCAGATTGACCTGGCCTTACTAGTGCGCGAGATGCGGGAGGATGCGGAGTTGACCCAAACCGAGCTCGCCAAAAAGGTTGGTACCACACAGTCTGTGATTGCCCGCCTTGAGGACGCCGAATACACCGGGCACTCGCTCACGATGCTGGAACGCATCGCCGCAGTCTGCGGCATTGCCCTCAAGCTCCATGCGGAGAAAAAGCCCAATTTCGACCGCGAGGTCGCGCTGGTCTAGCCTCATGGAGAGCAGGCCATTGAACAACTGGCCGGTTCCTCTGCAAATCGTTGGGGTCCAATTGAACTCATTGCGGTCCATGGGGGGTCCAAAACGGTCCATTTTCAAGCTAGATTCAAGTAGGTTAGCCGTGTAAGGGCAATTGAAACATCGTGAGTTATGGAGCGGGCGATGGGAATCGAACCCACGTCCGAAGCTTGGGAAGCTTCTATACTGCCATTGTACGACGCCCGCTCAGAAGCTTACGCTAGCAAACCTGCGTGACGCTTGCAAGAATTCTTCGCCGGCCAATTCGAGCGCCTCCGCTGGGCCTTGCATTCCATTCGCCGGGATGCTAGAATTGCGCTTGTCATATTTTGTCATAATGATTGCCTTTGATGCATCGACACTGATCCTGATTGCGGAGGTCGAGCTTCTCGATATATTTCTAGGCGCCATCAAATTGAAGGCTGCGATCCCCGAGGAGGTTGCGAGGGAGTGTTACGGCGCCAAGAAGACACTGGACGCGCTCATGATTCAAAAAGCCTTGGATGAGTCGAGAATGAAAGTCGTTGCGGTGAAGAACAAGAAGCTGGTTGCCAAATTGTCTGCGGATTTCAGCCTAGGCAGGGGAGAAGCGGAGGCGATTACCCTGGCTCTTAAAGAAAAGGCCCAACTCGTAGGAATCGATGATAAAAATGGCATCAATGCTTGCAAGCTGCTTGGGATTGGGTTCACCACCGCGCTGGGCATTTTGGTTCGGAGCCACGACAAGGGACTGTTGGATCATGGCGTTGCGCTGGCCAAACTCACATCACTGGCGGCGTACGGACGTTACAAGGATTCCATTATCGAGGATGCGCGGCTGAGATTGGAGGCATGACGATGACCAAGACGATGAGTATCCGTATGGACCGCGATAACTATGAATTTCTCAGCCGGATCAGCAAGGAAGAGAGGAGTGACCTGTCGAAGGCAGTCCGGGATCTTGTTGCGCGTGGCAGGGTCTTACTCGCTGTCGAGCGATACAGAAAAGGAGAGGTTTCTCTGGGCAAAGCCGCCGAGCTTGCCGGATTCCCAGTAGGACGGATGATGACGATTCTGACGGAGTTCGGCGTAGAAAGCAGGATTGCGAAAGAGGATTACCTTCAAGGGCTCGAAAATATCGCAAACGTCTGGTAAATCACCCCCTGCATGACTCTTGCTGTCTGCGCATAGACTGTTTCACCTGTCATTCCGAACGAAGTGAGGAATCTCTCTTGGTTTGAGAGTCGAAACATAGAGAGATTCCTCGGCACGCAGCGTGCCTCGGAATGACAACATCTCACTTTTTTCCTCGAAGCCCTAAATTCCCGGCGTTGCAAGAATTCTTCGTCAACAAATTCGTGCTAGAGTGTCGCGTTGCGGAGGACCGTTTGGCCTATAAGGACTTACGCGAATTCATCGCCATGCTGGAAAAAGAGGGTGAACTGCGGCGCATTGCCGCCGAAGTCGATCCCATCCTCGAGATCACGGAGATTACCGACCGCGTGACGCGCGCAGGCGGCCCGGCGCTGCTGTTTGAGCGGCCCAAGGGTTCGCGCGTGCCGTTGTTGATCAACATGCTGGGCAGCGAGCGCCGCATGAATCTGGCGCTCGAAGTCTCTCACGTGGACGAAGTGGCGGCGCGAATCCGCGGATTTCTCGATATGCAGTCACCGCAGGGCCTGCTCGACAAGATCAAGATGTTGCCGAAGCTGGCCGAGCTGGGCTCGTTCTTCCCGAAATCGGTCAAGACAGGTCCTTGCAAGGAAGTGATCCGGCGCGAAAATTTCTCTCTCCTCGAATTTCCCGTCCTCCAGTGCTGGCCGAAAGACGCCGGACGATTCATCACCTGGCCCCTGGTCATCACGCGCAATCCGGAAACAGGGAAGCGCAACGTCGGTGTCTACCGCATGCAAGTCTACGATGAGCGCACGACGGGCATGCACTGGCAAACGCAAAAGCATGGTGCCGAACACTTCCGCCGCGCGCGCGCCGCAAGACCCGACGGCCGCATCGATGTCGCCGTGGCCATCGGGTCTGACCCGATGACTTGCTTGTCCGGAATCCTGCCCATCCCGCCGGATCTCGATGAATTGATGTTCGCGGGATTCTTGCGCCGGGAGCCGGTGGAAATGGTCACGTGCGAAACCTGCGATCTGGAGGTACCGGCCAACGCCGAAATCGTTCTCGAAGGCTACGTCGACTTGGCGGAAATGCGCACGGAAGGGCCGTTCGGCGATCACACCGGTTTTTACTCGCTCGAAGGCGAGTTCCCCGTGTTCCATGTGACCTGCGTTACGCAGCGCCGCGATCCGATCTATTTGACGACCATCGTGGGCCCGCCGCCGCAGGAAGACTTCTTCATGCGACATGCCGTCGAGCGCGTGTTTCTTCCCGTCATGAAAATGCAATACCCGGAGATTGTGGATGTGGCCATGCCGGCTGAAGGTGTCTTCCATAACCTGATGATCGTTTCCATTCGCAAGTCATATCCCGGACACGCCCGGAAAGTCATGCACGCGATTTGGTCGCTTGGGCAAGCAATGTTCACCAAGGTGGTCGTGGTCGTGGACCACGATGTGAACGTGCAGAACTCCCGCGAAGTCGTATGGAAATCGCTGTGCGCGATTGATCCGCAACGGGATGTGGAATTTGTGATGGGTCCGGCCGACACGCTGGACCACGCCTCGCGCATTCAGGATTACGGCTCGAAGATGGGAATCGACGCGACGCGCAAGTGGGAGAGCGAAGGATTCCGCCGTCCCTGGCCGGACGAAATCGTCATGGACGCGGGTACAAAGTCGCGCGTTGACGCAATTTGGCATACTCTCAGGCTCAAACGATAAGGGGAAAAAGTATGCGGCGTTTCCGCACAGGCTATACTATTACTAGTAGTCCTAGTATTCATGAGACTCAAAGTGTAGTGGTTTAGGCCATTCTTCTGTCCACGCGCCCAATCAGCTAACCCGTATTCTTAACAGCAACATGCTTATGCGTTTGCTTGACACTCATCGTTCTGGATGCCAAATTCACTTGCAGGCGGTTTCCCCTCTGGGGCAACACGAGGGGAATCTTGCACCAAGTGGAGCTGCGGGATCAAGTTTCCCGCCTGGGGTATTCAGATCGAATGACAAAAAAGGGCAGCTTCCATAAAGCTGCAGTTCGGTTGCAGTGTCCGGGTCGAGCGCTATGCCATCGGTGGCGATGAGGTAGCGAAACCGGATGCTGGTTGTTCGGTTGTGTCAGTTGCAGGGCGGCGGAATGGATTCTATCGCTTAGATTGAGCCGGCTCGCGTTTCGGCAAGTGGCAGGAGGCGGGGACTCCTGAAGGGGTTTCGATATGTTTGGTGGCGGAAAACAAAAAGCACTCGTTGGGCTGGATATCGGCTCGAGTTCCATTAAGGCCGTCGAGCTGAAGAGCACTAAACAGGGCTATGAGCTGGTGAGTTTTGGCCTGGAGGCCCTGTCGCAGGACACCGTCGTGGATGGCGCGATCATGGATGCGCCGTTGGTCGCGGGCGCGATCAGCAACATTTTCGAGACGCAAAAAGTCAAGACTAAGAATGTAGCGACCGCAGTTTCGGGCCACTCCGTCATCGTCAAGCGGGTTACTCTTCCGATGATGAGCGAGGAAGAGCTCTACGACCGCATCCAGTCCGAAGCCAGCCAGCACATCCCTTTCGACATTGCCGACGTGAATCTTGACCACCAGCTCCTTGAGTCGGTGGATGCGCAACTGGACGTTTTGCTCGTGGCGGTGAAGAAAGATAAGATCTTGAATCATACGAACGTTCTGGCTCAGTCCGGGAAGAATTCGACGGTCGTGGACATCGATGCCTTTGCGCTGCAGAACAGCTATGAAGTGAACTACGATCCAGACCCGGGCCAGACGATTGCGCTGCTGAACATCGGGGCAAGCGTGATGAATATCAACATCGTGCGCGGCGGAATCCCGCTGTTCACACGAGACGTCTCCGTCGGAGGCAACCAGTACACGGACGCGCTGCAGAAAGAGCTCGACCTGAGCTACGAAGACGCGGAGCGATTGAAAAAGGGCGAGAACATCGCCGGCGTCGCCGAGGAACACCGCGGAACCATTTTGCGGTCCGTAACCGACATTCTGGTGCTCGAAATTCAGAAGACATTTGACTTTTTTCGCGCCACCGCGACCGGCGAGAGCATTCAGAAAATCGTGGTGGCCGGGGGGAGCTCCCGCGTGCCCGGTTTGATGGACGTGTTGCGGGAAGAATTCGCCGTTCCCGTCGAGGAAATGTATCCGTTTCGCAAGATCGTGATTAATCCGGCCCGGCACAATGAAGATCAGATCAGGGAACTCGCCCCGCGCCTGGCCATCGCCGTAGGTCTGGCGCTCAGGAGCTTCGACGAACCATGATCCGCATCAACCTGCTGGGGAGAGCACGACCGAAAGCGGTGCGCCAAGCCGTGCCGCTCGAAGCGACGTTGCAAATCGTGTTTCTCGTCGCGGCCCTCGCCATTAGTTTTGGATTTCTCTATATCCACTACTGGCAGATGGATAAAGAGGACAAAGTGGTGTTGGCGCATATCCAGAAGCAGAGGGGCGAGAAGGCCCGGCTCGAACAGCTCAAGCAGCAAGTGGAAAACTTTGAAAAGGAGAAGGCCGTTCTCCAGCAAAGAATTGCGGTGATCGAAGAACTACAACGGAATCGCGTCGGCGGCCAGCAACTTTTGGACGCTATCGCGAACACGGTGAGCCGCACGGATACACTCTGGTTGACCTCGGTGGATCGCAAGGGAGATGCCTTATCGATCAACGGCTCCGCTGGGTCGATTGACGCGGTGGCGAATTACATCACGCAATTGAAACGGTCAGGATATTTTCAGCAGGTGGAAATCAAAGAGTCGCACCAGGACGCAAGTAACAAGGCCGTGCAGTTATTCGTCTTCACCTTGACGGCCCAATTCGCCCCGCCGGGGCAGACTGGTGCCTCCCCTTCAACTTCCACTTCGAATTCAACCGCTGCCGGCGCGCCCGTTGCTCCAGCGAAACGCCCGGCGGGGAATCTCTAGGGGTAGCGATGGCGATCTCCTTTCGCGAATATCCGTGGTTTATCCAGGCGCTGGTCTTCTGTTTGCTCGCAGTGCTGATTTTCGTAGCCGGAGAATACGTGCCGATGTCGCCCGTGGCGTCCATGCGAGACTCGCTCCAGCAACATCACACGCAGGAATCCGACTTGAACCAGCAGGTAGCCCAGTTGCAAGTGTACGAACGGCGCTACGCCGAATTCAAACTCGAGATGGCGGCGCTCGAAAAGCAGTTGGATACTTTGAAGACGATCGTCCCTGAAGAAAAAGAGCTGGACGAGTTCATGCGGCTGATCCAGGGTGCGGCGTCGGCTTCCGGGGTCCAGATCCGCAGTCTGACCGCCAAGGATGTCGTGGCGAAAGACTATCACTACGAGCTGCCATTTGAAATTACGGTGGATGGGCCGTATTTCAATATTGAAGATTTCTTTTCCCGGTTGAGCCGGCTCTCCCGGATTATCAACGTGGGAGACTTGACCTTTAGCGGACTCGGCGAGACTAGGAATTCGGCATTTCCCTTGCGGCCGGGCACTACCGTCACAGGCAGGTGCCTGGTCACAACTTTCTTCAGCAAGCCGGGGGAAGGGCCACCAGCCCCGGGCGCAAAGAATCAACCCGCCCGACGTTAGGCGGAATCGAGCCGACTGACTATGCGACTCGCAATGTTATCGCGAACTCTGTTCCTGCTGGTTCTACCGGCGGTCGTCGTGACGTGCGCGGCAGCGCAGGATCACCCGAACGTGCAGCCGTCGAACGTCCGCGACCAACTGAACAAGCCCCAGGCGGCACCGCAGCCCGCTCCCGCTCCGGTCGCACCAAAAGCTCCGGCGCCCCCGCAGCAGGCCAAGGCCCCGGCGAAGGCCCCGGCCAAAGCGAAATCACCGGCCAAGGCTACTGCTTCACCGGCTGCCGCGAAGGCCCCGGCCAAGGCTGCTGCTTCTCCGACTCCCGCGAAGGCGCCAGCTCCGGCCAAAGCACCCGCAAAGACGGCTAAGAAAAAGCCTGCAAAGCCACCCGTCGAAAAACCGGCAGCAGAAAAAGTTTCCGTAGCGCGGCGTGATCCTTTCGATCCGCTCCTGAACAAACCCAGTCAGGGTACCGCATCGCCGCAAATCCTCCCGCCCGGGAAAGCGGGGCTGGTGGTTGGAACACTGCGCATCGACGGAATCGTGGGTGGCGCCCGTGGAATGATCGCTATCGTATCAAACCCGCAACAACGAGTTTATTTCCTGCGGGAAGGCGACAAGCTCTATGACGGCTCCGTCCAACACATCACGATCGAGGCGGTGTCGTTCCAAGAAGTTGGCAAAGACGCATTTGGCAAACCCCTTGAACGCCAGGTGACCAAGCGACTTTATCCAAATCCAGGAGACCAGCAATGAAGACCATGTGCCCAGCCTTCCGGTTCGGCTGCCTGCTACTGGCGGGCGCCGCACTGACGGCATTCCCCGCGAGCGCGCAGGTAGCTCATGAGGCAGCAACGAGCACGGCAGGGCCATCGTCGTCGATCTCGGGCGTTGAAGTTGCCCACACGGGCCGGCGCACCACGGTGCGGATTACTGGGGCCGGGGAACTCCGCTACCAGACTTCCCGCCTGAATGATCCGGAGCGCCTGGTCCTGGACTTTGTGAATACGCGTCTGGCAGTTTCCAGGTATACGGTGCCGAGCAAGTATGTCCCTGTTCGCTCGGTGCGCTTGGGACAATCGAAGCCGGACCTATCGCGCGTTGTGATCGATCTCGCTGAATTCGTTCCCTTCAGCGCGCACGCAGAAGGATCGGACCTCACGATTTCCTTCGCGTCCCCCGCTGAGGCGGTCGTTCCGGCGGCGATGCGGCCGGTCAGAAACCTCGTGAAACAGAATCTTGCTCCTGCCAGGGCGCCGCGGATGCCGCTGCCTGCATGGCTCACGGGAAAGGACCTGGCATTTGCGCGGCCTGCCAACGGGCCGGCTGCCCCGGAACCACAAAATCCCCCGGCAGATGCGCAACAGGCTGCGGGTGCGCCCGCGCCGGCCAAAAAGTACACCGGAGACCCGATTTCGGTGAACCTGAAAGATGTGGACCTGAAGGACTTCTTCCGCCTCATACATGAAATCAGCGGACTGAACGTCGTTTTGGACCCAGCAGTCAGGGGGACGGTAACGCTGGTGTTGGATGAAGTGCCGTGGGACCAGGGTCTGGACATCGTGTTGCGCAACAACGGACTCACGCAGGAAATCGACGGAAATGTCTTGCGAATCGCGACCCAGGATACGCTGAGGCGTGAGGCTGACCAGCGTCGTGACCTTCTCAAGGCCCAAGCGGATGCCATTGAGACAGTAACAGCCACGCGCGTCCTTAGCTACGCCAAGGCGGACACCCTGGTACTCACGCTAAAAAGATTCCTTACCGCGCGCGGCGATGTCTATGCCGATACGCGGTCGAACACGCTGATCGTAAGGGATATTCCCTCATCGATCCCAAAGATCGACAATTTGTTGCGCCAGCTGGACAAGAAGTCGCAACAGGTAGAAATTGACGCCCGGGTCGTTCAGGCTAACCGTTCTTTTATACGCGAAATCGGCACGTTATTTGCCTATGCAACGTCGTCGGGCGGCAACGTATTTGGCGGCAATACGGCTGTGGGCACGAGTCCCATTTCTCGAACTGTAATCCCGCCGTTTAGTTCGCCGGCGCTCGTAGTCGGCACAGCGGCGTTGGCTCCCGGAACGCCTGTGGCTGTTCAAATGCCTTTGGCGACAAACTTCGCCGCCGGAGCTCCAACCAGCGGACTCAGCTACCTGTTCACCAGTCCTAACTTTGCCCTCGACTTTCAACTGTCGGCGTTGGAAAGTAAGGGAATCGTCAAATTGCTGTCAGAACCCAAGGGCGTGACGCAAAACAACGACAAGTTGACCGTGAAACAAGGTACTAAGATTCCGATTCAGACCACGGTCAACAACACCATTTCTATCCAGTTTATCGACGCCGTGCTGAAGCTGGAAGTTACGCCCCAGATTACCGCCGAGGGTACGGTATTCATGGATGTGGCCGTCGAGAATACACAGATCGATAACGGCATCGCGCGCATCCAGGGAACTCCGGCTCTCGATACGCAATCAACCGAAACCAAGGTATTGATCAATGACGGCGGCACGGTTGTCATAGGCGGCGTGGTGGTCAGCAGCCAGTCTACGAACGTCGAACAGGTACCGCTTCTGGGCAGCGTGCCGCTGATCGGCAACCTGTTCAAACGCACTTCAGTCAATGTATCGTCCCAGGAACTGCTCTTTTTTGTGACGCCCCGCATTCTGCCGGGCTAGTTCCTGTCGGAGGGGCACAATATCAAACGACTCGGGAGGAGGCTTCGGTCTCCTCCTTTCTTTATTATGGAAACCCTTCTATGGAAGCAATTATTGCCAACCGGTTGAAGCGCGTTCGCCGCGCCCTGGAAACCGCGGGCGCGAACACTTTGCTGGAGACGCACCCGGCAAATGTCTATTACCTGAGCGGATTTACTGGCGACTCTGGCATCTTGCTCGTGGAACCATCAGGTGTGACGCTGTTTACGGATGGCAGATTCACCATTCAGGCGAAGGAAGAAGCAGCGGGTGTTCGAACGCACATACATCGCGGAGGCATGCTCCTGGCCGGTGTCGGCGATCATCTGCGGCGGAAGAGGTTGATCCGGGCCGCCATAGCGCCTTCAAGGCTCAGTTTTGCAGGTTGGACAGCGCTGAAGAAGGCCGGGGGAAAGGGCATCCGCTGGCGGCCCATTGACGGTCTCGTGGACCAACTCCGCGCGGTTAAGGACGCATCGGAAATTGACAGAATTCGGGACGCAGCCCGAGTCGGTTCTGAGGTCATGGAGGAGACAATACGATTGGTCCGGCCGGGTGTGACCGAACTTGACCTTTCTGCCGAGATCGGCTTTAGGATGCGCCGGAAGGGGGCTTCTGGCGAATCTTTCGAGGCGATCGTGGCGGCAGGACCTCGTTCGGCACTGCCCCATGCGCGCCCCACAACGCGCCAAATCGGGAGAAATGAGTTGGTCGTCCTGGACCTGGGTGCTATACTGCGCCGCTATTGTAGCGATCTCACGCGCACTGTGTATGTTGGCAAGGCGCCTTCCCGCGTCCGCAGGTGGTACCAGGCCGTTCTGGATGCACAGAATGCCGCGCGGGCCGTTGTGAAGGCTGGGGTGGCCACTGGCGCGGTGGATGCCGCCGCTAGAGGCGTCCTGCAACGCAAGGGGTTGGCGCGTTACTTTGTCCATAGCACGGGGCACGGGATCGGCTTGGAAATCCATGAGGATCCCAGGCTCGCTCGAGGTCAAAAAGGGCTCTTGGAGACTGGAAACGTGATAACCCTGGAACCTGGCGTGTACATCGAGGGCGTCGGGGGGATCCGGATCGAAGATGATGCCGTCGTGACTCCGCGCGGCGCCGAAATTGTAACGACTGCTCCGCGGGAACTCCTCGAAATCTGAACAACTATGAAGGGATCAAAAAAACAATCCCAGGGCCCTGAGTTTTCTGTTCCGGGGATAGACCTCGGACAATTGGATCGATTGCTTTCCTTCATGTCCAAGCATGGGCTGGAGGAATTCGAATATGCGCACGGCGACTTGCGCATCCGGCTGAAAAAGGCGAGCGCACCTTCCAGCGCCCCTCCGAGCCGGGCGCTACCTGCAGCTCCGGAAATCGCCCTGCCGGGAACGCCTGCCCGTGCGGAGGCCCCCACCGTGGAATCAGCCTCCACGGCGGCGTCTGAGCCTTCCGCACCGCCACCACGGGCCTCCCCGGCTGACGACTTGCACGTCATAAAATCGCCGATCGTGGGCACGTTCTACGCGGCGCCTAACCCGGAGGCTCAGCCTTTCGTAAAGGTGGGGGATACGGTCGTGGCGGGGCAGACCGTGTGTATTATCGAAGCCATGAAGTTAATGAATGAGATTGAAGCGGAAATCAGCGGGGAAGTAGCGCGAATACTGGTTGAAAACGGCCAACCCGTGGAATATGGCGAACCGCTTTTCGCGCTGCGCCCCACAGACAAGAAAAAATAGCCGGATCGTCCCCAGGGAATCAATGGCCTCAAATGTTTCGAAAAATCCTCATCGCCAACCGTGGTGAAATTGCTTTGCGCGTGATCGACGCGTGCAAGGAGCTGGGCATCGCCACGGTAGCCGTCTACTCTGAAGCGGACCGAAATTCCTTGCACGTGCGCTTTGCCGACGAGGCCGTGTGCATCGGTCCGCCGCGTTCGAGCGAGAGTTACCTGAACATCCCGCAGGTCATCAGCGCGGCCGAAATCACCAACGTTGAGGCGATACATCCCGGCTACGGCTTTCTCTCCGAAAATGCGAACTTTGCCGAGGTGTGCGAGGCGTCGCACATTACCTTTATCGGCCCATCTCCCGATCTCCTTCGGATGATGGGCGAGAAAGACCAGGCACGGCGGGAAATGGCGGCTGCGGGCGTGCCAATCGTGCCGGGTTCACAGGGGATCATTCCGGACGAAGCCGCGGCGGTGGCGGAGGCGGCCCGCATCAAGTACCCCGTTATCGTAAAGGCCTCGGCCGGGGGAGGCGGTCGCGGCATGCGCGTCGTTCGTGGTGAGGAAGAGCTGCCCGCGGCGTTTGGGACCGCACGGAACGAAGCGCAGCAAGCTTTCGGCACGCCCGATGTGTATCTTGAGAAATTCATCGAGCGGCCGCGGCACATTGAATTTCAAGTTCTGGGGGACAAGCATGGACGCGTGATGCACCTGGGCGAGCGCGAGTGCAGCATCCAGCGCAGGCACCAGAAACTGATCGAGGAATCTCCTTCACCGGCTCTGGATGAAAAGAATCGCGCCGAGTTAGGCGCGCGCGTCACGGCGGCGCTCGCACAAATCGGCTACAGCAGTGCCGGCACCGTTGAATTCCTCATGGACGAAGATGGTTCGATCTACTTTATCGAGATGAATGCGCGGATCCAGGTGGAACACCCGGTCACCGAAATGGTGACTGGCGTGGACCTGGTCAAGTCGCAGATCCGCCTCGCATTCGGTGAAAAACTGCAAGATATCGTGGGACATCCCGTCTCTCGCGGACACGCCATCGAATGCCGCGTCAACGCCGAGGATCCCGAAACATTCGTGCCTTCGCCGGGGCGGATCAGCGTGTTCCGCGTCCCTGGCGGACCGGGTATTCGGGTAGATACTGCGGCATACGCCGACGCGATTATCCCGCCCTATTACGATTCGCTGATCGCGAAACTGATTGCTTACGGCGATACACGTGGAGAAGCGATCCAGCGGATGCGCCGGGCTCTCGAGATGTTTGTCGTTGAGGGCATCAAGACATCCATCCCCTTGCATCGCAAAATACTGGCGGACGCTGACTTTGCCGCGGGCCGGCTCGATACACACTTCCTTGACCGATTCGCTACAGTCCTGGCCGGATAACTTCAAATGAACCTTGTCTTCCCGCGCCTCTATGCCATACTCGACCCCAGTTTGCTCACCATATCGGAGCTGGTTTTGGCCGAAATGCTGGCGGAATCCGGGGTCGAGCTGATTCAATACCGCAATAAGAACGCTCCCTCTCGCGAGCTGTTTGAAATCTCCCTGCGGCTTTCCACCGCATTGGCGCGACGCGCCGTACGCTTTATCGTAAATGACCGGCCGGACATAGCGCTTCTTGCGGGCGCCGGCGGCGTGCACGTCGGACAGGAAGACTTGGGCGTCGAAGAAGCCCGCGCCATTTGCGGCAGCGAGCGCTGGGTCGGAGTTTCAACGCACACGCTGGAACAGGTGGCGGCGGCGGATCGCACCTCCGCCGACTACGTCGCGTTTGGGCCGATTTTCCCCACGACAACCAAGCAGAATCCTGACGCCGTGGTTGGCACGGAACTCCTGCGCCGCGCGCGCCAAATGACGCGCAAGCCGCTGGTTGCCATCGGCGGAATCACGCTGGAACGCGCGGCGGAAGTCTATGGTGCAGGGGCCAATTCACTGGCCGTGGTGCGCGATTTGATCTGCGCCACAAACCCCGGCGAGCGCGCCCGGGAATATCTCGAAGTAGCAGCCTCCGCAAAGTCCCGCGAGGCGGAGTAGGGCGCGGGTCTAGTAGCACAGGCTTCAGCCTGTGTGGTTTTGATTTGGGTTGGCTGTGTGGAAAGGCGCACAGACTGAAATCTGTGCAACTGCCCCCGAATAGGAGCACGGGCTGTATAAAGACCCGCGAAAGTCAGGAGCGGCCGCAATGTCCGATGTGAGGTCCCCGGAAATCACTGGAGTAGCAACGGAGACGGAGTCCTCCGGATTCGTTCGAGGCCTGGGCCTGTTCGATTCGACAATGATTGTGGTCGGGTCGATGATCGGCTCGGGCATTTTCATCGTATCCGCGGATATCGCGCGCCACGCGGGATCGACGGGCGGGCTGCTCGCAGCCTGGGTGATCAGCGGAGTGCTGACGGTGGCTGCCGCGCTGTCCTACGGCGAACTGGCGGCGATGATGCCCAAGGCTGGCGGGCAGTACATCTACCTGCGCGAAGCATATTCTCCCCTCTGGGGCTTCCTGTACGGCTGGACGCTGTTCCTGGTCATCCAGACGGGGACGATCGCGGCGGTTGCGGTTGGTTTCGCGCGCTATCTCGGCGTCGTGTGGCCGGCGATATCGCCAAGTACCTGGATCGTCCCGCCAATCAGGCTCTCGGCGAAATACGCGATCAGTCTTTCCGTGCAGCAATTGGTCGCGCTGCTTCTGATTTTATTTCTGACATTACTCAATACGCGCGGGTTGAAACTAGGGAAACTGATTCAGAATGTTTTCACGTCCGCAAAAACGCTTGCGCTCGCCGCGCTGATTCTCGCGGGCGTGTTCGCGGGGCGGAATGCTGCGGCGATACAAGCCAACTTCAGCAGCCTCTGGGCGATTCACGATCCGCAGACGATTGAACCGGGAGCTGACTGGCTGAAATCGTTCATCCCTTCCTTGACGGCGGCATCGGGAGCATTCGGCCTGCTGATCGCATTCGGCGTCTCGCAAGTGGGATCGCTATTTTCCGCGGATGCGTGGAACAACATTACGTTCACCGCCGGAGAAGTGAAAAACCCGCGCCGCGACGTTCCGATTTCGCTCGCCGCGGGCACCGCCATCGTCATCACACTCTACATTCTTGCAAACGTGGCGTATTTGTCCGCGCTACCGCTCCATCAGATTCAAACGGCGCCCGACGATCGCGTCGCAACCGCTACGCTGGCCGTCATTTTCGGGCCCAGCGGAGCAACGCTGATGGCGCTGGCGATTATGATTTCCACATTTGGATGTGCAAACGGTCTCATTCTTGCCGGAGCGCGGGTCTATTACGCCATGGCGCGGGACGGATTATTTTTCCGCAGCATCGGACGGCTCAACGCGAATCATGTGCCGGCGATGGGTCTGGTGCTCCAGGGAATCTGGGCCGCATTTCTGGTGTTGCTCCGGACACGGCTGGTAGATTCGTCCACCGGCGCGGTAACCTACGGAAATCTTTACGGTGTTTTGTTGGATTACGTGATTTTCGCGGCCCTCATGTTCTACGTGTTGACGATAGGCGGCGTTCTTGTTTTGCGGCGTAAGCGTCCCGATGCGGAGCGGCCTTATCGCGCGTGGGGATATCCCGTCGTTCCGATTCTCTACATGATTACGTCTACTCTGATCATGCTGATCCTGATCTTGTACCAGACGCAGGACACATGGCCGGGGCTCGTGATCGTGATTCTCGGGGTTCCTGTGTATCTATTATGGTCCCGGAGGCCTAGTGCAAACGAGTAACTGCAAGTTTCCGAAAAGCAATTTATGGAGGGTTTCTAAATGGCGCCGATGCCGAGTACTCTGAGTCACGAGAAAAAAAAGGGGAACATGTCAAACCAACTCTTCCTGACCAAGTCGCACGAAGTGTTGCTCGAAGAGCTTCGCGGCGAAAATCGCTTGCGCCGCGTGCTCGGTCCGGTCCAGCTGTCAAGCCTCGGGGTTGGAGCGATCATCGGCACTGGCATCTTCGTGCTGACAGGGGTTGCGGCGCACGATCTCACTGGTCCCGCGCTGATGCTCTCGTTTGTTGTGTCCGGGCTCACCTGTGTTTTCGCGGCCCTATGTTATGCGGAGTTCGCGTCCATGGTGCCGGTGGCGGGATCGGCGTACACGTACGCCTACGCGACCCTGGGCGAGCTGTTTGCCTGGATCATCGGGTGGGATCTGATTCTCGAATATGCCGTGGCCTCGTCCACCGTGGCACATGGCTGGTCCCATTACTTTCAGGATTTTCTTTCCTTCTTTCACATCGGATTGCCGCACGCCTTCACAAATGCACCCTTCGATTTCGACCTTTCTTCAGGACGGCTCTCGCTGACCGGGACGTGGTTCGACCTGCCTGCGATTGCGATCGCCGCACTCGTCACCGTTGTTCTGGTGAAAGGCATTCGCGAAAGTGCAAGCTTGAATGCTGCGATCGTGATTGTGAAGCTCTCGATTGTCTTCTTCGTGATCGGCGTCGGCGCGATCTACGTGAATCCGGCCAATTGGAGGCCCTTCGCGCCGTTTGGACTGACCGGCCTCAGCTTTTTTGGCCATACCGTAATGGGAAGCACGGGGCCCGCTGGCTCACCGGTGGGCATGCTGGCGGGCGCAGCGATCGTTTTCTTTGCGTATATCGGTTTTGATTCGATCTCTACGCACGCCGAGGAAGCCCGGAATCCTTCACGCGACGTGCCTATTGGGATTATGACGTCGCTCGTTCTCTGCACGATTCTGTATATCGCGGTCGCCGCTGTGCTCACTGGAATGGTGCCCTACAACCTGATCAATATCGACGCTCCTGTCTCCGACGCGTTCAGGCAAGTGGGCCTCCCGTGGGCACAATTGTTGATTGCCGTCGGAGCCGTCGCGGGTATCACGTCGGTTTTACTCGTGATGATGTTGAGCCAGCCGAGAATCTTTTTGGCGATGGCCCGCGACGGTTTGCTGCCCATCGGGTTCTTCGGCGCGATTCACGAGCGCTTCCGTACGCCGTGGAAGTCCACGATTCTGACCGGGATTTGCGTCGCTACCATGGGCGCATTTCTGCCGTTGCGGGTTCTGGCTCAACTGGTGAACATCGGCACCCTGCTCGCATTCGTGATCGTTTGCGCGGCAGTCCTGATCATGCGGCGCACTCATCCCGAAGTGCATCGCCCGTTTCGCGCGCCTTTTGGTTCGATCGTGCCAGTGCTTGGAATCTTGTCCTGCCTGCTGCTGATGTTTTCTCTGCCGGCTGAAAACTGGCTGCGCCTCATTATCTGGCTGGCGGTCGGCCTAACGATCTACTTCACCTATGGCCGTCATCACAGCCGCTTAGGCAATCCGGGAACGAAGCCCTAGCGGCGTCAAGCCGACTCAAAAATAAGTTTAGGCTTCCCGGGATGACCCGACCGGCTCGGCGTGGTGATAAGATGCGCAAGCCGCCGGATCACGCGGTACCATGTGCGGGCACTCTTACTCGCCCGATTCTTCGCCTGCTCTTTTCAAGCGGGAGTTGATTGATCTTGGGTCTGTTGACATCCTTGTATGATGCCGCGCTTTTCGCTCGGCCGGGGGCACTGAAGTTGTGGCTCGTCGCGGTCTGACCGGGACGGGGGTTTGATTGCCAATCGCAAGGAAAACCCCGCGTCTGAAGACGCGGGCTACAGCAGTCACCACCGGCATCAAACGGGATGTCAACACGGGCACTGATCTTCAGGGGTATGAACTCCACTCCGATAAATCGCCTTCACGCCTTCTGGCTGCGGATGAGCTCTGTGGACATCGCGGCCCTGGTAATTCTAGTCGCTTACGCGGCACTGTGGGTCTCACGATGGTTCTTCCCGCAAGCGCCGCAAAGCGGTTTTTTTCTTTTTCTGGCAGTGCTCGCCTTCGGATACGTTGCGGTTCGCGGGTTCCTATGGGCGCGGGAGCATCTGCTCTGGAGTCTGCGCAACCGGCTGGTGATCGCGTATATTTTCATCGCCGTTGTTCCGGTGCTCCTGCTGCTCACGATGGCGGGACTCGGCGCGTACTTGCTGTATTGGCAGCTCGGCTCCTATGTCCTCTACACAGATATGCAAGAGCGGACCGAGAGGCTTTCGGAGGTGGCGGCGACGATGGCCACGTCCTACGCCATCGAAGCTGCCTCGGGGCGCCAAGCCGCGGCCCTCGCTCTGCCCGAAGACCAGCCGACGTATCTGAAAGCGGCGATGGCGGAGCTGCCAGGATTGACGATTGAAACCGGCAAAGGACAGAATCTCCTGCGAGGAGCCGGCGGCTCCACTCTGAAAAATTTCTCAGGGCTGGTCTTGAGACGCGACGTTCTCAATCTGCGGGCAGTTGTCGTCCGGTCAACTCCCTCCGGACCATTAATGGTCTCCGCCTCCGTGCCGGTCACGCCCGAGTTCATTGAAACCCTCGTGCCGGAGCTCGGCCCCATCCAGTTCGACGTATTGCGCCCTAAGAGCGGCGGCACGACTCAGGAAGTTTCGGTCGTCATCAACCGGCGGGTGTATTCCCGAATCCAGCAGATCGCGACGAGGCAGCGGTCCGTTCCGCCGGCGGTCAACCCCTTTGATAAGCTCATTACTGGCATTGTGAGCCTGGACATGCTGGATCCGGACAGCAAGCCGGCCGATGCGGAACCCTCACGGTTGTTCGCGTCATTCAGCACGCGCCCATCACTGCTGAACCGGAGGCTGTTCAGCCCGCTGGGCGAACTCGGCGGGGCCGCGGCCACCGCGCTGCTAGTCGTAGGCGCTGTTTTCCTGGTCATCGAATTCGCGTCGCTGATGACGGGCATTGTTCTGACGCGCACGATCACGACCGCCGTCGACGGCCTCTACCGCGCCACTCAACATGTGCAGGCAGGCGATCTCTCATTTCGCGTTCGAGTGCCGCACCGTGACCAACTTGCCGCGCTCGGCGATTCGTTCAACTCCATGATGCAATCGGTATCCTCGCTCATCGAAGAGCAACGCCAGCGCCAGCGCCTCGAAAACGAGCTCTCCATCGCGCATGAAGTCCAGCAGCAACTCTTCCCCCACACGCTTCCGAAATTGCCGGGCGTCGAGCTGGAAGCTGTCTGCCGGCCGGCGAGGGTGGTCAGCGGCGATTACTATGATTTCATCCGCATCACGCCAACTCACCTGGGGATCGCCCTGGCCGATATCAGCGGCAAGGGTATTTCAGCGGCGCTGCTGATGGCCAGCCTGCAAGCGGCGTTGCGCAGCGACGTGCTGCGCTACCGGGAAGGCCAGGCCGGCTACAGTCCCTTGCAGCTCAATACCGCAGAAATTGTTTCGCACCTGAACCGGCACCTGTACCGCAATACTTCGGACGAGCGCTATGCGACCGTATTCTTCGCCGTGTACGATACCGAGACGCGCCGCCTCAAGTACACGAACGCGGGACACCTGCCTCCGGTTTATATCTCCGGCAGCCGCGTGGAAAGGCTCGAAACCGGCGGCATGGTCGTGGGTCTGTTTAATGACGTGCCGTTCGCGCAGGGCACGATCGAAATCGATCCAGGGGGCTTGTTGATCGCCTATAGTGACGGTTTGATAGAGCCCGAGAATGTGTACGGCGAAGAATTTGGAACCGAACGGTTAATTGAGGTGGCCAGGCACGATCAGGACGCGTCACCCCACATTATCGCCGACGCCATGATGCGCGCCGCGGAAGAATGGTCCGGTTCCCCGGAGCAGGCCGACGATATGACCGTCGTTGTCGCGCGCTTTCCTGCCGCGCTGGAGCCGAACGCATGAAAGTCCTGACCGCAACCCAGATGCGCGAGGCCGACCGGCTGACGACCGAGCGCTACGGTATTTCCAGTTTGCAATTGATGGAGAATGCGGGCGCGGCGATCGCCGGATTCCTGCGTGAGAAATTTGGCGGCCTCGCGCAATGGAAGATCGCCGTCTTGTGCGGGAAAGGAAACAACGGCGGCGATGGCCTGGTGGTTGCGCGGCTGCTGAAAGAGTTCGGATGCTCACCGGAGGTGGTCTTGTTTTCCAATCCGGGCGCGGTAGAAGGCGACGCGGGCGTCAACCTGAAGCGTTGGCGACAAGGCTCGGGCGATCTGCACGTCGTGACCAGTAGCGAGGAGTGGGAGCCGGTACGAGCGGAACTCGGTAGCGCGGATTTGATCGTGGACGCGCTGCTGGGAACAGGGCTCCACGGTCCCGTGGAGGGCTTGCTCGCCGCTGTGATCGCAGACGTGAACGCCGTCCGGGGAAAGAATGGCGCCCAAAACGGTGCCCAGACCGGTACGAAGACCGGCGGCAAGGCCTTCACGACGTCCGTGGTCTCCGTGGATATGCCGTCGGGCTTGTCCTCCGATGCCGAGGATCTTGGAGGGCCCGTGGTCACTGCGGACTTCACAGTGACTCTGACCGCCCCAAAACTGGGCCAGTTGGTTTCCCCGCGCGCATCTGCTTGTGGCGTGCTCGTAGTTAGGAATATCGGAACTCCGCCCGAGCTTCTCGAATCCGACCCGCATCTGAAAATGCACTGGCTGGAGCCGGGAGAATTCCGTGGCTTGCCGCTTGCGCGCGATCCTGTCTCCCATAAGGGCTCCTACGGGCACGCTCTGATCGTAGCCGGGTCGCTCGGGAAATCCGGGGCGGCGGTGTTGGCAGCGCGCGGCGCATTGCGTTCGGGCGCGGGCCTGGTGACCGTAGCGACGCCGCTCGACGTGCTCCCCACGGTGGCCGCAGGCGCACCGGAAATGATGACCGCGCCGCTTGCCGCAACGGAAGCAGGCACGGCCAGCCTGCGCAACCTCGATTACGGCCGTTTTGCGGAAATCGCGCGAGATAAATCGGTTGTGGCCATCGGTCCGGGACTCTCGACGCTGAACGAAACGCAGCAGTTCATCCGGACGATTGTGGCGGAAACGCAGCTGCCAATCATCTTGGATGCGGATGGACTCAACGCTTACGCCGGCATGGCCGATCACCTCAACCAGCGCCACGCATCGGTATTGGCCCTGACTCCCCATCCCGGCGAAATGGCTCGCTTGCTTGGCGTAACGACCAAGGATGTGCAAGCGCGGCGATTGGATATTGCTCTGGAAGCGGCCGGGAAATGGCGCGCGTATGTGATCCTCAAAGGCTTTCACACCATCCTGGCCACTCCTTCAGGAAACGCCTACTTCAATACGACAGGGAATGCGGGGATGGCGACTGGGGGAACCGGCGACGTGCTCACCGGAATCCTCGCCGGTTTGACTGCGCAGTTTGGTGCGGAGGGTTGGCCGTGCGTTCTCGGCCTCGGAATCTATTTGCACGGCCTGGCGGGAGATATAGCGGAGTCACGCGTTGGACAGGCTCCTCTGATCGCATCGGATTTAATTGATGCGCTCCCGGAAGCTTATTCGCAGGTTCTTGCGGAGTGGGAACGTGGCCGATAGGGAAGCGGGCGAGGGCCCTACGCGCCGTCGCCATGGCGCCGATTTAGGCGCGTCGGCGGCTTCGAGCCCGGCAGAATTTATCTCTCACTCTAGCGAAGAAACCATTGCCAAAGGCCGTGAAATCGCCACAAAACTCCGCCCGCCCGTAATCGTGATGCTGAGCGGGGAACTTGGCAGCGGGAAAACCACCCTCACGAAGGGAATTATCAGCGGCCTGGGAGCCGCGCGCGAAGAGGACGTTACCAGCCCAACTTTCACACTCGTCCACGTCTTCCACAACCACTGCAAGGTCTATCACGTCGATCTCTATCGCGTCGAAAATTTCCAGGATCTTGAATCACTCGGACTCGAAGACGCGCTCGAAGAGCTAGCCGTCGTCATCATTGAATGGCCGGAACGATTCACCTTCCGCACGGATTGGCCCCACGTCGAAATCCGCCTCGAACACACCGGCGGCGATTCCCGCCGCATCGCAATCTCGGGTCTGAGCTTCGAGAATCGGTTGTAATCGGAGAACGCACCGTGAAGGCTAAAAACTTTCAGAGTCTGACGCAACCGGCGGCCCGGATGGCGCGAATTTTTCACGCGCGAACTAGCTGGTGAATCCGCCGCACATGGATTCGCTTTTCACGCTTGCGGGTTTGAGCGATGTCGTAGGACGCTTGCATCCGCATCAGTGTGTCCATCTTCACTCCAAAGGCTTTCTCTATGCGGAGCGCCATGTCTCCGGAGAGGTCAGCCTTGCCGTTCAGGAGACTGGACAGCGCGGGACGGGAAACCTGAAGCGCGATAGCCGCCGCCGTTACCGACAGGCCCGCGGGTTCGATAATCTCCGTCCGAATGAAATCTCCGGGATGAGGGGGGTTCTTTATGGGCACGGCGTCTACTCCTTTTCTCCTAGTGGTAGTCTTCAAAATCTAGGTCGCAGATTTCAAGTTCTGCGATGTCGATACGGAACGTCAAACGGCGGTTGCGGGTGACACTAAGGCTCCATGTGCCCCGGCGGTCTCCGGTCAGCGTGTGCACCTTCCACGCTGGGAGCGCGCGTAATTCCTCGGGGTCCTGCATGTCATCGAGAAATGCCAGCATCTTGCGGAGCTTGTCCGCCGTATCAGGCGGAACGCCTTTCGCGCTGTCTTCGGTGTAAAGTCTCTTCAGGCCTTTATGGACAAAGTTCCGTATTTTCACCTGATGGATTGTAGCCTGTTGCTTAACACTTGACAATACAAAGCTGAGCGTCCGAACGGCGATCTGCTTTGATGGACGCAGAAATGTTCGATGGCGCCTTAAAGGTCAAAACTTTTCAAAGGGCGGGTGGCACACCCTTTCATTTAAGTGCGGCGGATCCTCACTTCATAGAGTACCATTCCTATAAAGTAAGATAGAGTTACAATCCAGCGTCCGCGGGTGTCCCACCCTTGACGCCCTTTCAAGGGTGGGTTCCTGATTTGATTTTCCCCGGGGAACAATTATCTTGAAGATATTTGTCCTAGGTGGTTCTATGCTTACGCGCGAACACACAACTCTGGAGGACAATGATGAGTGAGCTGAAGCATCCCAACACGCTAATGAATCCGCCGACACGGCGGCAATTGATCGGTGGGGTTGCCGTCGCGTTTGGTGGACTGGCCCTGGGCTCTACTGAGGGTTGGTCGGGAATCGCAGACGAGATTTTCCGTCAGGAGGAATCCATTCATCAAGAACCGGTGTTCAAAGCAAGCCGGAAGCGGGTTTA